>Ga0209491_10005078_pt1 | contig 19621 bp, 14 predicted proteins | sample BON02_FD_187213 | JGI IMG/M metagenome (GOLD analysis project Ga0209491, IMG submission 187213) | Freshwater microbial communities from Lake Bonney liftoff mats and glacier meltwater in Antarctica - BON-02 (SPAdes) (version 2) | ecosystem: Environmental > Aquatic > Freshwater > Ice > Glacier... | reverse complement strand
TTACCCGAACACCACGCAACACTCGCTTCCGACTGCTGGTCAGGCTCTGCCGGGTGAGATCAACTCACTGGGTTCCAACGAAAGGTTTCATGTCATGAATTCATAACAATCCCCCTCTCCTGAACTTGGCCTGACGCAACTTTTTTTAAGATGTCACGCTCCATACGAAGGCGATGGTTCTCCTTGCGCAGTTGATCCAGCTCCTGCTGCTCAGTCTGCGTAATCTTCGAATCCGCTGAGGCCAACTTACCGTACTTCTGACGCCACTTACGCAGAAGATTTGCGTTGACGCCCAGTTCACGGGCCGCCTGAGCAGTCGTGTAACCCTGGTTCTCAATCAGCGACACCGCATTCCGACGATACTCGTCACTGTAACTGCGACGGAATATCTTAACTGGTTTCTTCGACATCGATTTCGCTCCTTGCGTACAGCATAGCACGCTTAAATGAGCGCCCACTATTCACGGGGAACTCCACTCGATGATCGCAGACCTGGCCGGTAACTTTCCCTGCCTGGTGCGGCAGTTCAGCCAACCGCAATTTTCAAATACAACGCGCTGCAGAAACCACCCCATCTGAGTTTGCTGATGCAGCAACCATGAATCCGCTGCACGGCGGATTCCAGTGTATCGAACTCGAGGCACTGATGAAAATATTCAAGTCTGTCCGACTAGGTCCGCAAGGCCTGTGGGCTTTGGCAATCGCCGCCCGCCATGCGACTATATCAGAGTTCTTCACCTGACTACGCTGGCATGTGCGGCGCCTAAGAACACAACCACACGCATGAAGAACACTAATCTGCGAACGGAAGTTCCGGTTGTCCTTTTTCCGCGAGCCCCGATTTGAAGTGTTGTCGGCAGACGGAAACGTAACTTTCGTTGCCCCCAACTTTGATCTGTTCACCGCTGCGAATCGGACGTCCCTGAGAATCAATGCGTAACACCATTGAAGCCTTTCGTCCGCAATGACAGATCGTTTTGATCTCCGTCAGCACGTCGGCCCACGCCAAAAGATGCAGACTGCCTTCAAACAGATTTCCCTGAAAATCAGTCCGCAGACCGTACGTCAACACGGGAATTCCCAGACTGTCTGCAACCTCACCCAATTCAAAGACCTGTTGCCGAGTCAGAAACTGAGCCTCGTCGACAAACACGCAGGCGATTTCTGCGATCGCCTGTTCTTTCCGGCAAATGTCTAGCAAAGATTCTGTCTGCGAAAAAGCAATTGCATCGGCCGTGAGACCGATGCGCGATCCAATTCGACCTGCACCGTCGCGAGTGTCGAGTCGCGGGGTCAGCAGCAGCGGCTTCAATCCGCGCTCCTGATAGTTGTATGCAGCCTGAAGCAGGTTTGTGGACTTTCCAGCGTTCATCGCCGAATAGTAAAAATACAGTTTTGCCATCGTGCTTTAGTTACTCGATATTCAGATTTTGCCGAACGATACGGCTGACCTCAACTTACCGACCTTTGGCCAGAATACAGGCTCTTCCTGAAGAAGCTACATGACAGGTTCACCCTGTATAGTCACGATCAGCCGTCGACGCCCACCGTGGTCCCGATGCTCACACAAGTAGATTCCCTGCCATGTTCCTGTCATCAGTCGACCGGCGGAAATCGGGATTGATAACGAGGAATCGGTCAGCGATGCCTTGATGTGGGCAGGCATGTCATCGGCACCTTCGCAGGTATGCACATACGGCCACGATTCGGGAACCAACCGATTGATTGCCATGTTCATATCAACCAGCACGTCCGGGTCTGCATTTTCATTCAACGTAAGAGACGCGGACGTGTGCCTGATAAACACGTTCATTAGCCCGATTTGAAACTCAGCAATTTCAGGGATCTGTTCCAGAATTTCTCTCGTCACCAGATGGCAGCCTCGAGCATACTGCCGGAGCACGACTTCTTTCTGAAACCAGCGTGTCATGAATTTAAGGCCAATTGAGTCACAGAAAATGCAACGGAATGGCATGTCGCTGCGCGAGCAATAAACGTCCGGAAATCTACATGAATGGTGCTCTACGCCGAAAGCCACTGCCACGCACGACAATTGCCGACAACAGGTTGCTATTTAGAAAGCTGTGCAATGGCAAACGTCAGCACATCATCGTTTCGTCGCGCCGCTTCTTCCAGTTCGCTTGCCAGTCCCAGATCGACGCATAATGTTGAGAACGAAAAACCATTCGGATCTTCCATGCGGCTGACAAATGGGGCCGTTTGTTTCAGAACTTCTCGCGCACGTCCTACTCGTTGAGCAAGATCCAGAGCGACAAAGGCGATTAACTGCCGATCTGGTTCATCCGGCTCGTCTTTTAGACGCTGAATGAAATATTCAAGTCCGGCATCCACATCGTTGCCCGCGAGAGCTGTCAGGAAGCTGCGATTGGCTTTGTAATAGTCATCAAAGGGGACATCACCCGGATACTGCAGCTGCGGAGCCAGCATTTGCCCGTAGTCGCAAAGTTCTATCGCAAGGGCCAGTTCGTGATCTTCGGCCTGCAGCGCGCGAGCAAATCCGACAGTCGAATGCAGATGAGACACGTCGATGTGATAGTTACCTTCGGAGAACAGCCAGTCGCGGCTGTTGATCAGTTCAGCGATGCTCGCATTCGGTGAAAGCACTGGCATACGAGCTTCCACTTCACGACGCAGCGTCATCTGAAGATCGTCATAGATTGTACGAACCATCATAGCGGCTGCAGTACGTCGTTCTGCAGGCGTCATCTGTTGCTGAAGCTGGCTGAAGGCCGTTACGGTATTACAGGTGCCATGCGTTTTTAGAAGAAACTCAAGTCCTTTAACTACGTGCGCTCCTTCGTACAAAGCCAGATTCATCACTTCATCAAAGGCTTCATCCGGCTCTCGCGGCACCCCGGTATTTTCGATCGCCGTTCGAACTGCTTCAGGTTCGCCGATGGTCCGAAAATAGGCCCAGGCATCAGAAAGGCGTCCTTCATCCAGAAACAACTGTCCCACTTCACGTGCGGCGGTAATGTAAACCTCGCGAAATGCGGCTTCCTTATCGGCCGGAACGTTATCCAGTGACGTCGGCTGCGTGATGGGCAACCCCATATCAACGCGAGCCTTCATCAACTTGGCATCAAACAGGCGATGGAAGTCCTTTTCTTTGGCCAGAGTAGCCTGAAGTGCGATCAGGATGTCATCGGGAGAAGGAGATTCCGGAAGGCTTCCGGTCATCTGCTGTATTCGATTCGTTGATGTGGTCGTTGTATTCATTTCTCACAAACATGACAAAAGAGTGAAATGCTTAGTGCGGTTAATGCCTGACGCGCTGGGGGCGCGGGCAGAAAAACAGTCTGTCCCGCCACGCCCACTAAACTTTGCGGACAGACGAAAGGATTAGCAGGAAAACTTCTGCGACACCGCACCACGAATTGTATTGCCGCAGCTCGCGAAGGGAAGCATGCCGCGTCAATTGCGGACCAACATCACTGTTCAAGCTGGCAAAGCTAACCGCTGAAAGATCCGGGCAGTAATCATTACTGAACGCTGCCTCGACCAATATAGACCAGCAAAGGGCTACTGAGGCTGCACAGGCTTAACAGAGTTTGGGTCAACCAATTCGACATCGATCGGACGCTGTTCAGGGCTGCGATAGTACGTAGCAAACTGATCATCCGAAATCAGAACAATCGCGTCATTGACGGCAATCATCTTGCCTTCCTGAACATATACCTGACGAATTGTCCCTTGGTTTGTCACGGTGATCGGTTCAATAGTTCCGTCCGGCAGTTCAACTTCGCAAACGACAGTTCCCGACGCTTCGACAGCGTCGCCGGATTTCACCTTTACACTAACGACCTTTGCATATTTGCTGACGCTGGAGAGTTCCGGCATTCTGACTGTCGGCCCGATCTCACGCAGACATACCACGTCTCCGGCACTGGAGATCAGGTAAATCTGATCGGTTACATAATTGTGGTGCGGATAGTTGAAGCCTGAAATCGTCTGACGCCCCGTGATCTCAGCTGTGGACTTATCAAATCCAACAAGACGTCCCGCTTTGTCGATTCCAAAAACGGAAAAGCGACCAATTGCCGTGACGCCTTCGATACCCGGAACGTCCCACTGCTGCACGGGGATCACCAGATTAAGGCGTTCAATCTGGCCGTTTCGAATTACTTCCAACGGACGTTCCACTCGTCGAGCAAGTTCTGCCAGGTTGTCTTTCAATTCTTGACCTGACGTAACGGTAATGTCATCAATGCGAACAATTAGGTCGCCAACCGAAAGGCCGCAGGCTGCTGCAGGTGAATTCTTTTCCACCTGTTTGACCAACACTCCGGCATTGCCGACCAGATTCAGATCCTGTTTCACCTGTGCATCAATTTCAACATCCTCAATACCTATTCCGATAAACGATGGTGCCTTGAACAGGGGGATTTCTACAGGTCGTCCCCAGTTCAGCGAAGTTGGATTTCTTGTCAGCCGGGTTAGCGTGCCTTCGGTCGTTACCACGTATACGTCGTCGCCCACAACAATCGGCGATTCTTTCATGGGACGTCCAATGGGGTAGGACCATTCTGTGCTGCCTTTTAACAAATCAACGCTGAAAGCCATATTGTCTTCAGTCAGCATAATGATGCTGGATGACGTAGCGTTGTCAACGATCGCCAATGGTGCGGACGCCGGTTCCTTAAGTAGCATTTGAAATTCAGAACGCCCCGGCGTTGTTCCACGAATTGAGATCGAATGCAAATTGCCGGCTTCTGTCGCGAACGCGAGGGCCATATTTCCAAGGGCCGGCGGGTGAATGATTTCTTCGTTGCAGATGAATCGCCACAGAAACGGACGAGACGAATTATCAGGCAAAGTGCCGTAGCGGTGTTGGTGTTCCAGAACGCCAAAGGAGTAAGCATAGATTGCTCCGCCGGTGACAGGCACAAACAAAGCCGATTCATTCATAACCGGACTGGACGACGGCGGCCGGGGCAGCCTTTGCTCAAAGACGGGCACTCCGGAAAACTTATTGAACCCGTAAATGACGGGGCCAACAACCACGACGAAAATATCTCGGTTAGACGTTGCGGCCGATGCCGGCTCATCCCGTCTTCCAACCTGGGCCGCCCAAAGCTTGCGTCCATTTTCAGCATTAAAAACCGTTAGTACACCCGCAGACGATTGGATGTAAATGTTACTTTCATCGTTGGTTACGAACGCGACCACGTCACGACCTACGTCCATCACAGCATGGCTGTTCCAACGGAGTTCGAGGCCCATTGACTGAAGTTGTTCGGCCGATGGCGTGTCGGCCCCAAAACAGACGGAATCCGCCGTTGTCAGAACGAGACCAAGACAGATAACGGCAAAAGCAGAGTATCGTTGCATGTTTGCATTTCCCTGCACATCGGCGAAGGGCATTAAAACGACGGCGCTAGTGGCGCACGTGAGAAACAACAAGACTGACCAAACAGCCTTTTTTGACAGCTAATTATGATAACGGCACACGGAAAGCGAACTCCAGAGTGGAAACCTCCGAATTGCGTTTGTGTCTTGATTCCGCTCCACTGAAACCGATTGCGAAGGGGAATCGCTCTGTAAATGCCCCAACCATTCTGCCCTAGTCACTCGATCGGAACGACGGATTAAGGTCACTTGATCCTCCGCATCCGAAAAACGGGCAAAACCAACACTTCCGGGGACGCACTGAGCACTAGCAGGCTCGACCGCAACTAACGGGTCACCACGTCCCAATCACACTCCCATCCAATTGTACTTCACAGAATGAAATTTAGTGGGCGGCCAGCAACAACATTGATTGATTCTCGCCGGTATGGTGACTAACAGCTTTCATCCAAAATGACGGCAGCCAAAAAGAGCCCGTGGTAGGTTTTGGCTCGTGCGATATGCACATTGCGCCGCCACGACTCAGCGTTAGACGCTGTACCGGAAAGAACTGAAGTCTCGTGAAACTCTTTGAGTCAGTCCGGCATCTGCCGCACTAACACAACGCACCGCTGGTGTGACGGCCCCGAAAATCTGCACACCCACAGAAACAAAAAAAGACAGTTTGCCATCGGCAAACTGTCTTATCGCAAACCATCGGTCGCTATTTCTTGCGTACCCAGCGACTCTGTCTCTGAGTCCCGAACGCGACTCACCGTTCAAGAGTTTTCTTGACCAACCAAACTAACTGCCGAGAAACGGCAGCACATTCAGTGGACTCAAGTTTCTTCGCGAACGACCTTTTTGATTTTCTCAGATGTCTGTGAGCTTACGCCAACATCTTCGACTTCTTCGCCCAGCCCGGTAATAGTCCATTCCGGAAGGTGAAAACCCAATCCGGATTCAGTCAGTTTCCCGGTGCCAACCACTCCCGCAGAGATTTTGAACATCTCCGGATAGCGTTTTGTCCACTTGGCATTTGGTCCCGGACAGTACTGTCGAGCATTGCCTTCGATCGCCGTGATTCCTGGAATGCGGGCCGCAAGGCTACACGACTCAAGAAACGAACCGCCAGGGCACGTCAGATCCTGCACGCACAGAAACATCCCGAATTTCTGGGCCGCCGCAGCTGCCAGCAGTGACTCGGTAATGCCCTTGCAGGCTTTCAACGCGACGCCGGAATAACCAAGTTCGCGACACTTTAGCAAAGATTCATAATCGATAAGTGCTTCGTCGATGACAACAGGTTTCAGTTCCGCCACCTTATGCATCTTCACGGCTGACGCCGCATCAAGATCACGACTGGTTGGCTGTTCGATGTACTGAATGCGATCGTAAGCTGCTGGCACAGCCGCCTTCACCTTCATCAGGAACTCAATCACGTACTCTGCAGAATCGCACTTTTCGTTGAAGTCACAGCTGTAAAACCATTCGCCACAACCACGAGCCGCCTGAGTCTCAGCCGCAACTTTTTCAATGGCCAGAATACGATCAACGTCCCACTGCAGATTTTCGCCGGAAAGCTTTATCTTCAAGTGAGTCAATCCGTCAGCAGCAATCCATTCACCTAGTGTGACGGGCAGCTTGTCGTCCGGACGGTTAGTAACATCACCATCGGTCAATGGGTCCAAAGCACCGATAAGATGATAAAGTGGCAGCGAGGCCGTTGGTTGACGCAGCGTGTACTGATCAAGGTACTCGCCGGTAAACTGATCATCGAGGAAATACGAGAGATCCTGATTACAGTATTCCGCTGACAGCAGATTAAAACTGTTTGTTTTATGAACGCGCCCGTACGCATCGTGCAAAGCTGCGTCTATCGAACTGGTGGCAACCAACTGAGCCAGCTGAGGAAGCGGTTCGCTTACACCAACTTTGTCGGCGACCTTTTTAGCCTGGTGGTAGAATTCAGCGCCCACGTTGAACTGAATTTCAAGCGGATGTGCGTACTCAGGATAGCTGGAAAACAGCTCGCCGAACTTTTCGGCATACGCCTTCATGGCCGCTTCTGTCTGGGGCGGTTCAACCGCCTGCGACGGCCATGCCCACACGTTACCGACGGGCATGCTGCCGTAACCGGTGGCGTGATGGCCATTCCTTGTTTCAACCTTCACCGCTGCGTTAATCAGGTAAGTATGATCAACTACGCGTCCTCCGAACTTGAGTGGCGCCCGAAAGGACACTGGTTCGAAATCAATTTTGACATCCAGTATCTGAATGTCGGTCGACTTGCCCTTACTCATCGATCTACCTTAGCCACTCCTATGAATCCGATGTTGAAACCAAATGAGCTCAACGTGAGCTCGTCAAAGTCATCCACATAACATCCCGATATGCCGCGGCAATCATCGGAAAAAATCAGTCTAACACGCCGAAATAAAATATTGTTTTCGCTAAGTGTCACCTGGAGGACGACTCGTCACCTACGCTCTTTTGACAATTGTTAGCAAATTTGGCCCGACTGACGAGCCTGAATGCACTATGAGTTACTTAAATTTGGCTCAGACTGTAGGTCGTCGATTTGGACTTGCATTCTTAACAGGAAACTCTTCGTCAGTTCCGGAACTGCAATCGGCAGTTGGTTTACAAAGCCGGACAACTCGAAAAGGTGGCACACTGCCCCCAGATCTACGTAAACGGAGCATAAAGGCCAGTGTTTTTCCACACTTGAGCCTGCTGGCGGAACATCGGCCAACCACAGGTGCTGGCAGGATCTGTGGCCGCCGGCAGCCCGACAACGCGATAGTAGGTCCGTTTCGAGCGTTTCGGCGACCACTAGCTGCCGGTCTGAGTAGATCACCATTCGCACAATTTTTTTTTGGAAAACGGCCCGCGAGGTATCCAATTCGGCCCCGAGTCGTCGATCCGGACGAAAACAGGCGAGCTGCAGGGACACATGACCACTTGAAACCGCCTCGCTGAATTCATGCAATTCATGTGAAGCAGTCAGCCGTGGATTCACTTCAATCACCCACACTTCAGATCCACGCACAACAAAATCCACCCCAAACAAGCCCGTTAGGCCACCATGATTTGCCACCGCCGCTCCGGCCGTGGTCACCTGCCGGCGATACGTTTCCGATAATTCAATGGGGCCGGCGTTGCCGCAAAATTGAAAACCGGAAGCGTTCAATTCCCGCTGGCCACATAGCTGCAATGCTACTCCCAGCAGAATCGTTGGCTCATGGGGATTCCTGTGCGACGTATCATCCGCTTCGACGCGCCAATTCGGGGCTCGCATAAACGTTGCGGAAATCGGAATGCCGTCGATTTGCTGCTGCACGATCCTGCCGGTTGTGCGTTGTCCACTGTCCGCGCTAGCGCCGATTCCGGCCAGCGACGTAACCCCCAGACCTCCGCACGAGTCACAGTCTTTGAGCAGCCACTCTTTGGCACGATCGAACTGTGCGTTACCAAAGAAAGTGTGAGCCCAGTGCCACTCAGGCACATTGCACCCCGCACGTTTTAAAGCGGGGTAGATCTGTTGAGGATCGCGAACCGAACGAATCGCTGCCACGGACGAAATGGCAACCATTCGATCCGCGGAAAGTTGGTGAAGCACGGAAAGATGATTTTCGATTCCCCCCGCAATAATAATCGGCACGGCAGGATCAAACTTTTCCAGAATGGCCGGCAGTTCTTCAAACGACCGCATCAACACCGGAGCGTTTGACTTCTGTTCGCCAGAGCCCAGCAGCAGACGCCGCAGATCGGCATCTGCAAACATGTCGATGCACGCCGGACGCAGCCCATCGCGAATTGCCGACTCAGCAAGACTTCTGACGCTTGCTCCTGCCAGAATAACATCATGATGCGGCATAGTTAGGACTCAGTCTCATCACGATTTGAACGGTATTTCCGATTGCAGCCGGTTATTGCTAAAAGCATCCGCAACTCAAATTGTCAACAACGTTTTCCAATGACTCGCGGACGCGAACCCGGCAGTGCGTTCGATGACCGCTGCACCCACGATGCCCTAAAAAGATCACGCATTCCTGTATGTTTTTCTAACGAGCATACCAGCCGATCAGGCGAGTCAGCTGTTTCATTTTCGATAGCAACGAAACTCGCTGTAATGCGGACGCTGTTCCCAGAGCGGGCGAATAACCATAGTTGTGGTCGGCCGTCGCCAGTGCGGCCTGCACGTCTACCAATGTCAGTTTTGCGCAGCCTTTTCGAACCACTCTTGCACGAGCCAGCCACATCACAATCGGATACATCAAGGCAAGGCCATGAAATCCGTCGACTAACGTTGTGTCAAAGTTTGCCGGGCCGCAAAAATGAATGCCCTGAATTTTCACCCGGAAGTAACGCGTAAACAGTTCATCAATTTCTGCCTGCCGTCCATGGAACTCACTTTCGACGGCCCCAAATGTCACTCTGCCAGACTCGCCAATTTCAGACGACTGTTCAAACGCTGTGGCGACGGATTCAGAACCATGGAGTACAGGAACACTTCCCCAGCCGGTCGCATATTTCAGTGCCGCGGACAGCAGTTTGAAACGCATTCTCAGGCCGCTTCTGACGTCAGCGTCCGTATCGTGTCGAGCGTGCTGAGCAGTCAACAGTCTAAACATCATCCGCGCTAAACGCCCAGGGCGATGCACGGGCAGGTCATTATCCGGCTGCGCCCTGACTGAAGCATTCGTAATCAGATCCAGAAAACTGTCCAGCTTCTCGCCACAAATCGTCTGAAACTGCGACTGTTCCACCAGTTCCAGCCATGCGAGTATTCTCTGCAGGCGTACGACAAAATCGACCGACGTGTCGGCCATCGCGTCGTCGAGGGCTTTCAGGAAACGATGAAAATCAGCCCAGTTAACTTGCTGCGGGCCGTGAGACGAATGACGGTGAATCAGTGGAGCCTGATGGTCGCGCTGTTTGCCATCGACAATCTGAGTGGCAAGTTTTTGGAGTTCAATACGCTGACTGCTGACAGGATCTCCGAGGTTCTGCACGACCGACGGACAGCTGAATCGCAGGCTGACAGATACGGCCTTGCTGCCGCTGGGATGAAAAGCGTACGGATACACGCGGCAGGCCAGTGGTTTCGCAGGTTCGCCAAACTTTGCGTGAATACGACACAGCCCCTGGCTGTCCAGAAAGACGCAGGCGCCGTCATCCTGATGGGCCAGTCGGTAGCGCCCCTGCCCAGTCTTCTGAATCACCGGCCGCGCCATCGATACTCCATCGGCCTCTTTCCAACCTTGTTTTTCGATCCGGCGTTTTTCGTCTTCCGTAATCTCAATCAGATGTTCACGACAACAGCCGCCACAGTTGTGACAGCTCCAGTTTTGAATCACGGAAAGGTGCAGAGGAGTATTGGACATGAAAGGTGTAAATTTCGCGATTCCTGACGAATTGCAAACTCAACGCAGTTTGGCCGCTGGAACGTCGATCTCCGAGAGGCTGCCTGTCCGTATGCAAAGACAGCAAAGAGGCCACAACCCCGGACGCCAACTTCACCGATGGCAGAAGGGCGGAACTGGTTTAATAGAACGCGGTGGAAAGTTTGCGACGAAAGTCAGCGGCCTGCTTTGACTTGGGGCCCATGGCTCCCAGAATGACCACCATCGCTTCTTTGGCTTTTTCACGAACTTCGCTGCGATCCTTATTCACGATATCCAGCAGCAGCTCGCACGCTTCTGCATATCGTTTTTCCACACTGAGTGCTTCCGCAAGATGAATTTGCAGTTCGAGATTCTGCGGATCGCCGTCCAACGCTGTGCGAGCCGCCACGATACCGCCGGAATCCTCAACAGATGCTCTCATCAACAACTGTTCCTTAAGCGATTCGGCCTCAGGCTCCAGAAATCCGCGGGTTTCCAACTTATCGATGATCTCCTGACCCTCAAGCTCACGATCCAGCTGAATAAGAACTCGCGCCAGTGGAATCTGAAAAGTTGCCGTGTCGGGTTCAAGAACAGTTGCCACGCGAAAATTTTCCTCGGCCTTAGCCAGGTCGCCTTCCCCTTCGGCAAGTAAACCTGCGTTGTAGGCTTCCACTGCAGCCGACGGCACAAACGATTCGATCCACTGCCGAAGCTGCGGTTCCGGCTGAACGCCCGGCAATTGACTAATCGGTTGCCCATCCACCATGGCCACGACAAATGGAATCGACTGAACCCCAAATGCTCCGGCCAGTTCCGGATGTTCGTCGATGTTAATTTTGACAAGGATAAAACGTCCGTCAAATTCCGTTGCTAGTTTTTCAAGCAATGGCATCAGCTGCTGGCATGGCTGGCACCATTCGGCCCAAAAATCCACGACAACGGGACAGTCCATCGACTGCTCCACGACATCCTGAGCAAACGTTTCAGAAGTCGTTGTTCGAATCCAGGGACTTTCCATTTCAGCTTCGGCCTTTATCACGCCCCTTTAGTTTCAGGGCGATATTTTTTTTGTCACGCGGCATTGCCGCAACCAAATTCCAGCGACCGTCAGAAAACGCTCCGTTGGCATATTCCTAAGGCAGCCCGCCAAGTGTCGGAAGATATTTCTGAACACATTAACTTGTTGCAGATTAGCCACTGACGGTCTCTAAGCCAAACGCTCACCCCGTCAGATCAGAATCTGCAGTCCTTTTCCTGGTCACTGCCACATAGATGTTGCTATCATTGCAAATAATGGATGCTGATTTTGCCACCCCCCATTGCACAGATATACAGATATGGGCATGCCATCTTTGGAACTTCTCGAATTCCACCACACTTTTCCGGGCACTTACGCTTTCAAGGTGATTGGGCTAGCCGACGGCAATTTTACGGGACGGGTGGTCGCTAGTGTGCGAGATGAACTTGGGCTCGACATTGATCCACCGTATTCGCTGCGATCCACCACCAGCGGCAAACACATTGCCATCACGCTGGAACCCGAATGCGAAAGTCCCCAAAAAGTGCTCGCCATCTATAGCCGACTAATGGGCATGGAAGGCGTCGTAATGCTTCTTTGACAGGAACTACAAGCAAAAACGGATTCACCAAACACTCAGGTAAGCAAGACGTGCTTGATCCCGGAACGGACTTCAAGGGCCGTAAAACACGTCATGGAAGTCTGCGGCCTGCAAAACGAAATGGAATTCGTGGGACTCCATGGATCTTGAATCTCTGACCTAATCCGTTTCAAGCGTACTGCGGACTTTTTGCGGTTCGACCACACGTACACTTGCCTGCACCGTTTCGTCTTCCTCCGCCGCATCTGAAAACTGCGACGTCTGCCAGGTTTGAACACTAAACGTGGACAGCGTTTTTTGCCGAAACCAAATCATCAGGCGATCGCCCAGCCATACTCGAACTTTCGGAACAAGCAGTGAAAAACCGACGGCATCAGTCAGCAAGCCGGGTGTAATCAGGAATGCGCCGGCCAGCAGAATCATCACGCCATTCAAAATCTCTCGAGACGGCGTCTGCCCTCCCGCCATCTGCTGGTGAATGCTTCTCCAAGCCTGCATGCCTTGTCGTCGAGCAAGGTTAACGCCCACAATCCCAGTAATCAACACCACAGCAATTGTCGTGTAGATGCTGGTGCGCTGATAAAGCTGATCTAATAAAACCAGTTCTACCAGCGGAATCAAAACAACAATCAGTAAAGCACGTCCAAACACGGCAAATTACTTCGCAAGGTGACCCGAATATTTAATGGCTGTTTAGTAACAATCGACTTAGTGAAAACTGCTCATCGTTAACACTCCCGCTTCGCAAACTGAATGTGCAGTCGAACAGCGTTAGCGTTTCTGATTATAAACCGCAAAATGCTCAAGACCAAATGCTGGTCAAACGGGCATGGAATCCAGTCGTCCCCAACGCACGAACTTTGCGGTCGGATGAAGAAAACTCAACAGCACATGCCGTTAAGACGTCAAAGTTTATCCGTCAGCCGCCGTAAAGGTTAGGCACATCCTGACTCATATCACCAGAGGCGGTCCGAAAATCGCAACTTTATAAGCATGCAGCGTGAGCAAGTGAATCCAGGCATTGCAAACTTTGCGCACGCGTGGTGCTTGTATCGAGAAGTTCGCCGGAGCGGTTTTCGGACGCTATCTCGAAAACCGGCACATGCGACTGCATCAATACAACTTTACAAAAGCACTGGGTTGGTGGTCACCGCTAAAACTGGCAAAGCTTGACAGTGTAATCATCGGAAGCCTGTAGAATTCGCCTACGTCTGATCAGCAGCGATCTGTACCGATAGAGGCTGGAACCATTTGACGAAAAAAACCTCGGAAACACTGTTTCTGCGAAACGCGAGTTTTCCGAGGTTTGCTTATATTCAACGTCCCAGCAGTCTTTGTGCTGGCAGCAGATGACCCTAGCTGGCAGGTGCAAGCTGAGCGTCTCGTGAAAGCGCCTGCACCAGACTTCCGACCAGACTCGGAACATTGCTACGGTCGACGGCTTCCACCGAAACAGCGATGATTTCGGCCATTAGTGCAGGATTTTCGCGAAGCTGTTTCCAGTCTTCCACGTGAATTCGCAGAACCGGAACTTCGCTGGAAACAGGCAGTCCCGGCGTGGCGGCTACAATGCCATCTTCGCCAAACCCAATGGTCACCTGACCACCGAAAGGTCCCCGAACGTCCAGACCAATGAAGTGTTCTGCGGTTCCCGCATGAGATCGTCCGGCCACCTCGGCAATGGCTTCGCCGACCCAGTTTTTGGCCTGAATACTGGGGGTACGTCGTTTGCCCCAGCGATCTTCTTCGCCAAAGTCGATGTAGCGATGGATTACGGTTCGGTCAATTTCCGGACACACAATATCGCCAGCGAAGCGTTTCATGTTTGTCATATCAAACACGTTGTCAGTACGTTCGTAAGGTTCGTACGTGCCCATGTTTTCTTTAACAAGACGCTCAAACATCCACTGATCTTCGTTGTCATCGCGGCTGATTTCTTCAGCGACAAAGTCGCGACCGCAAAGCTGAGCCCCTTCGGATTTGAAATATTCCGCGGACCAGCGAATCATGTCGCCCGACGTCATCGGCTTGTCCGGTGCCATCGTGTAAGTGCCACCGCGAGCTTCCTGATTTTCAAACAGTCGCACCATCACCGCAGAAACCCAATCGACTGGAATGATGTTGCGGCTTTCCGCTCCATCCATTGCCAAGCGAACCGGTGTGTGGCGAATGCCGTTTTCGTCTGCGGGCTGAGACGGAATCATCACGGCCATCAATCGCAGATACAGATAAATCCCATGGTAAGTATTGGTGTATCCTGTGACAGAGTCGCCGGAAATCACTGCCGGACGATACACCGTCACGTGATCGGCGAAGTCGATCGCACGCACTTCCTGCTCTGCCAGAAACTTGCTTTCTTCATAATCGTTTCGAAACGACTGTCCAACATCCAGAGCATCCTCCATGGCACGTCCCGTCTGCATACCGGCCACGTAAGCCGTTGAGACGTAATGAATGTCATGAATTTCGAGATCTCTGCACAACTCGATCATGTTTCGAGTGCCACCAAGATTTGTTCGCCATGGTTCGCCGGCGCGATCTTCTCCGTAGAACTCAAGGATGGCGGCACTGTGAATGATGCAGTTCACATTCTTCGCGACCCAATCCCGATCAGAATCGGAAAGACCGAAGCCGGGTTCGGCAATGTCGCCGCTAAGAATCACCGGACGTGGCAATGCACGACCCAGCTCTTCTTCCCAGTGTTGAAGAATCTGTTCCATTCTCTCGCGAGGATCCGCTTTGCGAGATGGTCGAACAACGACAGCCAGTTGGTGCCCGTTCAACAGCAAATCACGAACGAGATATCTCCCAACCAGCCCTGTGGCCCCAGTCAACAATGTATACATCTTGTCCCCTGAAGGATGTGTCAACAAAAAATGCCCGCGTGTAACTGTAGAGCGAAACGCAGACGGCACGTTTCAACGTGAAGGTGTAAAAGCAGGTCACCAAACAAATGCGGCGACTCGTCGACACCCCACAAACAACCCCAAAACACAATTCATCAGTACATAATCGGCCCGAACTTAAGATAAGACAGGCCCTGTGTTTTTCAACCGCGTGTTCCCCAACACGATGGTTAACTCATCAACATATGAACTGATGAACGTATTCAACCACCAATTTCATCGAAAACAAAGCTAAAAATGGCACTCTACGCAAGAGTCGGTGAATTCCTAGCCTCAATCAGCGCTCAAGCAAGCAACCATAAAAATGTCTCCATTTTACCCATTCTTACATTAAAATCGAAAGAAAAAGCCTCTTTCATGGCAAACCAGTTGTGCTCGTCACAGAACTGACGGGGTGAGGTTCGGCATAAATTGCTGGCAACAATTGACGCATTTTCGAGCATCCGAACAATCGAAACAAACGGCCAATATTTCCCGGCTGCGGGATTATGCGACCAGAACCAGTGGGAATCCACTGGCTTTTCCGTTTAACACCGAAAGTCACCCTAGGGCTGGCAAACCCAGCTCGGGCTCGCGAAGTACAACTGAATTGACGAATTTCAGCGTCGCCTTTTATCTGTTTTCGCAACAAATACACGCGGCCACGTTCTGTGATTCGCTTAGTTCAACCACGCCCCATGCAGTATTCATTGGATTTTACATGAGTCGCTGCAAACTCCGATGCCTTGGTTAATGAACGGTCCCAGACCTTTAATAGTGGGACTGCAGCAACGTTAGTCGAAGCAACCTATTGAAGCATCGAGTCGCTTCGCAGCCAGCGGGCCTTGATTTCCGCGATGGTACAGCGCCTTTTTCAGATGACATTTGAAAGCGAATCAGCTTTACGCCTTGTTCGACAATCTACGATCACGGTGCGGTGCTCATCGGGAAAATTCAAAACCAAGTCGGCGGGCGAATCTGATTGAACGATGGCGAGCATACCAGTCGCGTTTGGCTTTGTTTTCTGCAAATCGTCGTCGTCGGCTTCCGTCTGGCATTGGTCCGCTCCTATTACGAAATGTGTTTCGGGTTAACACTCTCAGCGGAATCCCGTAACCAATGTTTCAACCTTTCCAGCAAAAGGATCAATTCTAGTCAGGCAAAAACGGGATGCCCCGCCATCCTGAACAGGATATTCCGGCTATCGTCACGGCTATAGCGGTGAATGCAGTGAATGCGATGGCAAACATGGTTGCTAATGCTTTGGAATCATCGCTGTATCATGCGGGTCCGCCCGCCCCTCAACTTCGAATTCCAGCGTTGAGTGCATTACCGAAAACGAAGTGCTACAGGATCTGTTTGATTTGGCGTTTGATGCGTTCCATTTCAGTAAGCTCAGCTGCAGCCATCACGACGTGTCCTTCGAAGGCGCGATCGTGTTCGTCAAGCTGCCAGACATGCAGATGATGCACGTCAATTACTCCCGGAACACCTGATAGCAAGGTGCTCACGTGGCTGATATCCAAATCCGCCGGCACACTTTCCATCAGAATGCCGACCGTCAGCTTCAGCATGCCGAAACTCTGCCACAATGTGTACCCGGCAATCACCAGCGTTACGAGAATATCCAACAGATCCAGATTCCACAGTAGTACGCCAATGCCAACCACAATGACTTCCACGGACGCCAGTGCATCGCTGAGATTATGCAAGGCGGCGGCTCGCACGTTGCCGCTACGCTTGCCGAGCCCCGTGAGCAGCAGAACTGTGGCAACATCGACAAACAGGGCTACAGCTGCCACATAGATCACCATCCACCCCTAAATTTCCTGCGGCTGAAAGTATCTACTGATCGCTTCGTAAATCAGATACATCGAAACCAAAACCAATCCCGTCAGATTGATCAATGCTCCGACAACTTCAGCCCGTCGATATCCGAACGTGCGAAATTCATCAGCCTACTTCCTGGAAATCCGACGTGCCACCAAATTGATCAACAGTGATCAACAGTGATGAACAGTGATGAACAGTGATGAACAGTGATGAACAGTGATGAACAGTGATGAACAGCGATGAACAGTGATCAACAGTCATGAACGTTATGAATCGCATCGGCGACCAGCGACAGCCTGTCTCCCAGAACTCCTCCAACAGCTTCCACCAAAGACAAAAGCAGATTCAGGATAATGGCGAAGATCAACCGTGAATCACTTAGGTTTTCATGATCGTGATGATGTTGGTGGCTCATGAAAGTCTGATTCAGTCACGCAGCAATGAAGACGATCAGACGTGTTTTTTCCGTAATCAGGAATTAACTGTTGGACGCTGCGATGCGATAATGCGTCGCAGGCCTTCCAGTCCCGTCGGTGATTCTACCTGCCACGGAATCAACGCCATTCGACTCGTCAGCGACGATTTAACCTCTTCGATAAATGGTATCTCATACTGCTGGCGCTGACGCAGAATCGGGTCGGTGACTGCCAGTGGCAGCAGGCTTTCGTTGATGACCCACGCAAACGGCTCGATTTCAGCTCGACGCAGATCTTTCTGTAACTGAGCTGCTTCGTGAACAGGCGTTGCAGCAGGAAGAGTTACGATTAGGACGCGAGTAAAGTTCGGGTCACGTAGTCGCGGCAACAGATTTTTAACCGATTCCGGCATCTGTTGAGCTTGCCGCGTAACTTCTCGATGATATGCAAGTGCTGAATCCAGCAGAAGAATCGTGTGCCCCGTGGGAGCTGTGTCCAGCACCACAAAGCGGTCGGCCCCTCCTGAAACTGCCGATGCGAAAGCTCTAAAAACGGCGATTTCTTCCGTACAGGGGCTGCGCAAATCTTCTTCCAGCAACGCTTTTCCGTCGGCGTCCAGATCGGCGCCTGAGGTCTGCATTACGTGAGCTGTATATTCCGCCGTTTCTTTAACTGGATCGATGCGCCCGACGGTCAAGCCGGAAAGTTCGTCCGCTGCCATGGTAGCGGACAGATGGGCGGCGGGATCAGTGGTTGAAAGATGTACATTGAAGCCTCGATCAGCGAGTGCGACTGCAACCGCCGAAGCGACGGTCGTCTTGCCAACGCCACCTTTTCCCATCGCCAATATCACGCCATGTCCCACGGCGGCGAGTTCATCCAGCAGCGAACCCAGCCCGTCAGGAACCGCATGATTAATACGCTCCGGAATCTGTTCCGATTGAAAGGCATCGGCCGGACCACCGACACGACGCAGCAATGCGATGCCCATCAACCCCGTGGCCGCCAACGGAACAAGCGTGCGTTCCAGACTACGAAGTTCGTCTGGCATCGAATCAATGGCAGCCTGCCCTTGAGCTTCCATCTGCACGGCGATAGCGTCTGTCTTAGTTTTAGTGTGGAACACGCCGTTCACAATCAGCTGTTGATTTTTCACACCAAGATTCTGGAGCTCGACGCTGGTTCTGGCTGCTTCTCGTAACGCTGACGCATCCGGATGTGTTACCAAAATTAGAGTCGTGATTTCCGGATCGCCAAGTGCCGCGACCGTCTGTTTATAAAGTCGCTGCTGATCTGCAAGGCCAGCCAATGGCCCCAGACACGATGTGCCGGTTGTGTTGGTGTCCATAAAACCTGACCACGCAGACGGCAGAGTCAATAGCCGCAAAGTATGGCCGGTTGGCGCAGTATCAAAGATTACGTGGTCGAAGTCTTTGGTGGCATTCTTGTCGCCCAGTAACCGCGAGAATTCATCAAAGACTGCAATTTCAAGCGTGCACGAACCGGAAAACTGTTCTTCCATGCTTTTGATGGCAGCTTCCGGTAAAACTCCACGATAGGGGCCAACCACACGTTCACGATATTCGCGAGCCGACGCTTCGGGGTCAAGATTCATTGCATACAGATTCGGCAGCGAAGCAATGACGGTTGGCTGATTACCAAGAGGCGTGCTGAGTACTTCGTCCAGGTTTGAAGCCGGATCTGTTGAAACCAGCAATACGCGAAGCCCGCGATCGGAAAGCTGAACGGCGGTAGCACAGGCCATCGATGTTTTACCGACTCCGCCTTTTCCGGTAAAGAAGTAGTTCCGCGTAGACTGGTCGAGAAATAGCATTTATCTTGTCTTTCGTTTTTCTGGACTTATGTCGCACTAGACTCAGAACAAGCGACACATCGATTAGTTTTGGGTCCAGGCGTCGGCGTGGCGGGTGCTGGCCGTCGAGGATGACTCGCGGGTGCGTTGGGCTGAGTTGGGTGGCGGCATGACAAATTCGTTTCAGGTTGAGAGTGACGGCAGGACGGTTCGGGACATCCGGATCCCGAGTTCGTTGCACCGAAGAATTCGTGGCCGTACACGAACGCTTCGGTCGCAAGCTACAACTCCAGGACGTCGACCAGTCGCCAGA
>Ga0209491_10005077_pt1 | contig 19622 bp, 20 predicted proteins | sample BON02_FD_187213 | JGI IMG/M metagenome (GOLD analysis project Ga0209491, IMG submission 187213) | Freshwater microbial communities from Lake Bonney liftoff mats and glacier meltwater in Antarctica - BON-02 (SPAdes) (version 2) | ecosystem: Environmental > Aquatic > Freshwater > Ice > Glacier... | reverse complement strand
CCGACGAAATCTATCGGCAGATCAAGGCGCGCCACCAATTAAGAGCCAAAGATATCGAGCGCAGACGCGGCAAAACCATCGGCCTTCACTTAGATGATTGAACTCTCATTAATTTAACTAAGTAGAACTAGGGTATGCCTCCGGCTATCGGACGGAGTTGGTAAAGGCAACCACCCCGTCTTTTGGCCAGTTTCAAAACTGATTTCTGGTTGGGGTGGGTCCTTCGGTAGGGGCGCCCCGTTGGCGGTGGTTGGAAGCGTGGAGCGATGGCCCGACGGGAGGGATTTGTGAATTCCCGGTTGGCGTTTCGGGAGGGGCTGATCTTGTTGCGGACATGAACAATGTAGATAATGGCAAGACTGATCGCTTTTCGGAGGCGCCGATTTCACGGCTGATCGGGTTTAAGGTATCACCCGATGTGGATGGACGCACGGTGGTCTCGCTGGAGGCTGGAGAGCAGCATGCGAACCCGATGGGTCGCGTGCATGGGGGGGTGATCTCGGCGTTGGCGGATGCGGCGATGGGCACGGCTTACGGGCGCGTGTTGCTGGACGAAGAAGATTTTTCGACGATTGAACTGAAGGTGAATTTCATGCGTCCCGTTCGCTTGGGGCAGATCGTGGCGACGGCGCGGGTCGTGCAGCGAGGGTTGCGGATCGGATTCCTGGACTGCGAGATTCATGATGCGCGTGGGAAGCTGGTGGCGACGGGGACGAGCACTTGTATGACGCTATCGTTGGGTTGAGCGGGGCGCGGGCGTTCGGAGGGGCGTTCGGAGCCGAGGGGCAGGGGCGGGCGTGGGCGAGCCACGCCCCTACTTTTCGGACCGAGGGGGTGGGGGGCGGAGGGGCGTTCGGAGCCGAGGGGCAGGGGCGGGCGTGGGCGAGCCACGCCCCTACTTTTCGGACCGAGGGGCGGAGGAGCGTTCGGAGCCGGGGGGCAGGGGCGGGCGTGGGCGAGCCACGCCCCTACTTTTCGGACCGAGGGGCGGAGGAGCGTTCGGAGCCGAGGGGCAGGGGCGGGCGTGGGCGAGCCACGCCCCTACTTTTCGGACCGAGGGGAGGGGCGTTCGGACCTGGGGAAGGAGGCTAGGGGTTGGATCCAGGTGGGTGGGGGGGGGGCGGTGAGGGTGATTTGCTTGCCGGTGGCGGGGTGGGAAAAGGTGAGTTCGCGGGCGTGGAGTCCGAAGTAGTCGGTCGGGCTTTGCGGGTGGTAGAGGGTGTCGCCGATGATGGGGTGGCCGGCATGGAGGCAGTGGAGGCGGGCTTGGTGAGTGCGGCCGGTTTCGAGGAGGATGCTGAGCCAGGTGCTCGGGTGGTTAGCGTGGTAACCGAGGACTTTGAATTTTGATTCGGCGATTTTTCCGCCGGATGAAACGTTGGTGAAGACGCCTCTTTGCGCGGTGGGGGCGATTTGAGTTTCGACGCGGTGGAGGTGGGGTGGCCAAGCGCCATCAACGAGTCCCCAGTAGATTTTTTTAATGCGGCGAGCGGCGAAGATTTCGCCGAGCTCAGCTTTGTAGCGGCCGGTTTTACGGAAGAGGATGACTCCGCTGGTAAGGCGATCGAGGCGATGGCAGCAGTAGGTGGGCTTGCGGGTGTAGCGTTGAGCCTGTTGTTCGAGATCGTCCTCACGATGGGCCCCTCCTTCGGTGAGGAGACCGGAGGGTTTGTTGAGGGCGAGAAGAGTCTCGTCTTCAAAGAGAATGGCGGGTGCGGGAGTCATAAACGGTAACGACCAAGGTTGGGTTTTGAGCGGCAGGCGCGAACCAAATGCGTGGGCATGGGGCTGATGAAGTTTCGGCGGTTGTCAGGGGCACTGAGTGGAGGTTTGGCGAATGTGATGGCGGGTGGGCGCACGACGATCATCGGACGGCGCCGAAAAAGCCGGGGTATCGGCCGGACGCGAAATTGTTGGTCATTCACGGTGGTGATTTAGGGATGGGCCACGCCAAGAAGGTGGCGACGTTGCGCGCGAGGGCAGAGGGCGGGGTGACTTCCGTGAGGGTGATAATGCGGCCCCATGGGTGGCGGAGGTGTTGGATTAATCCAGGGAGAACCCGGAAGTGGATTTAGGCGTGCACATCACGCTGACGGCGAAATGGGATCATTACAAAAGGGGGCCGATGGCGGGGAAGGATTAGGTGCCGAGTTTGGTGACGGCGTCGGGGTATTTTCGTGATAACACGCCGGATTTCGCGGCGGAGGTAGATGAAGTAGAACGCGCGGTGCGCACGCAGATCGATCATGCGTTGGCGCGCGGGGGTGATATGACGCATCCGGATGCCCACATGGGGTGCTCGTCGCAACGGAAGAACTGGTGGTGATGTATCTGCGGGTGGGGGCCGGATATCGGCTGCCGATCCGGCTCCCTGCGCACCAAGGAGAGGGGGGGGAGATGCGGAATTAAAGCGGCTATGGGAAGATTACCCGGCGAGCTTTCAATTGACTGAAGGGGCGCCGCCGGTGAGTAACCGGACGGGATGAGGGCGGATTACGATCGCGGGTTGCGGGAACTGAAACCGGGGCTAAATCGGTGGGTGTTGCACTTGGCGTTTGATGACGAGGAGACCAATGGTATCACGGTGGGTCATCCGTTATGGGACGCGAAGGGGAGGCAGAACGACTCCGATTGGGCGATGAGCCCGGCGACGGAGAAGATCATCGCGGAAGAGGGAATCCTTTTGATCGATTCACGGATTTTGCGGGATCGGTTAATTCGCGGGGAAGAGTCACCGTAAAGGAGGCGTGACGCGGCGGGGACGATCCGCACGATCAAGGTCATGATGCCAGAGCTATTTCGACGAGGGAGTTTACGGGCGATCGTGAGTGGGGTGGTGATCGCGGGTTTCTCGGGTTGCACGCGGTCGGCGCGACCGGTCGATCGAGCGGCGAAAGATGGAATCTTGTTGATTGGTAACGGGGCGGAACCGCCGGATCTGGATCCGCATGTGGTGACGGGCGTGCCGGAGTTTCACATCATCGATGCGCTGTTCGAAGGATTGGTTGAAGAGGATCCCGAGACCCGTGGTCCGGAACCCGGAATTGCGGAACGGTGGACGGTTTCGGCGGACGGATTGGTCTATCAATTCTGGTTACGAGAGGATGCAAAGTGGTCGGATGGGAAAGCGATCATCGCGCCGGACGTGGTGAGGTCCTATGAACGAATCATGAATCCGGCGTTGGCTTCGGCATACGCCTATCTCTTTGAAGTATTGGACGGCGGTCCGGCCTACATCGCGGGAGAGTCGACTGATTTTTCGAAGGTTGGGGTGACGGCAGTCGACGATCATTTACTGGAGATTCGATTGCGGCATCCGGTGCCGTATTTTCTGAGTCTGTTGACCTACACGTGTTGGCGGCCGTTGCCGATTCATGTGATCGAGGCGCATGACGGCTTGAGGAAGCGGGGGAGTCGATGGACGCGGGAAGGAAACCTCGTGAGTAGCGGGGCGTTTCAATTGACGGAATGGCGTCAGGATCGAGTGGTCATGGTGGAACGTAATCCGCACTACTGGGATGCAGAAACGGTGTCATTGAACGCGATCCACTTTTTTCCAGTGGCGAGTAGTGACACGGAAGAGCGGATGTTTCGCAGTGGGCAGTTACACCTCACGAATGAAGTGCCGCTCGCAAAAATCCAGCCCTACCGGGAGATGGTGGATACGCCGCTCCGGATTGAGCCGCAGCTGGGCACGTATTACTTTCGGTTCAACGTGACGCGGCCGCCTCTGGATGATGCGCGGGTGCGACGAGCGATGTCTCTGGCGATTGACCGGCAAGCGATCGTGGAGAAAATTTCGCAGGGTGGGCAAACTCCCGCCGGGAGCTTTTCGCCGCCGGGGGCGGGCGGGTTTATGCCGTCATTGACGGTTGAATACGATCCGGACGAAGCGCGCCGACAATTGGCGGAAGCGGGTTATCCGGGCGGGGCCGGATTTCCCGGGGCGGAGTTTCTTTACAATACCTCGGAATCGCATCGGTTGATCGCAGAGGCGGTGCAACAGATGTGGAAACGTGAGCTCGGCATCGAGGTGGCGCTCTACAATCAAGAGTGGAAGGTTTACCTCGATTCGATGAGTAATCTGGACTTTGGATTGGCGCGGTCTGGCTGGGTGGCGGTTTACAATGATGCCAATCAGTTTCTCGAAATCATGACGACCGGGAATCCCAATAATCGCACGGGGTGGGGCAGCGGGGATTATGATCGCTGGCACGACGCTTCGATGCGCGAAAGCGATCCAGCGGAGCGGATGAAGTTACTGCAACGATTGGACGCGATACTGATGGAGGAAGCGCCGGTGGCTCCGGTGTATCATTACACGCAAATCTATTTGCAGGACGCGCGCGTCGAAAACTGGAATCCGGGGCCGCTGGATAAGCGCCGTTACAAGTACGTGAGTTTGAAGGTGGAGTAGGCGTCGGGGTTCGGTGAGGCGGTGAGATGGTGAGGCGGTGGTAGCTGGGGGCCGAGAGGCAGGGTGTCCACCCATTCGGCGTTTGCCTCAAGCGCGGCGACGGGAACGAATCGGCGGCCGAGGGCAGGTGGAGTGGGCGTCGGCGAGCGCCGCCCCGACGCCGGGAGGCAACGGAGCAGGGGGGGGCGGTGAATGGGCGTGGTTCCGGGTAGGGCGCGGTTCCGGTAGGGTGCGGGCGTCGGCGAGCGGCGCCCCTACATCGGAGGCGCGGGTGGTGTGGCCGGTAGGATGGGGCGGGCGTCGGCGAGCGACGCTCTTACATTTTGGGAACCCAGCCGAGGATGATTGGAGGAATTGTGGAGTCCGATCCACGTTCGGGACGTTTAGCTGGAGGTGTTTTGTTCAGCGATGGCGGTCTGGTAGGCGGACACGTATTCAGCGGGGGAGGAAGCACTGATGTGTTGGTCGCGGAGAAGGCCGTCTTTGAGGCTATAAATCCAGCCGTGCACGGTGAGTTCTTGGCCTCGGTCCCACGCGTCGCGCACGATGGTGGTTTGGCAAACGTTGGAGACTTGTTCGATAACGTTGAGTTCGCAGAGTTGGTCCATGCGGACCTCGTCGTCGGGTAGATTACAGAGGCAGTTGGCGTGTTTGGTGCGCACGTCTTGGACGTGACGGAGCCAGTTGTCGGCGAGGCCGACCCGTCGGCACTCGAAGGCCGCTCTCACGCCGCCGCAGCCGTAGTGACCGACGACCATAATGTGTTTCACTTTCAGCACATCGACCGCGTATTGAATGACCGAGAGGCAATTGAGGTCGGTGTGAACGACGACGTTGGCGATATTGCGATGCACGAACACCTCGCCAGGGAGAAGACCGATGATCTCGTTGGCGGGAACGCGGCTGTCTGAGCAGCCGATCCAGAGGTATTCAGGCTGTTGTTGGTGAGAGAGTTTACTGAAGAAATCGGGATCTTCTTGGGTGATGGATTCTGCCCACTGACGGTTTTGGGAAAAGAGAAAGGAGAGGGTGTCCATGGCGGCGAGTGTTGAGTTTCAGGACTGAACGCCGATAAAAAAATAACCGTAGTTTAAGCGGAGAGCGTGACGGTCAAACGGGGATAACTCGTTCCCAGTGCTGCAGGCGTTGTCGGGTCCACGTGAGATGGTATTCCACGACTTTGATCACATCATGGTCTGCGTAGACGGGCACCGTGACGCTGCCTTTGCCGGTGGGGAGGGGGATGTCATTTTCGCCGGTTTGAACCGTGGTGCGACCGACTCGCCCGGGCCGGGAGTAAATCCAAGTTTCGGAGCGGCCCGTATGGGGGTCGGCGGGGAGAATATCGCGAGGGTTCCCGAGACTGATCAGGATATCGGCGGGTTCGAGATTTCGAGCCAGGGCAGCCTAGCCAGCGTTCCAGTGGCGTTCCGTCATCCCGGTAGATTGGCAACCGAGGAAGGCGAGGCACAGGAGAACGAGAAGGAGGGGACGGAAGGCGATGCGACGCATAGTGCTTTTTAATAATGACTTAAAATGTGAAATGAGGCACCCGCAAAAGCGTCATGAGTCGTTGCCGGCGAGGGGTCAGCGAAAGAAATCGCGCAGATTGAAGGTCACTTCACTCGCAACTGCGACGCCGTTGGCCAAAGCGGGGATGAAGATGAGTTCTTCCACGATCGATCGAATGGGATCGGGAAAAATGGCGTTTTCATCGATCGAGGTGACGCTGCCGCGTTCGTCGACCCTCACGCGCAGGGCGTAGTCAAATTGGTCGGCATTCTTGGAGGCGAAGAGGTCGGCGGGGGCCAGACTCCACACGGGCTGAGCGGGGAGGGTCTGACCTCGGTGGCTCGAGGTGTGTGCGAGAGTCAGGTATTCAAGCGCTTCGTCGCGAGTGAGGGCGAATTGTTTTTCTGATTGGTCGGAGACGAGTTCCTGGCCTTCGCGAAAGACGTGAAGGTTGACCGCAAGGACTTCGAGATCGGCGGGGAGGCCGTCCTTGCGGACGCGGACTTTGCGGGGGTCGGGTCCGAGTTCGCCGAGGTCGTCGAAAAAGATGATATCTTTTTGGACGCCTTCTTTTTGCACCCGGGCAATACCGACAACGTAAGCGTCAGTGATGGGGTGGGGGGAAGACATCATGGCTTCGATGACGAGGGCATCCTCTTGACCGGATCCCTCGGCCTCGCGGCCCCGTTGGGCGTAGAACTGGTCGTTGGTGAGGGCGATGGTTTCGGCCTCGAAAGCAGCGAGTTTGGCATCGGCGTTGGCGATGGCGGGGTTGTAAAAGGTATTCCCATCGCCATCAGCGGTCGCGATGCCGTTGCCAGAGTATTGGATCGCGTTGCCAAGATTGCGGACCTGATCGGCGAGTTGATCTTGTTGGTAGGCTTGAACCTGAGCTTGGCGGGAAGCCCATTGCCGGCGCGGGTCGTTGCGGGCGGAGAAGGCGCGGGTGGTCTCGATCTTACCGATTTTGATGGGGGAGCGGCCGACTTTCGTGGTGGGCTCGAAGCGCACGCGGCTGGCGTTGCGCACATCGATGCGGGCGTCTTCCGATCCATCGAGTTGGGCGATTGAGCGGGAAAAATCGGTGACGGTGCCGAAGTCGTCTTCATGCAGGATCTTGATATCTACCCCGACAAACAGACGATACTCGCGATCTGGTGCGGCGCGAGATTCGACCGTGTGCTGAGGGGACCGGGCCGAGACAACCGCCACGAGGGAGGTCAAGCCAATCACCAGTGCACTCGAAAACCGGGTCGTTTTCGAGGGAAGGGTGAGATTTGGCAGGGCGAGCATGGATATTATGGAACCGGATGACGACCGACTGTTCCCTCAGGTGGCTAAGAATACGAACCAAACACGATTAACGTTCAGTTCGGGAATAGGGCTGGGGGGAAGGAGCGAACGGAAGAGGTCAGCGGAAAAAATCCTGCAGGTTGAGGTGGGTTTCACTGGAAACGGCGACCCCGTCGTCAAGAGCGGGGAGAAAGAGGGTATTTTGGAGGGTGGCTCGAACGGCGTCGGGTAGGATGGCGGTTGCTTGAATCGCAGTGACGCGGCCATGCTCGTCGACGTTCACCCGCACGGGAAAGTCGAAAGACTCGGGGGATGCCGCGGCCCAGAGGTCGGGAGGGGCAACATTCCAAGCGGGTTGAGCGGGCAGGGTTTTGCCGCGGTGGAGGGAAGTGTGCGCCAAGGTAAGGTAATGGCTGGCTTCGTCGCGAGTGAGAGGGAACTGATTGGGCGACAAGCTGGAAACAAGTTCTTGGCCCTCGCGGAAGAGATGGAGGTCGACGGTCAAAACGCGGAGGTCGAGCGGCAGACTTTCTTTGCGAATTTGGATTTGTTGAAATTCGGGTCCGAGGGGGCCGAGGTCGGAAAAGAGAAACAAGTCCTTGAGTTCGCCTTTGATTCTCACGCGGGCGATCGCCACGGCGTAGGCTCCCGTGAGCGGGTTCGGAGAGGAAACTCGGGCGGTGACAACCAGGGCGCTTTTCTGATGGGATTCCAGTTGGCCATCGTTGGCGTAGAATTCGTTGTCGAGTTGAGTTTGGATTTCGGTGTCCCGTGCCGCCGTGGCCCGTTCATCGATGCTGGAGGTGGGATTATAGAACGTGTTGGTGCGAGAGGGGCGAGAACTGGTCGCGCTATGAAGGTCTTTCAGATTGCCGATGACTTTGCCCTGTTCGTCCCGGTGGAAGGACTGCATCGCCGATCGTTGGGCGGCCCAGCGGGTGCCCGAGTCTTTGAGGATCGAATAATCACGGTAAGAGTTCACGGCGGTGATGGCGAGCGGATCGCGGCTTACCTTGGTGAGATTTTTGGATCGAGCCTGATTGACGGTGCGCACATCAACGCGGTCTGACGCCCCCTCGAGTTCGGCGAAAGATTGGCTGTAATCGAGGACCGTGCGGAAGGTTCCTTGGTGGAGAATTTTGATATCCACGCCGACGAAGATACGGTAATCTCGCGCGGGAGGGGGCCGCGACTCGACGGTGCGTTGGGCGGTCTGGGCGGAGAGGGTGGAGACGATGCCCGAAAAAATCACGACCCACACCGGAAGAATCCGAAGGGAATTCTGGAGGAGAGAGAAATGACGTGAGGGATGCATGAGCACGGCAAGACGCGTTAGTGATAAGCCTTTCCGCCAAAGAGTGGAGGGGGGGGGCGGCGGCTAACTGAGGTGATGCGACTTACGGTGAATTGAGCAGGAAATTTGCGTCATTCGCAAGTCCACGGTTTTGAGGGAATGGGATCGGTGGCGCGTGGTGGGCGTTGCACGTCGTCTTCGGGCAGAGCCGCTTGACCGTCGGTCATAAAGAAAACGAAGCGAACCAAGCGGAGCGGCCAGAACGCCGGCTGAAGCACGGCGCTACTTTTGCGTCGGGCTTAAAGGCTAAACCACCCTTAAGTTCCGAGAAATAATGTCGGTCGCTATACCGACGATCAACGGGATTTGCCCCGTTGTTTAGGGCGTGGCGAGGGCGTTGATCCGGGCGACTTGATTGCGGATCGCGGAGGAAGGGTTGAGGGAGTCGGCGCGATTTAAAAAGTGAATGGCTTGCTCGTAGTTGGATTGAGCGAGGTAGATATTGGCGAGTTCGAGGCTGGCGCGGTGCTCGCTTTCGGGAACTTGGAGGGCCGATTCAAAAATAAATTCGGCGCGGGCGGCATCGTTGGATTCCACGTAAACATGACCGAGACCGAGGAGCGCGTAGGGGTCGAGGGGGTTGCGTTGCAGGATTCCTTGGAACGAGAGGATGGCTTCAGGCCAGTCCTGCTCCGCGACGGCGAGTTCGGCGAGGGCGAAGTAGCGAGGCTTAGCGATGGCCCAGGTGGGGCTGGGGGAGATCTTATCGAGCATGGTGCGCGCGGCGGAGATCTCATCGGTGGAGATCAAGGAGCGGGCGTAAGAAATGAGACGGCCGGTGCCGAGTTCGGATGAGCTATCGGGGAGAGATTCGTAAACGGAGATGGCTTCGGGAATGAAGCCGAGGCCGACGTAGAGGTCACCGAGGAGGGCAATGGCATCGGGGCTGGCGACTTCGAGGCTGCGGGCAATTTCGAGTTGGGTGGCGGCTTCGAGCGGACGTTCGAGGGACGTGAGCAAACTCGCGTAAAGCATCCAATTCTCGGATTTTTGGGGCTCGAGGCGGATGAGTTCCCGGATGAGGGGCTCGGACTCGGCGAAGCGTTGGTTGACGAAGTAAAGTTCGAGGAGACCGCCGATCCAGTTGGTATCTTCGGGGCTTGCGATCATGGCTTGCATGAAGGCCATTTCGGCGCCGATCGTGTTGCCGGTTTGGCGCATGCAGAACGCGAGCAGTCCAAAGGTTTGGGCGTCGCGATCGCCGAGGTTGATGGCTTTGGCGTAGCCGGTGGCGGCCTTGGCGAAGTCCTTGTTCTGGTAATGGATCATGGCGATGTTGACCCAGCCGCGGAGGAATTCGGGGTATTTTTTGACGGCGCTTTCATAGCGCGCGACCGCCTCGGCGATGCGGTTTTCGGAGTAGTAGAGATTACCGAGCGCGAGATCGAAGGCGGCGCTGTCTTCGTCATCGTCGCCGAGCATGGTTTCGAGGAGTTGGAGCGCAAAGGCGGCGTTGGTTTCGACCATGCTGGAGAGGCGTTCGTAGAGGGCAAACTCAGCGGCGGTCATGTCGGGTTCGCGTTCTTTTCGGAAGTTGAACGACTCGTTGATGATGCGAGTGGGGTTGACGTCGGGCTCACTGGTGAGCGGTTCGACGAGACCGGAGAGGTCGATGGCTTGCTGGGTTTCACGGATACTGTCGAGGGCAGCAAAGCCCTGCGCCCACGCGAAGATGGGGGCAAGTAGAGCAAGGAGGAGGCAAAAGCGGGGTAGCATAGTGGGGAAGTTCTAAAGCGAAAATGGGGTGGCGGAGCCGTTGGATTTTATGATGACCGCTTGAATTACGAGGCAGTTGACGGTGGCGCCCCGGCGGACGGCGGGACGGAAGCGCCAACGCGAGAGGGCATCCATGACGAGTTGATCGATGTCGTCGTTACCAGAGGTGGTCGCGATTTCGACGTTGCGGACGGTGCCGGCGCGGGTGACGACCATGGTGACGATCGTGCGGGGAGCGCCGCCGGCGTCTCTGATGAGGCTGCGGCCAATTTCGGGTTTCTCGCGATAAACGACGACGGGGCTTTGATCGACCTCGCGGTATTGAAAGATGTGGTCGGGGTTGGTGTCGGCGCTGATCTCCTTGGGGCGGAAGGCGTCGAGGGAGATCTGGAGCTGGGGATTGGCTTCGGGGAGAGGGATCTCGTAGGTGAGCGGTGCGATGGCGATTTTTACGACGTTATCGGAGGGAAGAGGCTCGAGATCGAGCACGGTGGGTGGGGGCGGTTCGCGAGAGGCGATCTCGGGCGGAGGCGGAGGGATGTCGTTGAGGATGACAGTTTGGAGATCGGCGAGGGGGGGAGGGGGGACTTCAATCTCGGTGAGTTGCACATGAGCGATCGTGAATAGAATCAGCAGGCTCATGCCGGCACCGGCAGTCCACTTCGCCACGCAACGCCCGATGCCCGAAGCGGGATCGAGGTCGAGAGGCAGAGGGGATGGGGCGGTGGCCACGGGGAGAGATCCTTAAGGTTGGCCGGCGCCGAGGCGGGCGGTGGCGAATTGGACGTGGGCGAGGCCGGCGCGTTTGGCTTCGGCGTAAACTCCGGCGAACACGCCGTGGGTTGCGCGGCGATCGGCCCGAATAATCACGGTGGAGTCATCGCTGAAGGAGGCTTGGCGAAGGGAGGGGGCGACTTGATCGAGGCGAATCTGTTGGCCATCGAAGAAGATGGCGTCTTCGGCGGAGATCGCGATGAGCAAGGCGTTGCGGTCGGTGACGGCTTCGCCGCGGGTGTCGGGTCGCTCGACTTCCACGCCGGGGTCTTCGACAAAGACGCTCGTGACGATGAAGAAGATGAGGAGGATGAAGACACAATCGATCATGGGGGCCAGATCGATGTGAACCGTCTCATAGCGACGATCGGTGCTGGTGGATTTCATCATAGCTTAACGAGCCTCCATGAGGGTTGTTTCCAGGGTGACGAGATGCTGCTCGCCGTGCTGGAGCTGGCGTTGAGCGAAGTGCAAAAGGATGACGGCCGGGATGGCGATCGCGAGGCCGGTTTCGGTGGTCACGAGTGCGATGGAAATACCATCGGCGAGGCCCTCCATCGATTTTTGACCGGTGCGGTCGATGAGACTTTGGAAGGTGCTGACCATGCCGGTGACGGTGCCGAGTAGGCCCATGAGCGGGGCGGCGGCGATGAGGGTGGTGATCACGTAGCGGTGTTGTTGAAACGTTTCGGTGAGTTGGAAGCGCATGAGGCGCACATCCGAGAGGGAATCGAGCCCGGCGGCTTCACCGCGAACGAGGCGCCGACGGGTTTGGCGGGCCATGAAATAGAGGCCAAAACAGCGTTCGTAGAGCACGATCGAGAGAATGATGAGCGGCACCATGACGGGGCCGCCTTGTGCGAGAAGATCCCGGAGGGCGTTCATCAGTTAGAGGCGACTTTGGCGCGGTGCTCTTCGTTGAACGTGACGAGTTCAACTCCGTAACGCTCGAGGAGCGAAAGACTCTTCTGGGTGCGATGCGACAGGAGGCCGTGCAGGATGAGAGTCGGGATGGCGACGATGAGGCCGAGCTCGGTCGTGATCAGGGCCTCGGATATACCGCTGGATAATTTACCGGCGTTGCCGGTGCCGAAAACGGTGATGAGGGTGAATGTTTTCACCATGCCGACGACGGTGCCGAGGAGGCCGAGGAGCGGAGAGGCCGCGGCGATGACGGCGAGCATGGGGAGCCAACGCTCGTGGTGGAGTCGTTCCCGGAGAATGAACGCGTAAAGATGCTCCTCGATGACCTCTTTGGGCTGGGTCGCATAGCGCAAACCGGTGCTGAAAAGCGATCGACTGGTGGCGCGGAGGGAGCCGAGTGAAGATTGGGCTTTCGCCGGGCCTTCGGCGGCAAGAGTCTTGAGGAGCTGAGTGATCTTGGCGGGCTGGTCGACTGAGAGATTACGGAGATCGATCAGCTTAACGAGGGCCGTGAGTAGGGCGAATATGCCCAGACCGATAATGGAGTAGCCCACGATGCCGCCTTTCTGAATGTGGTCGATCCAGGTGCCTTGGCTTTGGCGGAGTTGCAGGGCTTTGCCGCCGGAAACATCGATGGGGACGGCGGAGAGTTGTCCGCTGATGAGGGCGACGCCATCGGCGTTCGTCCAACCGGGGAGAGGATAAACGAGGGGGGCGGCCCCTTCATCGCGAGCGCGGACGGTGCCGGCGATCTCGTTGGCATCGGAGGCGACAAAAAGCGTTTCCGGGCCGAGGAAAGCGTAAGTGCCCGGGACGAGTTCCTTGCTCGTGGAGGAGACCGCAACGCCGGCAAAGGTATAACCGCCGAGGAGAATTTCCACGCGGTCAGCGAGGACCTCTACGCTGTCGATCGAAGCGGGGAGATCGGGTTGGCGATTGACGGGGTCGATGCGATGCCGAAGGTCGGCGAGGCGTTCCTGCCACTGGCCCGTTTCAATCCTGCCGAGTGTGCTGTTGAGGGTGGAAAGCCCCTCGTTGGCGAGCCCGGCAAGGAAGCCGATGCTGATGCGCTGAGCATTGGTGACTTGCTCGAGTTGGGCGCGATCATTGGCGTAGCGACCGGAGGCGATGCGGAGGGCGCTACTCTCGGCGCGAAGCGAGAGGATACGATTTTCGACCGCTCTCATCTGGTTGAGCAGCGGCACCTTTTCATTCACGATGCGCTCGCGCGCGGCGTTGAGCGCGGTGGTCGCGGCTTCGATTCGTTTGGTGTATTCGAGGGCGGTTTCCTTGAGCTTTTCGTCGAGTTCGGATTGGGCCGAAAGGGAGGAGACCAGAAGAGTGGAAGCAAGGAGGAGGGCAGTGAGGCGGTGGCTCATCGGTCACCTCCCGTCACCTGCATAGGCACCGTCACGAAAGTCGGTTCGGCGCGGTCTTGGTAAATCGCGATCATATTGGCGATCTCGGCGGCGAGATCCGGCTGGGGGGTCCAGGTCCACCGACCGTTGGTCGGGCGGCCGACGTAGGCTTGATCGGCGGCGCGATCGATGGCGCAGGCTTGGGCGAGACCGAGGTAGATAATCTCAAGCAGTTGGGGTTCGGCACCAGGGGAAGTGGGGATGATCTCTTCGGCGAGCACGAAGGCCTGATTGAACTGATTGCAGCGATTGAGAATCGTCATGACGTGCTGAGCGCGTTCGCCAGCCGCGAGATCTGGAGAAGCCAGACTCTTAAAAGGGAGGTCAAGCGCGGCGGAGAGACGGGGGGGCAGGGCGGCGCGGGTGGAAAGTAGTCTTTGGGCGACGGCGGCCATGCGGTTGTTGGCCTGTTCGAGATCGGCAGCGGTGGTTTTGTTCTGCTGGCGGAGTTCGTCAATTTCACGGCGATCTTTGGCGGTCTCAGCTTCCAGGGCTTCGTGAGACAAGGCCATCTGTTCAGCGCGTTGGGAGAGCCCGGCAACGGAGGCGGATAGCACTTTCTTTTCGCCCGCCCAATCGGATTCCAACCGCGTTAATTCGGAGCGCAAATTGGCCCAGGTGGTGGCGGCGGTTTGCACGTCGTCGAGCGGCGTGGCTCCGGCAGGAAGGTTAAAAAGGAGAAGAAGCCACAATCCGCACAACGGTTTGGGGCGATTTAGACGCAGAAAAGTAGCGAACATGAGGTGGGGTAGAAAGACCGAAGAGAGGGTTAAAGCTCAGATGGATAGAGACATTGTCAATAGAGTCGTCGAAGTAGACGAGGGGTGAGGGCGAAATGATCAGAGTGTCTTGTAGCGAATTCTCCGATACTCGGTCTGGCCACGATCTCCCTCAAAGCCGAGCGGCCCGGTGGCCGGGACCGCCATATCGTCGGTCAGCAGATCGCCGTTGCAGGTGGCGTGGGCGATGCCGTTGCGCACGGTGATGACCATCTCGTTCCAGTCTTGGGGCCGATAGTGGGGGAGGTCTTTCCAGGGGCCGGCGAGGGCGTAGTCACGGCATTGGAGCTGAGGGCCGCGCAGGTAGATGCCGCTGTCGGCATGGGGGGTGGCGCGGAATTCGAGTTTGAGCACGAAGTCTTCGGGAAATTCGCGCGTCGTCCAAATTTGCCGCACGACGCGGCCACGAGGAGGGGTTTTGACGACGAGGCGGCCGTTGATCGCGGCGAAGCGGTTTTCGGGCGAATGGGTGCGGCCATCGAAATCGGTGCGCTCGGAGAGAAAAGGCCACTCGGCGGCGTCAGGGGAGTTGGCTTGCCAGCGCCGGGCTGATTCGCGATCGGCGGGAGAGGTGGGCCGGTAGCCCCAGCCGGTGAGATCGTGGCCATTGAAGAGTGACGTGAACCCGGGCTCAGGTTGCCAATCGAGGTCGGTGGTGGTCTCGACGAAACCAAGAGTGGCGAGCAGGGGATGAAGGGCGGCGGCCCATTTGGCGTAACCAGCTTCGTTGGGGTGGAGGAGGTCGGGCATCTCCGGGAGCTTGGCGTCGCCGGCGGCGTTGGCGAAGAGGGTCCAGGTATCGAGCACGATGACGCCGGGGTTACCTTTAACGGTGGCGAGGTAGCGTTCGTTAACGTCGCGGATGAGCTCGGGGCCGCGGCGCTGCTTGGCGGAGCTGGGGAAGACGTGGCACAGAATAATCGGGAGGTCGGCGCGATGCGCTTGGAGGCGCGCGATGATGAGCGAAAGGTTGGAGGCTATGGCGTCGGCCCGGGCGACTTCTTCGATATCGTTGGTGCCAATCAGAAGCACGACGGCGGCGGGATTGAGGGCGATGACGTCATCTTGAAGGCGAAGCAGCACACCGCGGGAGGTGTCGCCGGAGATGCCGCGGTTGGCGACTTTGACGCCTTTGAAATAGCCTTTGAAATCCGGCCCCCAGCCTTGCGTGATGGAGTCGCCGAGAAAGACGACCGCGCCTTGGTCGGCCTCGATGGCGGCGGACCACATTTGGCGTCGTTCAAGCCAAAGTTTCTGAAACCAGGTGTGCCGACGCAGAGGACCGACACCGGGCAGGCCGTCGTCGATCGCGGGAAGGGCCAGTTCGTACGGCGCTTTTTCGGAGGCGGCAGAGGCGACCGGGAGGTGAAATAGGGAGGCCGCGAGGGAAAGTCCGAGGGCCGAGAAAATAGGGCGTGAACGCATAGGCGGGGTTGTGAAAAGGCGGACCATGCTCGCCGGTCAGCAGCGAGGCAATGCCGAGAAAGCGCGAAGCGCGGTTTACGTGCAATAGATTGACTGGATTGATGGCGGTCCCGTGCTCAGCTGAGCGTGGAGCAGTCTGACATGAACGCGATTAATGAACCTAAATCTTAGACGGAGCGGATTTTTAGGAATTGGGCTGGTCGCTGCGACCATGGCCTTGCTCGCCGCGCCAAGCTGGATTTGGAGTGGTTGGATCCGGTGGCCGGTGATTAGCCGGTTCCGATTCAGGACTTTTTCCGGCCGGCGTATTTTCCGATTCCGAAGTTGAACTTCGCGGGCATCCAGGTGGCGGCATTGGGTTCAGATGGTTTTGGTAAGTGTCGCTAGATGGTGGTGGATTCAGTGAAGAACGATCTGGAGGTTCCGGCAGGTATCGGGCGAATGGATGTGAATCGATTTGATTGGTTAACCGGCGACCGTCTGATCTCTTATTTGGCTTTGGAAAAGCAGTGGGAGGTGGCGTTGGCGGCGGCAAATGGGGGGTCTTTGGATCACCCCTATCCGCTGATCCAATACGGGCGCCATTCGTTGATCGGGATTCCGGAGGGTGATCGACTGCGTTTACTGCCGTGGGTCTCCTCGTTAGGTCGGGGGAAAGATGGTGGAACTGTTGAATTGAATACTGATGTGAATACGGCGCATGGCGTTGATCTGCAGCGGGCCGATGTGAACGGTTGTGACTATCCGCCCGGGGGGATGACTACGATCGTGAGTAAGCCCGGATTCTTTTCCGGTGCCCGAGGGCGGAATCCAATCGGGCTGCGTCCGTGATACCGACGGAGATCTCGCTTACCGTTACACGCGCAAAGATGGCACTTCTACGCTGCAGCATTTTAACGGTGATGCCTGGTCCGCTTCGTCCGTGGATAGGGAGTTTTTCGACGTAAGGGGCGTGAGCGAGGATCGCGCCCCTTTGATTGTAAACCAGTATCGCTACGATGGAGCGCCCAGCCCGGTGCCCCTCGTGAGGTATCCTCATGGTGGTCCGGCGGAGCGGGTGATCGGTGGGTCTTCGATAGTCGGGCCCGTCATCTGGCGAGTCGGGGCTAGGCGGTTTTGTCGCCCAGCTACCGTGGTTCACTGGGCTATAAGTGGATGTTTCCGGAGTCGGATCAATGGGAGTTCGTCGAGATGCCCGAAGACGTTACCGCGGCCACTCGGACGGTATTACGCACCGACCTAATCGACAAAGAACGGGTGACGATCATGGGCGAGACGTTCGGCGCTTCCCTCACTTTGACCGGGGCGGTGCATAGTCCAGATCTCTACAAATGGGTCGTGGGAGTGGGTGGAATCGATGATTGGGCAGAAGTGATGAAAGACGCCAAAGATACGCCCCGTATCACTCCGGATAGATAGGGACGTTGAAACTCAAATGCGGGGATCCCGATGATGATCAGGAGAAATTTCGCCGAATTTCGCCGATCCATTTTATCGAAAACATGAAAGCACCAAGGTTTGTCGCCCACGATAAAGAGGACTAGTGACCTCGGTGCTGGAGTCGGAACGATTGGTTAGCACCCTCAAAGACCACGGGGTGGACATGATACGCTTTTCATTGCGCAGGAGGGCGGATTGGGGCATCTGGAGAACCGAGTGGAGCTGCGGGAGCGGGTCGAAGTGTTTTTAGCGAAACACCTTTGGAGGGGAGGGCCCCTGAAACTTGTGAAAATTCGGCGTGCGCTAGAGGGCTGGGTTTGTTTCGTTCGTTCCTTTACTGACTGCAAAGCCGACCTGTTGTCGTGCCCGGTATCCCCGTTTCCCTTTTTGTTTATATTATGAGATCATCATTTTCCACCCGTGCGATTAGCTGTCTGGCCGCTTTGATCAGTGTCGCAACTTTGACGAGGGCGGCTCCAGAGATGGAGCTGACTCGACTGCAACCGGTTGCTGCGGAAGAGCAGATCCCGGTAACTGACTTTTTACGGCAGCCGCTGATTGGGGCGCCTGAGCTCAATGATAGCGGCACGCATGTCGCGGCGCTGGTGAACTCGATTGATGGCGCCTCTCGCCTCATGATCGTGGACCGGGCGACGAACAAGAGCAGTTTTATCGGAGGTTCGGATGGCACGACGGTTTATGAGTTCACTTGGCTCGGGGCCGAGCATATTGCCTACAACATCGCTTCTTTGCAGGGAATCGAACTCGGACTCATGGTCGCCAATTTAGGCGATTTGGGCGGGGCATATCCGATCTTCCAGTATGCCTCAGCGCAGATTGTCGGGGTCCCGACCGAAAATCCATTGAAGCCGTTGGCTTGGTTGAGCGCCAGTGGCGATGACACCGCGGCGCGTTTAGTGGAGCTGGATGCGAGCAAGAATCTCGGTGGGTTTCTCGATGTGACGGGCGATGCCGAGGCTTTGCAGCTGGCGCTGTCAGAAGTGGCCGCTCGTAACGAGCAGCAGATTTCCAAGATTATTCCGCGGCCAGACACCGGCTATCAGTTGGGCTATGTCACCAATAGTTCGGGCGGGGTAGCGTTTGCGTTTACGCAGTTTGAGGGCCGCGCGGAGTTGTGGCTCTGGAATGGTGACGGTTGGAATTTATCGGCAATTGATCCGTCAGAGATCAATATTCTCGAGTCGGGTGATCGAGACGGAGAGTTGGTTGTGCTGGTGCCAGCTACCGGCGGGAAGCCCAATGCGGCTCATTTCTTCGATGCAGCTGCCGGGAAGCTAGGTGATTTGATTCTGCAGGATGCCGAATACGATTTTAATGGCGGTTTTTATCGTGATCCGGGGAGCCGGACGATTGTCGGGGCATTTTACGATCGTAATGGTCCGACCACACGCTGGTTCGAAGAAACCTACCAAAAATTGCAGAATATCTTTAACGGTTATTTCCCGGGGAAGGTCGTGCGGTTGTTGGATGGTGATACGCAGGGCGGGGTTTTCCTCGTCGCGATGTTCTCTGATCGTGACCCTCTCGGCTATTACACGCTCGATTTGAAGCTGCGCACCGTCACCAAGCTTCAGAGTGGTCAGCCTTGGATTGATTCCGAACGAATGCAGGGGATGCAGGTCCTCAAATACACCGCGAAAGATGGTCAGAAAATGGACGCCTATGTCACGCTGCCGGCAGGAGCGTCGAAAACGAACCAGGTGCCTCTGGTGGTATTGCCGCACGGAGGTCCATGGGCTCGCAGTAGTTGGGGTTATCAAGGCGAACCACAGTTTTTTGCCAGCCGGGGCTACGCAGTTATCCAGCCCAATTACCGAGGATCTGTCGGTTCCGATTGGAGATTCACGGATGCGGATAGAGTGGACTTTTTGACCATGAGCGATGACGTCGCCCGGGCGACGAAGACCTTGTTGAAGACCGGGATGATCGATGCCGACCGCGTCGCGATCGTGGGCGGTGGCTTCGGAGGATATCTGGTTTTACAGGGACTGATCAGCGAGCCGGATCTTTACCGCTGCGGGATATCTCACAGTGGGGTTTATGACTGGAGCTGGCTGGCTAACGAACTCGGTGTGGATCGTAATCTCCATCCAACTTATGGGCCGTTGATGTCGCTGATCGGCGACCCCGGTACTCAGTCTGCGAAGTTTGCGGCGATTTCTCCGGCGCGCGACATTGGTCAACTGAAGGATCCGATTATGGTGGCCCGCGAGGGTGATGCTCAGGGATTTTTGCGCAGTCAAAGCGTGAGATTGGTGAACGGCTTGAAGACGGTTGAGGCCGATTTCAAAGAAGTGCTCATCGAGGGGAGCATGGGCTTGCTCGAGAATCAGGTTAAGCTCTTCCAGGAGATTGAGACCTACCTCGCGGAGCAAATGGGGATGCCAACGCCGCCGGCGATGACGGTGGTTCCGGCGGTGGTCGACGAAGAACCCGCCGTCCAGTTCAAATTGGATAACTAGCCTTCGAGCTGCGGCAGAGAAATTGATGCGAAGGGCGACTGCGGTCGCCCTTTTTTTGTGGATGAGGGGGGGGGGAGGGGGCGGTGG
>Ga0209491_10005074_pt1 | contig 19629 bp, 22 predicted proteins | sample BON02_FD_187213 | JGI IMG/M metagenome (GOLD analysis project Ga0209491, IMG submission 187213) | Freshwater microbial communities from Lake Bonney liftoff mats and glacier meltwater in Antarctica - BON-02 (SPAdes) (version 2) | ecosystem: Environmental > Aquatic > Freshwater > Ice > Glacier... | reverse complement strand
CGACCCCTAAAGGGGAGTACATGGAGCGTAATTTAGGCATTGTGCATTTTACGGATGTGAGATGCTGCTCTTGGCCGCCCCGACGCCCGACGCCCGACGCCCGACGCCCGACGCCTAAAGGGGAGTACATGGAGCGTAATTTAGGCATTGTGCATTTTACGGATGTGAGATGCTGCTCTTGGCCGCCCCGACGCCCGACCCCCGACCCCTAAAGGGGAGTACATGGAGCCTTAGTTAGGCATTGTCCATTTTTCGGATGTACTCCCCTTTAGGGGTCGGGGGTGGCCAAGGGTCGGGGGTGGCCAAGGGTCGGGGGTGGCCAAGGGTCGTGGGTGGCCAAGGGTCGTGGGTGGCCAAAGGGTCGTGGGTGGCCAAGGGAAGATTCCAGGTTGCAGGATCCGCCAGTACCGGCAGCACAGGCCGGGGATTCCAGCCCAGTTCAGCCCTGGCTTTGGCATCGTTAAAGGTTAGAGATGCGGTGATCTTGCGCAGGGCAGCGGTATCAAGCGGACACCCCGGTACATAGTCCCCCAATCGAGCACAGGCGCGCAACAGGCTGAGGGGCAGAGACCAATGCAGCGTTTTCTGCAATGCTTGTGCCATGGCCGTTTCAATGGACTCAAAGGTCGGATGCGCGCCATCAGTAAGGTGGTAGATGCCCGATTTACCGATCAGGGAAGGAATGAGTTGTGCGACATCTTCGGCATTGACGGCACTTTTTCGGGCCTGGTTATGGTGGATCCTGATATACCTTCCCTTTTTTATGGCTTCACTCATTTTATGGAGGTTGCCCGGCGGATGGGGCCCTACCACTAGAGGAAGCCGTAAGATGACAACAGGTACACCGCGCCGGTCTCCCCATTCCTGAATGGCCTGCTCTGCCGCCAGTTTGCTTTGCGCGTATGGGGTTTGTGCCAACAGCGGTGTGGTTTCCGGGAGGTCAATCCCTTCGTCCAAGCCATAAACGGCAACAGTGCTGATAAAAACAAAACACCGCGGCCAATGCCCGGCCCTGTCTATGGCCTCCAGGAGCCGGAGTGTTCCGTGGTAGTTGATATCCAGGAAGGCTTGCTTTTCCGGCTCGGTGCGCGGGATGGTATGGGCTTTTCCGGCGTTGTGAACAACCCAATCGAATGGCGTGGATAGGGTAGGGCACTCTGTCGCAAGATCAACGACGAGGTTGTTGCCGGCATTTCGACCAAGGGTACTGACGTCCGAATGCCGCATAAGTTCAGCATGCAGGATACGGCCGAGGAACCCAGAGGCACCGGTAAGTAGTAAACGAGAATTATCCAAGGGAAAGCTTTAGCCTGAACCAGGCCAACAGTTGTTTTGTTATGCGCACAAGTACCGCTATGAAAAAAAAGACTCCGGTCTCCCGGCCAATTTCTCTAAAAACGCAGCGTCTACCGAAATCAACAGGTTAAGGCCCAACGAGGCAAGCTCGATCTGGAACTGCCGCCTGCCTTCTTTTTTGATGACCCGGCCTTTAAGTCCTATCAGGGTTCCTCCGGCTATTTCAACCAAATCCCCGGCTTCAAAATCACCCGCCACGGCCGCCACATCAAGGCCGTCTTCCATCGTGACACGGCGGATGATATCAATTTCAGCCTCCGGAATCGAGATCAGGTTTTTGCTGAACTTTACAAAACCCGAAACATTTTCGGTTTCCAAAACCGGCAGGTATTGCCCTTTGATGATCTGGACAAAGACGTAACAAGTGATGAGCGGTTTTTCTACCAATCGCTTAGTTCTCACGTATTTGCGCATAAATTTTTGCAAAGGGAGGTAGGCGTGGATACCTTTTTTTTCCAACATCCGTTGAACGAACTTTTCACTTTTCGAACGGGTGTGCACTGCAAACCAGCGCGGCTGGGTCGCGTGCAGGTCGTTGATGGGTTGTTGCGCTTTCATACTTCTTTTTGGCGATTCCGCATATTCAATCGAATAGCCAACAACTGATTCATGGTGAAAAATTCAGAAAAATGCGTTTCCAAGGCGCCCAAATGTAGGTATTCCACGACGAATTGTGCCACAGCAGCGTGAATTAGGCGAGGTAGGCACCATCCTGACCAGATATTCCGGTGATGAGGGCTTTGAAAACACACTTTTAACCAATTGAACATACTACCCGGAAACCTGTATTATCGCTACATCGACCTATACTTCACTACGGCCATTACGCGAACTTCAATCGCTCATTCGCCAACACATACTCCTCCCCGCTTTCCGGACAAATCGCATGACCATCCCGTAGTTCCAGCCGATGCCCCAGTCGGCTCACCCAGCCAATCTGCCTGGCCGGTACGCCCGCCACCAGCGCAAAATCAGGCACATCCTTCGTGACTACCGCGCCTGCACCGACCATACTATACCGACCTATGGTGACACCACAAATCACCGTAGCATTCGCGCCGATGCTTGCTCCTTTTTTTACCAGGGTTTGGCGGAATTCCGACTTGCGTTCCACAAAACTGCGCGGATTGATCACATTGGTGAACACCATGCTGGGGCCAAGGAACACATCATCTTCACATACCACACCTGTGTACAGAGAAACGTTGTTCTGAACCTTCACGCCGTTGCCAAGCAGAACCCCGTTGGCCACAAAGACATTTTGCCCTAAAATGCAATTTTTACCTAAAACTGCGCCGGAAGAGAGGTGGCAAAAATGCCAGATGCGGGAACCTTCGCCGATTTGGGCGCCGGGGTCGATGATGGCGGTGGGATGTGGGTAGTAGGACATGTGAGTATTGTCAGGTATTGGCCTGCTAAATGCTGTAAACTGTGGTGCTCTTGAACATATTTTTTGCCCAATGCCCCCATTTTCCTCAAATCATCTTTGGGCATATTGTATAATTTCAACAATCCTTCAGCAAGGGCTTCCGCGGATTCCGGTTTGACAATGATGCCGCAGCCGGAAAGCTCAACAGGGTCTTTTATCAGATTATTAGCATCCAAAACGGGCTTTCCTGCAAGCATATAATCAAAGTACTTGTTGGCTGAAACACCATGCTTAAAAAGTGGAGAGTCGTTTCGACCTACAAAACAAATGTCAAAGTGTTTCAGGATGCTTTGTACCTGGTTCTTCCTGATTTTTGGAATCAATGTGACGTTAGAAAAACCGGAGGCAAGTTCCTGTAGTTTGGTTTTCAAATAGCCGTCACCGACTAAAACAAAATGGATACCTACTTGATCTTTCAATAAATGTGCGGTTTCAACAAAGGATTCAAGCGCATTGGCCAGGGCCATAGTACCCGTGTATCCGATAATGAATTTGTCTTTAGGGATTTGTTCAATGATATTCGATTCAAGGGCTTCATCTGAAAGAAGCGCCTCCTCTATGCCATTGGGGATATAGTGGAAATTGACCGTTTTTTTTGCAATTTCTTCAATGTGTTCTCGGGCATTCGGCAGTAAGGAAACCACCACGTCCGACCTGCGATAGCCGATCTTCTCAAACCACCCTATAAAAATGACAGCAGGGTGATAGGCTGAAACATTGGCCAAATACTGCAAGGATAAGGGCCATATATCCCTGATTTCAAACACAACCTTGGTGTTTTTCAAAAACAAGCGCTTTATCAAGGCGCTTAGAATTGGAAAAATGGGCATGGAAGACACCAGGATGGCTGCCGGTGTACCATATACACTCGTCTTGAGCCACAGTGTTTTCCAGGCAAAAACGAGCATACTCCAAAACCTGAGCACGGATTGCGGATGGTAATTAGGCACTTTAACCCAACAAAATTCAACCCCATCCACCATCTGTGTCGTTAGATTCCCATTTATTTCCGGTAAATTGCGAAACATGTGATTAAACGATCCCGAAAAGATCACCACCCTATAACCCTGCTGAATCCAATATCGTGCAAAATAATAATGACGCTCCCCCCAGCCGGAATCCGGGTGACCCGCGAATTGATTAAAAACCCAAATAGTTTTGTTCATGATCCTTGATCGAAGTGTTCCAATAAGGATTTGCAAATCCGTTCGCTTGCTTGTCCGCCTCCAAAAAGCTCAGCCATTGGGATAAAATCTTTGTTTACAAAGTGATTTACAGCATCGGTCAACTCTTTTGGCTCCGTAGAAACAAGTTTGTTGAATCCTCCCCGAACCAGTTCAACCCATTCCGTTTCATCCCTGACCGTTATACAAAACTTGCTAAAAAAGTAGGCTTCCTTCTGTAGACCACCGCTATCGGTGATGACCAACTTACTACCGTTGATTAACTGAATCATGTCCAGGTATCCCACCGGGTCAATCACTTTGACAGCGCTGGACAATCCCTTTTGTATCAATTTTTGTTTTGTGCGGGGGTGAATGGGAAATACAATTCCATACTGCTCAGACAATTGATTTAAAGCATCAATTATGTTATTCAAACGCTTTGGGTCGTCGGTATTCTCGGCACGGTGAATGGTGACAAGCAAGTATGGTTGGTGCTCTAAATCGAGGTCTTTTAATACGATTGATTGCTGTACAGATTTTGGATAATAGAACATTGCAGCATCTTGCATCACATCGCCTACCTGCTCAATGATGCTTGGGAAATTTTCAAAACCCTCTTTTGTCAGGTTTTCAACGGCATCACTCGTTGGACAATACAATAAGTCACTTATTCTATCCGTCAGGATACGATTGACTTCTTCGGGCATAAGCATGTTAAAACTCCTAAGACCAGCCTCCACATGCGCAATTTTTAAATGCAACTTCCTGGCTGCCAGCGCGCCTGCTAAGGTGGAATTAGTGTCACCATACACCAGAACACAATCAGGGCGTTCTTTTAGGAGTATGGTTTCTATCTCTTCCAACATTCTCCCAGTCATGGCGCCGTGAGACAAACTATTGATATTCAGATTGTAATCCGGTTTTGGTATCTCCATTTCCTCAAAAAAGATATCCGACATATTGGCATCAAAATGCTGCCCGGTATGGACGATGACTTCATGAATAAAGGGTTCAATAGCGAAAACCCTGGATAAGGCTGCTGCCTTAATAAATTGCGGGCGGGCTCCAAGGACTGTAACAATTTTTATCACAACACTATTTGTTTACAAGTGAAACAACTGCTTTAAATTTACCGTTCGGGCCTCTAGGTATGCTTTGTACCGCTTCATACACTATTTGGATGCCTCCACCAACCCGGCTTTTTAACCGCTCGATTAATTCTTGTTTTTGACTTTCATCAAACCCATTTTCCTCAACGACCTTTAGCCGGATAAAGTCAATTTTTTCTTGAATAATTTGTGCCTCTCGAATAAGGAAATCGGCTTTGAACACAGGATCCAGACGCCCTACAAGTGTACCATCAGGTGTTCGTATTAAATCGTCAGTTCTTCCTTCAATAGTTGTCAATTGCAGCATCTGCCCTTCGAGAGACATGCATTCAGTGCTACCTATAGTGCCAGAGTCCCCAATCCTGTAACGGATAAGTGGCATGGCTTTGTTTACCAAACCTGTAGCTACTAATTCACCCTTTCCGGTCCGTATTAAAAAACCTTCAGCATTTAATACCTCGAGCAGGCCGCTTTCAGGCCATAGCCACATTGTACGGCTGAGGTCTTCGCTCCCTCCGAAAGCATATTCACAACCGCTGTAGGTTTGGATAACCGGACATTTAAATGCTTCGCTAATTTGCTTCCTTTGATGCTCATAGAGGGGTTCGGAATTGGTAATGACTAGTTTTAAAAGGGGAAGTTCAATCCCTTTTGCTTTTGCAAGTACTGCGATATTGTGTAAAGAAGAAGTGTACCCCATCAAATATTTCAACTTGTATTGATGTAGTGCTCTCACATAGTCATTTATAGTTCGACTGCTGAGGTGATATGAAGAAAAGTAAACCTGATTTCCAAAAGCATTCCGCACCCAGTAAGGCGGATGAAGCTGATTCTTGTCGCATACTAGCTGTCCCGCAAATGTGCCATAGGCATCATTTACCGGATCAACGCCGTTTTGTTCCTTAATTCTCCTGTCATAAAGTGCATACCACAAACCTATACTATATGCATCCAAGTAGATGGTCATTGGCTTGCCCGAAGTGCCACTCGTATGCATTTTGGTAAGCTGTTGAATATCATAATCATCCGAAATAAATTGCTCAGGGTTATGACGAACCACATCTTTTTCCAGTACAGGCCAGTTGGCAATTGATTCCGCGAGTTTCAAGTCCTTGCCTTCCCAACATTTGCGGTAATAAGGGACTTTGGTTGCCGCATACAAGAGCATCAGTCGCACGGATTCTTCTTGCCATTCCATGTATTTGTTGTATGACCAGTTGTTTCTTTCATCAAGTACAATGTTGAAACAATCCCTATTGTAGCTTCTTTTCTTTCGAAGGATGAACCCATGATAAGATGCCAAGAGATTCTTGAGAAGAAAGGGCAGTTTTTGATAGATGGCTATTCTGTTCATCCGAATTAGGTACTAAGAGGTTGATTGAAGCGATTTAAATGCGGTTTTTATACCACAAATTAAAAAAGAAAAGGTATCGAACCAACATGGCATTTTGATTGTCTCCTTTCAAAAAATCTTTAATAATTGGATTAAGATTCAACTTAAAGATCGTAGCGAATACATCACTATCCTTAATATAATCCTGCAATTCAGGTGAGGAGCGGATATAGTCGTTCCAAGGCACACTTAATCCTATTTTCCTGAACTTCTTGATATAATCGGGTAATCTTGCTCCGATGCTTTGTCCCAGAATATGTTTCCCTTTCTTTCCTTTCACAAAATAGTTGGAAGGCAGGCTCATCAGGCCTTCCACGATGCGGAAATCAAGGAAAGGTTCCCTGCATTCAATCCCGCTCATCATCGTGGTAGTATCATTCCGGTCAAGAAGGGTTTGCAAATAGGTATGTTGTTCGAGGTACAAAAGCTGTTTAACAGGGTCGTTAAATTCCAGGTCACAAGCCTCCTTCAGCACCTGTTCACGGTATGCGGTCTTGGATTCAAATCGAATTCCCAATCGGTCTAATTCCTCGGGAAAGAAATTGTTCCCGTTCCATATCATTAGCATATTTATTTCAGAGGTAAACAAATACTGCTTCAATTTTTTTATACGGTGATGTTTTCCGGGCAAAATTTGCAATAATGCCCTCATACTCACTAGGCTTCGAATATATGGAAAGGTTTTGTAACGCACATATCCACCCATTAATTCATCAGCTCCTTCACCTGATAGTAGCACCTTAACAAAATCTTTTGAAAGTTTGGAAATGGCTACTAGATGCCCGTCGTTCTGATGCACCAATGGCTGATCAGCAGCGATAGTAGCTTTTATAGTATTTTCAAGAAGTGCTTCATCTTCGAGCAGAAGGTCATGAGGTTTAAAATTCAACTGTTCCGACAATCTCAGGGCCAACGGGCCTTCGTTGTATTCGACCTGACTGAAGCGAATAGTAAAAGTATGGATATCGCGAAAACCATTCTCCTGTAAGGCCAAAGCCACCGAGCTTGAATCAAGTCCCCCGCTTAACAAGAGACCTGCCGGAACATCGCTTACCATGCGGTAATTTACTGATTCATGAAAAAGTTCATCAAACCAGTTAAAGGGGTTCTTAATGGAGGGGAAGGCGTTGGCTCGTTCTTTAAGATTCCACCACCGGTAGTGATGCAACTGCTTATTTTTTACCCTGAGAAAATGACCGGGCAGGAGTTTTTTTACGTTTTTGTATAGGGTGTTTTCACCATCCACATACCGGAAAACAAAATGTTCGCGAAGGTGATCTTCGGAGATATCTGCGGCCATTCCAAAAGCGAACAATGCTTTGGGTTCGGAAGCAAAAAGTAATGTTCCCTTTTCTTGAGCGTAATAAAGTGGTTTAACACCCAAACGATCACGACATAGCAGCAGTTCACGCTCTTCTTGATCCCAAATAGCGAAAGCCCACATACCATTTAGCCGATGCAACATATTGGCTCCGTAGCTCATCCACATATACAGGAGCACTTCGGTATCAGTCCCAGTGCGAAACTGAAACCCCTTCTGTTTCAGTTCTTCGTAGAATTCTTTGTAGTTATAAATTTCTCCGTTAAAAACAATTGCATACCGTCTGTCAGCCGACCAAAAAGGTTGTTTGCCAGCCTCAGAAACATCAAGTATGGATAGCCTCTTGTGCACTAAAGCTACTGGGCCTTCCATATATATTCCTTCGTCATCCGGTCCACGGTGAGCGATGGATTGAGCAACTCGACGGAGTACTCCTTCTCTTATATTAAGGTTTTGTTGATTGATATCTACAACTCCGGCTATTCCGCACATAATAAGTTATTGAGCTTGGGTTTGAAGTTTGATCAAGTGTTCCCATTGGGGCAATATCTTTTCCCAAGTGTACTCTTCTGCGTTGTTTCGTGCATTTCGGGAAAGTGTCTCTCTTTTATCAGTACTAATAATCAGTTCTTTAATCTTGGCAGCAAAATCAGTAGCCTCACGTTCAGCAAAAAGTACGTTTTGTTCATCCTTCCAAAGGAATGGAATTTCACCTACCTTAACGCTGACACATGGAATCCCGCAGGCTCCTGCCTCCATTAAGGCTACTCCAAAACTTTCGTATCGCGTGGTATTTAGGTACACCTGATGACTTTGATAATATCTATATAGTTCTTTATTGGAAATATACCCCAATATATCAATATGGTCTTCAAGTTTATATTCCTTAATCATTTGCCGGCATGAATTAAGCAAGCCCTGATCTGGGCCAATCATACTCAGTTTAATATCCGGAAAACCCTCTTTAAGCAAGCGCACTGTTTCAATCGCCAATTCGGGATGATAAATATTGTGGAATGCTCGAACCCATAAAAGTGAGTGCGACCGCTCAGTATTTCTGCCAAACGGAAAGTGGGTTAAATCAATAGCATTCGGCATGTATTTCACTTCAATTCCTTCCGCCTGAAACTGTTCGGCTAAAAAATGAGACGGGGTGGTAATGGTTGACGCTCGTCCTAATACCCTCCTAACCCAAGATGGATATCTTTGGTAAAACTCGAAAAATGCCCCGCCATTAAGGGTAAACACCACAGGTTTCCGCATCCAACCAGCTAAAAACGAAACTACATCTTCCATGACGAAAGCCAGTAGACCAAATGACTGGAGTAAAATGATGTCATAGGCCGAATTTCGGAAACATACAACAAAAAGAGTGTGCACCATTCGCAGTATTTTATTTCGGTAGTGCGAAACCCGTAGAACCGGATAACCTCTTTGACTGAGTTTGGTATACAAAGCACCGCCCTGCCCACCAGGCCCGGAGGGTGTATTGAAAATGGGACCGAGGATCAGGAGTTTAGGAACCCGATCTTGAGAAGTTGACATTTTTTGCACGTCCACAATTGCTAATATCGCTTATTTCTATTTAAGACTCATGCGACACCAAAGCGGCATCTTTCTTTGGTAGTTTCCTTAAAGGGTGATGGGTTAATATTTGGAATAAAAAATATGCTCTGTGCGATCATCAGCATTCTTTGAAGAACTATCTAACTAAAATACTCAGATAATTGCACATATTAAAAAATCTTTTTCTTCACTTTTGCGCGCTCCCTCGCTTTGAGTACTCCATCTTCAAAAGCAAACTAAATTGGAAGATTTTGAATCTCCCAGATCATAAGGCTTTTATCGGGAAACTGACCATATCCATCAGTACAATTTTCTACAATAACGTGTATGGGTTTGGGAAATGAAAATGGCTTTTTTTGCAGATTTAATGCCCTCCAATTGCCAGAACTAATGTTATAGTTATACCAAGTGTTTGAAAAACTGGTTGTAATAAGATATTTGATTTTGGAGGATTTTAGATTTTGAAGAAATAGGTGAATGTCACTATAAGAAAAATGCACCAAGCAATCACGGACTAAAATTGCATCAACATTCGGCAGATTGTCTTTTGTAATATCCAATACAAGAAGTTCAAGACCTTTTTGGGCGAACCTTCTTTTATTATTATCAATTAGTTCAGAAACAATATCTCCTCCAATATAACGCACACCGTTTAATGAAACATGCTGCATCCAATTTAGGTCACCACATGGAGCATCCAAGATGCTTTTTATGTTCAAATTGTTGATTATAATGGGTAGTTGTGCAACTATTTCGGTAGTTTGTGAAACCGTTGATCCGGGGCCGGATGCCGATTATCCGCTATTCCAGCTGTTTTTTTGATAAATGCCTTTGAAGACTTGTCCAATATTTTCAGCCTTACGTTTTTGTTTCAGTTTCACTTCTGTATACCAGCGGTAAACCAAGTGAAGAATAGGGAGGTTTTTAATTAATCTAACAAGATATCCTTTATTCATAGAGGCCAGTTGTTGTTATTTATTTTGTTCAACAAGTTTTTTTTTATTTTTTCTAATCTTCTCCTAGCTCTCGGATTATCCCAGCTTGTTTGGTTGGGCCGTATAGAACATTAGGTGGCACATTTTGCAATACAGTTGTATTCGCAGCCACAACAGAGCCAGCACCAATTGCTACATTGCACATCACAACTACTTGTGCCCCTATCCAGGCACCATAGCCAATTTTGATGCTGCCAATTTTGGGAGGACCATACCTGAAAGACTTGTGTTGCCTCGTATGATTTCCAGTTGAAAGCACACAGTAAGGGCTTAGTATTACTTCATTATCAATATCTATTCTACCACTGCCAAGTAGCCAGCAGCCGTATGCAATATATACATCATTGCCAATTTCTATATTTGAAGGATTATAAAATGTTATATTTCTTCCAAGGCCAAGTCTTTTCCCACATTTCTTAAAAAAAGGTCTAGCAAGTCGCTCCCGTAGTCTGATAAAAATCACATTGTCCGGCAACCAATTTGACAATAATAACACAAAATGTAAAGGCCAGTCGTAGCGGAAAAGTCTAAAGAGTTTTTGCATATCTGTTTAAAATTTCGATCATTCGCTTGGTCTGAGTTTCGAGGATTGCCTCATGAGCCAGCTCATATCCATTTTGAATGATATTTTTTCTGAATATCTGATCATTGAGCAATCGCAAAACAGCGTCGCTTATTTCCGAAGCATTCCTGGGTTGAATAATGATGCTGTCCTTTTCGTGCGTCAGATATGCCGGTATGCCCCCTACAGCTGTAGCTACCACAGGTAAGCCATTGGCCATTGCTTCCCAAATGGTTCTAGGAAATCCTTCATGATAAGAAGGAATCACATATATGTCTGCCTGCCGGTAAAAGGCATTTAATTCAGGACCAATTTGCTTTCGGCCGCGAAAACGAATCAGATTTGCTACCTCTAGCTTCCTTGCTTGTGCCTTCAGGACAGGTATATAAACCTCTTCTGTACCTTCCTCCCAGCCAACCACATCCAGTACAATATCGTGACCCTGTTTTTTTAAAAGACTGACGGCCTCTACTAGTTCCCGCAGGCCTTTTTGAAAATTGATGCGGCCGGTAAACAATAGTCGAACGGGCCGATTCAGGCAAGTGTCGTCGCGGTCATAAAAGTCTTTCAGGCTAATAGTCGTTGTTTTTACCAGTTCAATATCTTTTGTCCTACCAAGGTTTTCGTCTCGTAGTCGGGCACTGTTGGTCATGATAGGCAGGTCCTTTATTCGCCGGTTCTGGAGCCATTGATAATAATGCGTTAAGAGTACGATGGCCCACTTGCGGTGCCAGGGCTGCTGCATGCTTTGCAGCCCATCCACATAATTACCTACTAGCAGGACCGAAACTGGATGTTGCATTTTCTTCAAGGCGTTAATAATGTGTGGGCCCAATGGTGTAGGCATTCTCAATAACATAATATCGGTGTCTGCCACTCTTTCTAGTATCTTCCTGATTCTCCGGCCGGGAATCAACACACGTTCATAAAATGTAGAAGCCGGCCCAATTGGAACGAGGGTAATGTTCTTTTCCTGCAATGCGTATTCAATTTCTTGATTTTCCTCCCCCGGCCATTCCTCCAGAAATAAATACAATTCATCTACCTCCCGTGCGAGGGCGTCAATAAATACCCCTATATACCCAGGCACCCAAGTATATGATGCTTTTTTAATAAAACATGTATGATAATGGAACCCTAATTTCATCTTCTGCTAGCGGAGTGACATCTTTCTGATCAATGTGTTTTTTATCTTTGATGGCCATTTTTATCCATGCAAGGACATACAACGAGGGGCGCGGCAGCGATTTGTCCCCTTGGGGTTAGAAAAAGATGGTGAGCGTAACCATCTTTGTAGTGAAAAAAAAGAACAACATGGAACAGGAGGAGCGCCCCATGCAGGTACAAATCAGGACAGGATATTATGTGACCGTTACGGGGCTGTATGCCAAGCATGTGCCGAAAGGCTATGAGGGTGCCCAAACAATATTTTTTTCAAGTAATTCATAATCTGCCTCAACTCTGTGTGTTTCAGGCGACCTATGCAGCAATAAGTACAGGGTACCAACTGCTTTTGCCAATGTGTCTATAAAAACACCCAGATAACTCGGTACAAACAATCTACCTTGCTCTTCAGACAAAGGAATATGATAGTAAAATGCGATCTTCATTTTTTTATTTGGTTGTAGCTAACGATTGCATGAGATAATCCAAAAAGAAACCAAGGAATTGCACCCGTTAAGGAAGAAATAGCATAGAAGTGCATAGTAATGCCTAATAGACCTACTAAGGGTAATTGATGTATTGTTTGCTTATTAAGTAGCAGTAATTTGAGCAAATATAAAACAGGAGTTAATAGAATAAACACTAATAATATTAAGCCCGTAAAACCAGTTTCGCTAGCTAGTTGTATGTATGAATTGTGTGCTGATCTGGAGTTATAGAAATCAATTTTGTCCACATTAAATCTTTCATATTCTGATATTGTTGACAATTCTGAGTCCATATATTTAAAATTATTTGTTCCAATACCCAGTACTGGGTATTTCATTGCCAATTCACTCCCTTTATCTACCATTAATTCCCTCAGTAACCAAGATTTGTCATAACTCAAATCGCCTTCGCCTTCGCCTCTTAATAAATCAGCAAACCTGGGATTGACAGATTCTAACTTGTCCGCTAATGCATTGAATGCAGGCTGCATGGAGTCACTTTGACTTAGAAGATAGAGAAAGAATAACGGCATACAAGTAAAAATTACTATTCTCCTTACTGCTGGAAACAAAAATGTTGCTATCAATAGAATTTCTATTAAGCCGATGATTGCGCCTGCACGGCCATTAGTCAGCAGTATAGAGAAAAGAAAAAAAGGAAAATACCAAAAAGGTATTTTTGACTTATATTTATGATATAGGTAATAAAAAGAAATGGGGATACAAATCAATAATTGAAACACAAAAGAGTTTCTTGTCGCTTTTGTATTTATGGATAATATTTCTAAGTCAAATGCAAACTGAAAGAAATAAAAACCAAGTATGGAGCAAACGGTACCAATAAAAATCCATTTTGATATACTGTAAAACCCATTACTTTTTACATATTGAATGAAAAAAGCAGACACCAAAATCCAATAAACAGATTGTAAAGTGATTTTAACGGCACTTATTAAACCCGGATGCCTTGGCATACTGCTATAAGGGGCGAATATTGTTGATAGTATTATGATTAAAAAAAACAAAAATAATAAATAATTACTCACCAAAAGTCTGCCAATACTTGTACCGGTTTTTATTAAAATCAATAAAAATAGATAAAATGTAATTGAACTTCCAAGCACATCCAATACAGGGAATGCCAGAAAAAAGGCAAACCAATTGAGATTTTTCTGAATAGAAAGAGGGAAATAGGTAGGAGAATTTGAAACCGCGGTACTTCTCATCAATTTCCCTTTAATTCTTTGGTTACTTCTAAATTCCAATTAGAATTATCTTTCAAAGAATCATGAAATTTAAATTTTAAGCTTTTAACTAGGGCGGAAAAACTGCCCATTAAAATATCATATTTAATTTTTGTTGGTTTCAAAAGATAACTCACTACACTACCAACTAGTCTTCCTAGTATATAATGATAAAACCTTAAATAAGCATATATAATAGACCTCTCGTTTAAGCGGTAATATTCGCATGATAAATATAGTCTACTAAAAAGTACGCGAGTAGTAAAGGCTTTCTGTGAATTTGAATAGGTGCTATCTTTAAAATCGTTATGTACAAAACATTTTTCAGGATATGCAAAAATCCTGCCTTGCTTATTTAATGTATATCCTAAAATACCGTCTTCACCTTTGCCCAACTTCTCCTCATAAATGGAAAAGAGCTGCATATTAAAATTCACATAAAGAGCCTCACGTTTAACAGCAAAAGCCCCCCCGCTTAAATATTCAATAGGCTTACCTGATAACCGAGAACCTCTAATACCATTGCAGATGTAATGATTGGGTTTTGCCATAGGGTAACCGGAAAGCAATCCAATAATTTTTCTTAATTTATTTTCAGCATCTACAAGACCTTTAGGCTGATTTTCCAAAAAGTTGTTATTGTTTTCAAAAGGGAGGTTAATAGCAACAATTTTTTGGTCTTCGAATAAACTATTGATATCATCAAATACTTTACTATCAATTAATTCCATATCATCATCCAAAAAAAGTAAATGCGGGGCAGTAGAGACTCTATAGCCCAAGTACCTTTGGTAAGGTTGATTTTGGTGACTAGTACTAATCCGTTTAATTTTAGGATGGACGCTTTTTAATACATTTTTATTACTATCGCTATTGACAATAATTACAGAATCAATTGCTTTTGTGCTTTCTATTAGGTTTAAAGCAAGATTGTGCGCTGTTTGGTATCTATTATATGTCGCTATTATGACTTCTATCATCTACTTAAAAGCTTTACACCAATTTCTATAGCATGCTTTATTAATTTGTGGGGAAAATTAATTCTATTGTATTTTTTCAAAATTTTTCTATCTACATCAAGAGTATTTATTTCTTTAAATCGTTTTGGTTGGTAATAGCCCATCCCCAATGTGTCCCTAAAACGCCAATTTTCAGGACTATCGCCAAGCAATGTAGTTGAAATCATCCCTATGGAGCACATCCTAAACCATGTTGCATAGGAATTTGACGAAGCCGTATCTTCCTTCATGCCATTTGCTGTTGTTGGTTTTTTTGAAGTTTCATTTTCAAAAAAACCACCATCTTCATTTTGATAGGCAAGTAAAGCATTTAAATGAAATAATAAGGCTTGTTCCAATTCAAAACTATCTTTCATAAATGGCAAAGACTTACAAGCAAGTTCTACAAAATCAATAGACAAACAAGCAGTAAGTGGGCCTTCAAATAGAAATGGAATAACATTTTGTCCAATTAGTTCTTCATATTTCATAGGTTCATTTAAATAATGATGAATATGAAAATTATGAACAGCCCCTCCCATTGATTGAAGAATATTCTTTCTGTTGGGTGAAAAATTTTCAAAGCCACCTGTTCTTGGATTCTGAACCCTGTTATGCCATTCCAACATTTGATATAGGCGATCTTTCCCTATGGAATTACCATTCTCATTACAAAGAGCCAAATATGAAGCCACATTAACAATATTGTTTGATTCCTCCCAAGGTCTCTCTAAACTTCTTTGATTTAACCACCGCTCAAGATGATCAGCATCTAGAAAGTAATCCATATACTTAGATTGAAAGTCAAAATCCGGATTCAACAACCTGCATGCACCTACCGTATAGTTGTAACAATGCAAGTACATGTATTCTTTGGATTTGGGATATTTCGCGTCCTCAAGTGCTTTCGGAAAATAAATGCCATCACTTCTTCGGTAATTTTCCAATGTTTTTAAGACACATTTTTTTACAATTTTATCCGCATCATTTACTCCACATAGTTCATTAAGATAAACAGCAGACCAAGTACCGTAAAGCAATGCTGCTGGATATTTATTAAAATCATGATTGATTGTGTATTTGTAACCATTTTTTACTTTTAGTTTTTCAACAAAACTAAAGACTTTCTTACGTGATACATGTATTTTATCTAAACAAATATCCATAAGGTAATTAGTTAAATAATTTGTTGTAAAATTCCAAATTATTCTGTAGCCATTTAGACTTGTCAAAATCCTTGTATACTTTAAGAATAGCTTCTTCACCTATGTCTTCGGCCAAAACTTTATCATCTAATAGCGTTCTAATTGCTTCTGCAATTGCTTCTGGATATTTTGTATTTACTAAATAGCCACTTTTCAAATGATCAATAACCTCTGGTCCTGGTCCATTATTCATAAATATTACGGGCTTGCCTAAAATCATTGCTTCAGTTGGTGCGATTCCTTGCCCTTCCATGTGAGATGGATATACAGCAATTCCACATTTATCTAAAATTTTAAAGACATCTGAATGATGATTTAACCACCCAGTAAAAAACATTTTATGATGTAAATCTATGTCTAACAAAGTATATAGATACTCGGTATAAGGTTTATTATTTACCTTTCCTAATGACTTTCCAATAATAACAAGATTTAAGTCAGGATATTCGAATCCTATTATGTTAAATGCACTGATTAATTCCTCAACCCCCTTCTTTTTTATTACTGAGTTTGCAAAGACAATATATCGTCCATATGTATCATTGTAATTTATTGAACTAATTTCATTCTTTACTTTTAATATTTTTTCAATATCAATACCATTATAAATCGTTACAAAATCCTTTCTGAAACCGCAAAATTCTAATGTCTTCTCACCACAATAATTTGATACAGCCACTAATGCATCTGCCTTTTTAATTGTTCTTTTCTCTAACCAATGCCAAAGTCTTGAAGGAGGCCTTTCAAGCAAAGTATCAAAATAAATCTGTGAACCATGCATACGAACAACAAAAGGCCTTACAGGTGACCCTAATGGAAACCATCCCGTAGATTCTGGACTTTCTAACAAATCAAACTTGACTTTTTTATGAAGCTTAACAATTTCTTTGTAGAGGTTTATCCTATCAAAAATAATTCTTAATCTTACATTATTGACATTTGATTGAGGAAGACGTATGATATTTACACCATTAATTATTTCTTCCTTTCTCGATATTAAGTCAGGAGAGTTATTTTCGTAATAAATGCCAACAACGTAAACTTGCCATCCAATTGAAACTAAGCCCTCAGCTAAATCCCTACTAAAGGAGCCTACGCCGCCATGAACTTCCGGAGGATATTCGTAACAATTAATTAATATTTTTTTCATAAATGCTTCTTAGAGCTTGTTTAAAAATTTAATACCGAAGAGCAGTCGATCCTCCAAATAACCATTGAGATATTGGCTAAATGGAGGAATAATTGGGCACTTAGGGGCGTATGTTCGTAGTCCATAACTACTCTTCTGAAGAAATTCAACCATGCGAAAGTTCGTTCAACAACCCAACGTTTGGCTTCTACAACAAATCCTCTTGTGCCATCTTTACGCTTGGGTGACTCAAATATCAGTCCGGCATTTTCGACCGCCTTTGCAAATGTCCCTCTGTAAGATTTATCAACCATGATCTTTTTCAACCGACACAAATCTGAACTAATATCTTCAAGAAGCTGTCCACCCTGTATGCTATCATGTTGATGAGCCGCATGAACATAGGCGCACCAAATTCGACCCATTACATCTACCAAAATTTGACGCTTCCGGCCATTTACTTTTTTGTTTGGCAACTTTACCCACTTGTCCAATATACTGTCGGGCTACGCCAACACTTTTTTTCCCCGACTTTTCCCAGCCACTTTCGTCCAATAATAGTCCTTTGGGCTTCGCTACCCTTTCATTACAAGCATTTGTATCACTTATTGTCAAGGTTGCCTGCATCTTTTCTGATACAGAATCCATAACGGCAAACGAATCCCAAGGTGATTGGCTGATAAAGTGCTATAATTGGTCGTAATCACTATTCGGAATACGCTCTATCATGCGCTCTATATTACTCATACATTCGTGAAGAAGACCGCTTAGAAACTGACCGCACTTTACTATATTGTACGTTTTATACTTCATGCCGCAAGGTTTTGTGTATGTCGAAATAGTTGAAAATTGTGGGTTAAACGTGATTTCAATTCCTTTTTCATAGGTTTTTTATGCAAAGAGTTCAAGAAATCGACGATAGCGGCTTGAAAGGATTTTGGGTCTGGAAAATAGTTTGCGTTACAGACTTCGGCCTTGACGAGTTTCCAGAGCCGTTCGATTAAATTGAGGTTTGGCGAATATGGCAGAAGAAAGACCAAATTGATACCCAAACTTTGGGCGGTCAGTTTGACCAACTCACAGTGTTGATACCTCGCATTGTCGAGAATTATGAAAATCGGCAGCCCGACATACTCTACTGCGATTCTTTTCAATAATTCCACCACCGTTGTGGAGTTGATATAGTCGGTATTGAACAGAGCGGTCAGTTTATGGGTGGTGGAGTTGATTACACCCAGCACGTTCAGACGGAAACGGCCGGGGGCGATTTTGACATAAACACGCTCAAAGCACCAGACCATCCCGATAAACGCGGCCAAAACGAAGTGGGCGCCATCCATAAAAAGCACATGGCATTTCGCTTCTTTGGCTTCTTGAACAAGCGGTTGAAGCATGTTGTCATGGAATTCTTGCTGTTTTACCGGGTCTGCTTTGGCCGGCCCCTGTACGGTGGAGCGTACCTTCATCCCGATACGATGAAGAAAAGTTCGAACACGACCCAAACTGCGCTTGACCCCAGTCAGGTCTTTGATGCGTTGTCGAGCTTCTTTGACTGTCCGCGGTGGTCGCTTCCTAAAAGAGGCTTCCACTTTGGGTTTGTGCTTGTCCATTTTGCTCCTTGGCCCGCAAAAATTCAATGTCCGCAACCCTTCCATGCCGGATTCTTCGTAAAGCCTGAGATAATTGCCAACCGTATTGCGGTGGCAATCCAAAATATCAGCAATCTGCCCGTTTTCATAGCCCTTATGTTTTAATCGAAGGAAAAACATTCTTTGTTGAACATGGACTCGGGATGGTTGAATCTTTCGTTCTTTACGGTGTTTGCATCAGCTTCGCTAATACGAATATTACTGGAAGGCATAGATTTTTAAGTTTGACAACCCAAATATCTATTGCCTCCTTGTTTTTATCACTTTTTCATGCACAAAACCTTACACGGCGTAGTATATAGCACTTAAACAAGCTGGTGTAGTCTTTCAAATAGTCTTCGATTTTTTTTCAGTATTGATTTTCATCCCGCAATACCGCCGTTTTTTACAACTTTACAAACTTTTTACACCGCCTTTTCAAAGTGCCAAAGTAGAATTAGTTAGTAAAATTAATTTATACCTTCAATTTAATATTATTTATTCAATTGTTAATTATTAATAATCAGTTTTGAATCAAGTAACTTACAATGTAAGCTTCTAGCCCCTTGAAATCAGCCCTGCATCTTAATATTTCCTTTATTTGCAAATTAAATGGCTCTTTATCAAGATAAACTCCGGAAAGTTTAGAAAGACGAATGTTAGGACCAGAAGGTTTATCCTTATTGTATGATTGCTCGATTCCTTCTTTAAAAATGTGTTCAGTAACTATTATAAAATGATATCTATTGAATTTTTTAATAATTGAAAGAATATCCCTATTACTCAAATGTTGAAATACCTGTCTAATCGTTAATAATTGGGATATTGGCAAATCATCATTTGAACCATCTAAAACTTTAAACTCAACATTATAAA
>Ga0209491_10005062_pt1 | contig 19658 bp, 8 predicted proteins | sample BON02_FD_187213 | JGI IMG/M metagenome (GOLD analysis project Ga0209491, IMG submission 187213) | Freshwater microbial communities from Lake Bonney liftoff mats and glacier meltwater in Antarctica - BON-02 (SPAdes) (version 2) | ecosystem: Environmental > Aquatic > Freshwater > Ice > Glacier... | reverse complement strand
ACACGTTTACCCCCCCCCCCCGCCGGTGTCGGTCCTCCGATGCCCTTCCCCCTGAATGCCAAACAACCGCGCTCACCCCTTGCTAGACGACCGACCCAAAAATAAAAACAAAATGAAACAACGCCGCAAAAAAAACAAAGACGACGCCGACGGCGAGGCGATCGAGATGGCCTTCTCCAAGAAGCGCGTGGACGACCGCAAGCGCTGGCTCTCGAGCTTCGTGCCGGGTACCTACCTGGACCAGTCGGCGGGCGCGATCTCGTACCGGGACTTTGTGCACAAGGTGGGGAACGCAGGAACACCATTGAGAGTTTTTGATTGGCGGCGTCCTTTTTTTCCATTTCGGCGCTCTCCGACAACACCGAAACCGAAAACAAAACCAAAACGCCACCCCCTTTTTCCTAACAAATTCCAATCAACAAAACAAAACAAAACAAAACAAAACAAAACAAACAAACGGAAAAACAGGAGCTCATCCTCTTCTCGCGCGCCGACCTCGAGCGCTCCATCCCCTCGGCCGTCGACGGCCTGAAGCCGGGCCAGCGAAAGATCCTCTTTGCCTGCTTCAAGCGCAACCTCCGCCGCGACATCAAGGTGGCCCAGCTCGCCGGTTACGTCAGCGAGCACTCGGCCTACCACCACGGCGAGGCGAGCCTGCAGCAGACCATCGTGGGCCTGGCGCAGGACTTTGTGGGAAGCAACAACGTCAACCTGCTCGTGCCCTCGGGGCAGTTTGGAACGCGCCTGCAAGGCGGCAAGGACGCGGCCAGCCCCCGTTACATCTACACCCGGCTGGCCCCCTTGGCGCGGCACCTTTTCCACAAGGCGGACGACAAGCTGCTGCGGTACCTGTGCGAGGAGGGGCAGTCGATCGAGCCGGAGCACTACGTGCCGCTGCTGCCGACGGTGCTGGTCAACGGCGGTGGGTTGTTCTTTTTGTTGTCTTGTTTTCTTTGTTTTTTTTTTGTTTTTTTTGTTTCCTCGAGCATTTTTTTTGTTTTCGGACGACGGGGCGTCGTCGGGCGTCGTTTTTTGCAAACGCGATCTCATCGTGTCATTTGCCCCTGCGCCCGCTCGCGGGGCCGCTCGTTGTCGTTCTTTTCCTCGGGCGTGTCGCACGAAGTCAGCGCCTGGTCCTTCTCACGCCCCATTCTCTAGCAACCACCAAACACGATAAATAAACGTCCCCTCAATCATCACAAATCCCCCCGCCCCCCCCCCCCCAAAAAACACGAAAACAAACACACAAACAAAAAACAGCTGAGGGCATCGGCACGGGCTGGTCCACCTTTGTGCCCAACTACAGCCCGCGGGACATCGTCGCCAACCTCAAGCGCCTGCTCAACGGCGAGCCCATGGTGGCCATGCAGCCCTGGTACCGGGGGTTCCACGGGTCCGTTGTCGAGGTGCCGGCGCCGGCGGGAAGCGCCCGCGGCGCGCGCTCTTTTTTGCTGAGCGGGACGGCGAGCGCGAGCGGCCCCGACCGCCTCGAGGTGACGGAGCTTCCCGTGCGGCGCTGGACGCAGGACTACAAGGAGTTTTTGGAGAGCCTGATCGAGGGGTACGTGCCGGCCGCGGGGGCGGACAAGGGCAAGGGGGCCAAGGGGGCGGCGGGCGGCGGCGGCAAGGGCGGCGGAGGCGGCGGCAAGGGCGGCGGCGCGGCGGCGGGCAAGAAAGCGGCCGCCGCTGCCGCCGCCCCGGCGGCCGCCGCCGGCGCCAAGAAGCCCGCGCCGCCGGCCAAGAAAAAAGCGCCCGCCAAGAAGAAGAAGGGCAGCTCCGACGACGGCGGCGGCGGCGACAGCGACGACTCGTGGAACAGCGGCGCGGGCGGGGACGGGGCAGGCGACGACGAGGAGGACGACGACGACGACGACGAAGAGTTTGAAGCCGCGACGGCCGGCGCGCGCGGCGGCCGCGGCCGGTCCAAGGCCTCCGGCGCCGCCGACGCCGCGCCGCCCCTCGCCTCTGGCCCGCTCTTGCTCGACTACAAGGAGCACCACACCGACCTGTCCGTGCACTTCTCGTGCGAGATGCTCCCGGGAAAGCTCGACGAGGTCCTGCGCGCGGGCATCGAGCAGCGCCTCAAGCTGACGACGCGCGTCAGCACGGGCAACATGATGCTGTTCGACGCGGACGGCAAGATCCGCCGGTACGAGACGCCCGAGCAGATCCTCGCAGAGTTCTTCGACCTGCGGCTCGCGACCTACGAGCGGCGGCGGCGGTCGCTGCTGCACGACGCCGAGTGGGCCGAGCGCCGCGCGGGCAACAAGTCGCGGTTCGTGGCGGCCGTGATCTCGGGCGCGCTGGCGGTGGGCAACCGCAAGCGCGCGGCGATCGAGGGGGACCTCGACGCGGCCGGGTTCGCGCGCATGACAAAGTCGCGGCCGGGCGCCGAGGGCGGCTCGCCCGACGCGCTGGCGGCGGCGGCGGCGCTGGCCGGAGGGGAAGACGGCGGCGGCGGAAGCGGCGCGCTGGCGGCGGCGGCCGGCGGCGCCGTCGGCGACCCGGACGCCGACGCGGCCGCCGACGAGGCCGCCGCCGCGGCCGCGGCCGCCGCGGCCGCCACCGCCTCGTACGACTACCTGCTGTCCATGCCGATCTGGTCCCTCACGCAGGAGAAGGTGGAGCTGCTGCGCGCCGAGGCCGAGGCCGCCGCCGCAGAGGTCGGGAGGCTGCGCGGCGCCGACATCCGTCGCATGTGGCTGGACGACCTGGACGCCTTCTCGGAGGCGTACGAGGCGTGGGAGGCGGAGGAGCAGGCGTCGCAGGCGCGGCTGGCGCGGCAGCAGCTGGCGGCGCGCGAGGGGCGGGGGGGGGCTAAAAAGGGGGGGGGCAAGAAGAAGAAGGGGGGCGCGGCGGCAGGGGGCAAGAAGAAAAAGGCGGCGGGCTCGGACGACGACGACGACGACGAGGAGGAGGACGACGGCGACGACGGGAGCGACTTTGAGGCCGAGGTGCTGCCGAAAAAGGCGCGCGGGGCGCCCGGCGCGCGCGGCGGGGGCGCGGCCGCGAGCCGCGCGTCCTCCGCCCTTGCCGCGGGGGCGGCGGCGAGCGCACGCCCGCCGGCGGCGGCGCCGGCCGCGCCAAAGCCGCCGGCCGCGGCCGGGAAAAAGGGCGCCGCGCCCGCCGGCGCCGCCGCGCTGAGCGGCGCGCCCGCGGCGCGGCCGGCCTACACGGCCAAGGCGGCCGCCGCGCCGCGCCCGGGCGCCGCGCCGGCGCCCGTTGCCGCCGCCGCGCTCAAGGCCGAGGAGCCGGAAGAGCCCGAGGAGGAGCCCGAGCCGCTGAGCCTGGTCGAGCGCCTGAGGATGATGGCGATGAAACACGGCGGCGCCGGCGCCGGCGCCGGCGCCGGCGGCGGGGGAGGAGCGGCGGCGGGCGGCGGTTTGAGCGCGGGCGCGGTCGCGGGCAGCGGCGGGTTTGGCGGCGGCGCCGCCTCGGCGTCCGCCGCCGCCGTCGCCGCCGCCGCTGGCCCCTCGGCCGCCCCGGCCCCCAAGCGCAGCGCCGCCTCGGCCGCGGCCTCCAAGATGCGCGGGCTGGGCGTGCACGACGAGGAGGAGGAGGACGAGGAGGACGGGGGCGCGGGGGAGGTGATGTCGCCCCCTCCCGCGCGCGGCGGCGGCGCCAAGGGCGTCGGCGGCGCCAAGGGCGGTGGAGGCGGGAACAAGGGCAAGGGCCCCGCCGCCGCGGCCTTTGGGCGCTCGTCCGTGGGCGGGGTGTCCCCGGAGGTGGCCGCGCGCCGCGCGGCGGCCGAGGACCAGCGCCGCGCGGCCGTCAAGCGCAAGCCCGCGGGCGGGCGCAAGGCGGCGGCAGCGCCCGCGGCCAGCGACGACGACGACGACGAGGGCTGCGGCGGCGGCGATTGGCAGACGAGCCCCGCGCCCGCGGCCGCCCGCCCGCGCGGCGGCGGCGCCGGCGGCGCGCGCGACCCCTACGCCTACGACGCGGCCACGCCCTCGCCCGCCGTCGCGCGCAAGAAGCAGCAGAGGCTGACGGCCGCGTCGCCCGCGCCCGCGGGCGCTGCTGCTGCTGCGCGCATCCCTGCTGCAGCGCGCCCGCCAAAGCCGCCCGCAGCCGCCGCCAAGCCCGCGGCCGCTGCTCCCGCGGCCGCGGCCGCTGCTCCCGCGGCCGCCGCCGCCGCCGCCGCCGCCGGGCGCGCGCGCCGCGCGGCCCCGGCCAAGAAGTACGCCGACAGCGACGGCGAGGAGGACGACGAGGAGGCGTCGAGCGCGCCCGCGGGCAGCAGCAGCGAGTACGAGGCGTCCGAATGAAGAGTGTTAGAGTTGGAGAAGACGGTTTTTGAGCAACGACGACGAGACGACGACGACGACAGCGACAAATTTTGAGTTTTCAGAATAAGGATGGTTTCCGAGACTGTGTGTGTTTACAAACAAGTAGTGATGGTGGCACAAGAGTGACTTGAACGGCATGTCGGGGACACGCGCACCGGCACTCGAACGGCGAGGACAAAGAGAAGCGGCGCCAAGCGCGGACGAGCAAGAAAGCGAAGACAACGACAGGCCGGGGGCGGCGGCGCTCTTCTCTTGTCAAACGCGCAGGGCCGCGACGCCCGCGGCGGCCTCGTCCACGGCGCTGGCCGAGGGACCGCCCTGGCGCGCGCGTGACCGCGTCACCGGCCGCTCGGCTGCCAGCGCGACGGCCCCAGCGCCGACGCTGCCGCTGCCGCCTCCCCGCCGCCGCCGCCGCCTCCCCGCGCCGTCCTCGCCGCCGCCGTCCTCGCCCTCGTCCTCCTCCTCCTCCTTGTCGTCGTCGTCCTGGTCGTCGCCTCCCTTGCGGTGCTGGTGGTCGTCCCCCTGGTCGCCCTCCCCCTCCACAAAGCCCGGCTTGGACGTGCTCGCCGCGATCAGCTCGGCGTCCGACATCATCGCCGCCCCCGGCGGCTGCTGCTGCGACTGCCGCTGCGACAACTGCTGCTGCGACTGCTGCTGCTGCAGCGCCCGCAGGCGCGCCGTCGCCTCGCCCGCGGCCGCGCCCACGCGCACGTTGAACGCCGACACCCCCTCGCGCAGCCGCGCGTACCTCTCGAGCACGGCCGCCGCCGCCCGGTCGTGCGCCTGCACCAGGTCGCGCGCCCGGTCGCGCGCGCGCTGCGCCCCCGCGTCCAGCTGCGCGCGCCGGGCGGCGGCCACGCCTCCCTCGGCCTCGGCCACCTCGCGGTCGCGCCGCGCCTCCTCCAGCGACGACGCCGCCGCGTCCTTGCGGAGCGCCGCCTGCGACTCGAGGCGGCGGATCCGGTCTTGGAGGGTGGCCTGCTGGCGCGCCAGGTGCTGCGCGCGCGCCTCGACCTCGGCGCCGTCGCCCTGCGCGCGGCCGATGCGCTCGCGCAGGGCCTTGACGCGGCGCGACGCCTCCTTCTTGCGCTCGACGTCCGCCTCGAGCTCGGCCATCGCCTCGCGGCAGCGGCCGAGTTCTCGCTCGGCCTTGGCGGCGGCTTCGGCGCGCAGCTGCAGCGCGGCGCACCGGCGGTCGGCGTCGGCCACCAGCGCGCGCTCCTGCTCGACGGCGGCCTGCATGTCGGCGAGCGTGCGCTGGAAGCGCTCGGGGGACTGCACGACCTGCCCGCGCAGGCGCTCGACCTCGGCGCGGCGCTCCGCCAGCTCGGCGCGCTCGGCCTGCGCGGCCTCGTGCTGCCGCGCCGCCTCGGCCTTGTGCTGCTTGGCGCCGGCCAGCAGCGCGCCGACCTGCTTGCTCAGCTGCTGGTTCACGCCCGTCAGCGCGCCGGCCTCGGCCTCGACGGCGGACGCCTCGGCCGCCTCGCCCGCGCGCGCCAGGCGCAGGGCCTCAAGGTCTGCCTCGGCCGCCCGGCGCGCGGCACGCGCCGCGCGCGCGCCCTCCTCGGCCGCCTCCAGGCCCGACTGCAGCTCAGCGTACGCCTGCAGCTTCTCCTCGCGGAACTTGGCGAAGTTGACCACGGCCGACAGCTGCCGGCGCAGGCGCGCGGGTTCCGGCTTGTAGATGTCGCGCAGGCCAAAGTCGCGCGAGCCGGCCGCCGACAGCAGACGGCGGAGCGCGCGATGCAGGTTGCGCGCGGCCACGGAGGCGTCGTGGAGCTCGGGCCACTCGAAGGCGTCGATGGCGGCGAAGACGGGCTGGTTGAGCTCCTCGCTGTGGGTGTGTTTTATGATTTCAGAGGAAGGAAGGTCGTGTCGTTGTTGCTTTTTTAGCGGGCGCGTCGTCGCTGTTGTTCTGTTCAGCTCTCTCTCGCCTCGACGCCGCCGCGCGGGGACGCCGACGGCGACGCGTCTCGGCGGAAAGAAGAAGAAGAACGATTCATTCGCGCTCTCACCGCGTGATGCCCGTCAGCATGATGAGCACGCTCTCGAAGACCGGGCGCACGACCTCGTACGTCGGCTTGGCCAGCTGCGCGGCCGTCAGCGGCACCTCCATCTCCTCGAGGCACGGCAGCAGCTCGTCGTTCTCCAGCACAGGGAAGGAGAACGCCGCGGCCGCCATGTCGTCCAAACGGCAGCTTTGCCTGCCGCGGGGCTGCTGGGGCTCGACGAGGCCTAGGAAGTCGCGTGCGCGCGCCCCTTGGCCGTCGGAGGGGCGAGAGGGAGGCCGCCCCTCTTCTCGCGTTCTTTGTTGCTTTTTCCGTCTGCCTTTTTTTTTTGAATTGCGTTCCGTCGGGTTCTGCGAATCGTGTGGTCGTCTCCAAAAAGAAAGAGCGTCAAGTGTGATGGTGGGAGTGCTTGGAAAGAGGCAGGGACTCTGTGCGTTGTTCTGTCCGTGTGTGTGAGAAGAGAGAGAGACGGAGAGAGCTCTTCGTGTTTCGGTCGGCGTCGGCGTCGGCGCTCGTCCGCCGACAGACGCGCTTTCGAACGGCGCCCGACAGGGAAGCCGCAGACGCGCGCGAGCTTATTGAGACGTGGCACTCAGTCCCCCCCGCCCCCCCCCCCACACACACTCCGAGTACTTGGCACCAAAATGGCACCGGGCGCGTCGCCACCGCCACCGCCACCACCACCACCGTCGGCGGTGAGGCAGCCCCCGCCCTTTACGCTGATCGCGCACCGCGGCCTGTCGGCCCTCGCGCCCGAGAACACGCTCGCCGCGTTCGACCTGGCGCTCGAGCGCGGGTTCGACCACTTTGAGACGGACGTCCAGCTCACGTCCGACGGAGCCTTGGTTGTGCTGCACGATGAGAGCGTCGGCCGGACGCTGGAAGCAGTCGGCGGCGCCGATAGCGGCGGCGGCGGCGGCGGCGGCGGCGGCGCGGACCGCGGCGGCGGCGGGGACCGCGGCGCGGCGGCGACCCTCCTCGCCGGCCGCCCCGTCGCCGAGTGCACGCTCGCGGAGCTGCAGGGGCTGGACGCCGGCGCGTGGTGGCGGCGGGGTCGGGCCGATGGCGGGGAGGGCTTTATGCTACCGCCGGACGCCGCGGAGGCAGGAGGCGAGGACGTGGAGACGGGCGCCGCGACCGCCGAGGCCGATGGCGACGCCGATGCCGCTGCCGCCGGCGCCGCCGCCGCCGCCGCCGCCGCACGGTTTTGCCCGCCGCCGTCGCTGGACGAGGTGCTCCTGAGGTACCGCGGCCGGGCGCATATCCACCTGGAGCTCAAGTCGCGGCAGCCGGGCCTCGCGCGCGCGGTGCTGGACGCGCTCGCGCGGACGGGGTGGAGGAGGGACCTTGAGGAGCGGGCGGCGGCGGCGGCGGCGGCAGAGGCGGCAGAGGCGGCAGAAGCAGACAAGGAGGAGAAGCGGACGGGTGCGCGGCGGGCCGGGACGTGCGGCGACGTCCCCGGTCTGACCCTTACGAGCTTTCACCTGGAGCAGCTTCTAAGGGTCGGCGAGGAGCTCAAGGCGGAGGGGCGGGCGGAGACGGGGGACGGCGCAAGCAGCGGCAGCCGAGGCGGCGGCGGCGGCGGCGGCGGCGGCGCGGCGGCGGCGGGCCCGTGCTTCTTGCGCCGGCAGTGGCTCGTGCAGGAGCTCGACGGCGCGACGGTCGAGGCCGCCTGCGCCGTCGAAAGCGGCCTCACCGGCATCTGCCCGCGCGCAAACGCCGCCACGCGCGAGGGCGTCGACGCGGCGCGGCGGGCGATGGCGGCGGCGGGCGCGGCCGGCGCTCGGGGCGGCCGGCGGCGGCGGCGGCCGGTGGAGGTGCGCGCGTGGGGGGTCCGGTCGTTGGCGCTGCTGCGGCGGGCGGTCGAGGTGGGCGCGGACGGGGCGACGGTCAACTGGCCGCACCTGGGGGAGAGGGCGCTCTCGCGGCTGAGGGGGGTTGATGGCTCTTGGGGCGCGGGGGATGAACAGACGCGCGCGCGCCGCGCGCTCAGGTCCGGGCGCCCCCCGAACAACAGAGCCTTGTCGCCGTCTGCGACAAAACCGAAACAAATGAAATGACTCGTGCCCTCATGATCGTCTGTGTCACCAGGGCCATGTCCCTCGCCGTGCCTCTTGGCAATCGCTGAGCCACACACCTTGGGTCCAGGAGGGCGCGTTCGGGAAGAGAGGTCGTCCTTTGCGGCGGTTGGGCTTTCGACGTCCGGGCTCCCCACAACAACAAATCGCGATGGACGGGTGCACGCTGCTGGTGTACAGCGATGCCAAGCGGCAGCACTGCCTGATCGTGCGGCCCGCGTACGGGTGCGTGTTTGTTGATGTGTGTGTTGATGTGTCCTCGGAGAACAGCCATCGAAAAGTCTCACGCCGCCTCCCGCCTCCCCACATCCGACAACGCAGGACGACCACCCACTTGATACGCATCGACCCGGTCTCGGGCGCCCTGACCTACGGCGGCGCGCAAGGGCGCGACGCGTTCGCCAACGAGGTGCGCTCCGCTTGTCGTTTGCGCGCGCGCGCTTGCGGCGCGTCGTCGGGCAACCGCGACGGCAGCGACGGAAACCGAAAGACTCCTCCCGCCCATCCTCACGTAAAGCACGCACACGCAGACGCACACACACACGCCCACCGACAGACCGCCGCCCTGGCCTATCTGAACGCGCAAGAGGCCGCCGCCGCCGCCGCCTCGGCCGCCGCCGCGCGGCCGCCCTCGCCGCCGCCGCGTGCCGGCTCGCCCCACCTCTACGCGGGCCGCCGCCAGGCCGCCGACGTCGCGCGCCTCGGGGCGGCGGCGGCCCTCGTCGCCACGCCCCCGGCGGCGTCGGCAGCAGCAGCGTCAGGCGCGTCAGCAGCGCGCGCCGGCAGCCCCCGCCCCCCCGCCTCTGCCCCCGCCTCTGCCCCCGCCTCTGCCTCCGCCTCTGCTTTTGTGCTCGCGCGAGGGCTGGCGCCGCTCGGGTATGCCGTCCTGGGGAATGCGGCGCTGCTGCTGCTGGCGGACGGCCTGCGCACGTCGGCCACCCTGCCCGGCGGGCACGCGGTGCGCACGGTGCAGTCGTCGCGCTGGGCGCGCCTCGCGCTGCGGCAGCCCGAGCTCGAACCGCCCGCCAAGGGCGAGCTCGAGCGCGCCGTGGACCGGATTACCGGATACCCGCTCGACGGCGCGCACTGGTTCTGCGAGACGCTCGACGTGTCGCGGCCCTTCCCCTCCCCCAAGGCCGCGCACGAGCCCAGCTGGGAGTTCGTGTGGAACCGCTGGCTGTCGGAGCCCTTCCGGCGCGTGCCGGGTCTGGAGCGCGTCTGCCCGCCGCTGCTGCAGGGCTTGGCGGAGAGCCGGCCGCTCGAGGACTTGGACGGAAATCCCTATGGCTACGCGCTGCTGTCGCGGCGGTGCCGCCTGCACACGGGCCCGAGGTACAAGGCCAGGGGTCTGAACGAGGCGGCGGACCCGGGGAACGAGGTCGAGTGCGAGCAGATCGTGTGGCGGCCGCTCCCCTCCTCGGGCGGCGGCGGCGGCGGCGGGAGCGGCGGCGGCGGCGGGAGCGGCGGCGGCGGCGGGGGCGGCGACGGCGGCGGAGCGCGAGGCGAAACCGGGCCGGGCTCGAACGCGGCATCATCATCATCTCCACTACCACCACCACCAGCACCAGCCCCGCGCCCCCCCTCCTCCCTCGCCTCCCTGCCCCCGCCCAGCGTCGCCTGGTCGCGCTACGCCTGGCGCCGCGGCAGCGTCCCCCTCTGGTGGACGGTGGCGCTCCGCAACGGCGGCATGGGCGAGGCCGAGATCCGCATCCGCCACACCAACACGTTCCGGGGGTCCAGGAGGTACCTGAGGCGGCTGCAGCGGCGGTTCTGCCCGCGGCCGCAGTACGAGGCGGCGGAGGAGGGGGGCGCGGCGGCGGCGGCGGGGGGCGGCGGAAGCGGCGGCGGAGGAAGCGGCAGCGGAGCGGGGGAGGAGGGGGAGGACCCGTCGCTGTCGGTGCCGATCGCGCTCTTCTCGCTCCTGCGGAAAGGGACGCCCGACCGCGACCGCTCCGAGGCGCGGCTGGCCGAGGCGTTCGACCACCTCGCGTCGCAGCTGCGGCGCGAGGACCACCCGCGCGGCGCGCCCTTGCCCGGCGGCGCGGGCGCGGCCGAAGCCGCCGCCGCCGCCGAAGCCGAGGCCGGCCGCGCGTCGCCGCCGCCGCGAGCGCCGCGCCGCCGCACCTTCCCGCGCCTGCCGCTCACCTACGTGGCGCTCGACTGGCACCAGCTCGACCGCGAGCTCGGCACCGAGGCGCTGGTCGAGGCCTTCTGGAGCCAGCTCGCGACCGTGGCGCCCGAGCACGGCTTCGCGCAGGGCACCCTCTGCAAGGTCGGGCCGGACGCGAGGGAGCTGGCGGCGACAGGAGCGGCCGCAGGCGCGGCGGCGGCAGGAGCGGCGGCGGCAGGAGCGGCGGCGACGGGAGCAGCGGCAGGGGCGCCTCCCCCCGCGCCCCCGCCACCCCCGCCCCCCTTGCCCCGCGGCGCCTCCCCCGCGGGCGAGGGGTGGGCGGCCGCCTGGGGCGCCCAGCAGCGCGGCCTGTGCCGCTACAACTGCGCCGACTCGCTCGACCGCACAAACGTCGGCTCGTTCTTCGGCGCCGCGCAAATTTTTGCCGAGCAGGCGCGCGCCCTGGGCGTGGCGGCGGCGGTGACGGGCGGCCCCGCCGGCGCCGCCCCGGGGGCCGGGGGCGCGTCCGGGGGCGCGGCGGCGCTGCGGGAGCGCGCGGCCCAGCTGCGGCGGCAGGCGGCGGCGGCGGTGGCCGAGGCCGGCGAGCGCGGCGGCGGCGGCGGCGGCGGCGGCGACAGGGGTGGCGGCGGCGCGGGCGGCGGGGCGGGCGGTGGCGGCGGCGCGGGCGCTGCGCTGCTGGCCTCGCTCGGGCAGGGCGTGGCGAAAGGGTTTGCGGCCGCCGTGGGCGACCTGCGGCTGGGCGCCTCCCGGCCCGCCGAATCTCCGCAGCAGCAGCTGGACGGCAGCGCGCACGGCGCCAACAACGCCTACTATCACGGCCACGGGCAGGGCCACTCGGCGCACGGCCTCGGCCTCGGCCTCGGCCTCGGCCTCGGCGGCGGCGCGGCGGCCGCGTCGGCGTCGGCGCCGTCGCTGCTGGCGGCGGCGGCGCTCGCCGGCGGCGGCGCCGGCACCGGCGCGGGGGCGCAGGCGTCGTCGCCCCCCTCGCCGCCGCCGCTCCCCCCCGGGTGGGAGGCAAAGTACGACCCGGCCAACAAGCGCACGTTCTACGTCGACCACAACTCGCGGACGACGTCGTGGGAGCGGCCCGTGGCGGCGGCGGCGGCAGCGGCAGCGGCAGCGGCAGCAGCAGGGCCGACGCCTGCGGCAGCGGCAGCGGCCGGCGCCTCGGCCGCGCCGCCGTCCGTCGCCGCCCCGCTTCCGCCCCACCCGCCTCTCCCCTCCCGCGCGGCCGCCGCGCAGCCGTCCCCGGAGCCCTCGCCCTCGTCCAGCCAGGTCCTCGGGCGCGCGGTGGCCGGCGGCGCGGCCGCGGCAACAGCCAACGCCGCCGCCGCCGCCGCGCTCGCTGCCGCCGCCGCGCTCGACGCGCCGCTGCTCACCCCCTGGGCCTCGCTCGCCGACCCCCGCCTCGCCCGCGCCCGCGCCTTCGCGCGCCGCATGTCCCCCGCCGCGCTCGGGGCCGTCGCCGAGCTCTTCCTGACCAACGGTGACATGTGCGCGTGGCTGTACACGGGCAGCCCTGCGATGCACTCGGATCGCGTCTTGCTCTTTGAGCCAGAGGGGTCGCGGCTGCGGCGCGAGTCGGCCTCTGCCGCCGTGTACGGCAACCCCCTGATCGCCATCCGCCGGCGCTACAACAACGTGGTCATGGACGACGAGCGCAAGGCCCAGGCCGACGCCTTTTTGGGGACGCAGACGTGGCGGCAGATGCCGAGCGTGCACGTGCCGCTGCGCGACGACGGGCGGCCGCTGCCCTGCGACTGGCCCGAGAGCGACGACGGGGGAGCGGGCGGCGGCACGGGCGGCGGCGGCGGCGGCGGCGGCGGCGGGGGCGGGGGAGGAGGCGCGGGCGCGGGCGAGGGTGCGGACGGAGGCTGCGGCGCGGACCCCTTGGGGGCGGTCAACTGGCCGCCGATGGGCGCTGGTGGGGGTGGTGGCGGGGGCGGGGGCGGCGGCTACGGCGCGGACGGGTGGGGGGGCGCGGCGCCCCGAGGAGGGGGGGCCCCGGCAGCGCTGGCGGGCGGCGGCGGCGGCGGCGGGGCGGCGCTGTCCTCGTCGGCGGCGACGGGCGGCGGCGGCGGCGGCCCCCCGTCGTTCAGCTCGGAGCAGATCTTCCGCGACCTCGCCAGCCTCGACCTCGGCGAGCGGCGGCGAGCGGCGGCGGCGGCCGCCGCGTCCGCGGCGTCCGTGATCCAGAGCGGCGTGTCTGGGGTGGTCGCCGCCTTGAGGAGCGGCGGCGGCGGCATCGGCGGCGGCGGCGGCGGCGGCGGCGGTGACGGCGGCGGAGGCGGCGCGTGGGCGCCCGCGCCGCAGTTTCCGCCCGCGGTTGCAGCAGCTGCTGCTGCGTCCGTGGCCACCGCCTTGCCCCTCGGCGCCGCCGCTCGGCCGCCCCCCCCCTCGCTGCGGGAGGAAGAGGCGTCGGCGGCCGCGGCCGCGCCCCGTGCCGCCGCCGCCGTCCCCGCCCCGCCCGCCAGCCCCTTTGCCCCGTCGGCGGGCCCGTCCGGCGGACTGCGGCCCGTCGTCGCCGCCAACGCCGGCGGCGGCGCGTCCGGGCTGGAGGCCTCGTTCAGCGACCCGCTAGGCTTGCTCTAAAGTTTGCTTAATGTAATTTGCGATGGGCACGGCGGTTCCTTCACCCTTGATTTCGCTCTTGGATCGAACCGCGGTGTAAGTCTTAGCGTCCCAAATCGTGGGCGTCGGGGGTCGTGGCGTGTCGTGGGCGGGGCGGCGGAGCGGCGGGGCGACGCGCGGCCGCTGTCGCTGTCTCTTGAAGCCCCCGCCCGCTCGTCGCGCCCTTGCGCACGCTCACACGCGCGCGCGCTAAACGGCGCCCACTCTCTCCTATCGCAGCGCCTTGACCAGATCAACACTCGAACGATCGCACGATCGCAAGACGCGCGTCTGCCCACTCCCTCACCCTGCCGTCTCTCTCTCTCTCGCGCGCGCGCAAAGGACGACCATGTACCACAACAGCGGAGGTGGTGGTGGTGGGCGATACGGTGGTGGCGGTGGCAATGGTGGTGGCGGCGGCGGCCGGTACGGAGGAGGAGGAGGCGGGCGGGGGCGCGGCAGGAACCAGCACCAACACCAACAGGGGCAGCACGGCGGGGGGCAGCAGCAGCAGCCGGGCCCGCGCTACCAGGCGTCGTACGTGGGCCACAAGCGCGGCCGCGACGAGGAGGAGGCCATCGCCTTCAAGCCCTTGATCGACCGGCTCATGATGCTCGGCGAGAGCCCCGACCCGACCGAGCGCGCCGACGCCGCCGCCGTCGCGCGCTCGGTCGAGCGCGCCGCCCGGCAGCTTCGCCAGGACAGCGCCGCGGCCTTGGCGCAGAGCGGCAACGGCGGCAAAACAGGCGACGACGGCAATGACGACGAGACGGGTCTTGCCGCGCTGCTGGACGTGCTGCTGGACGCGGCCGCGTCCCTGCCGCAAAAGTCCCCGCTCTTGGCGCTGACCGTGGCCCTGGCCGCGGCGGGAGACGAGGTGGCGGCGGCGGCGGGCGGCGGCGCGGACGGCGGCGTCGGCGGCGACGGCGGCGGCGCCGACGGCGCCGCCGCGCGCACCGCCGCCGCGCACCTGGCCGCGCGCTCGGCGGGCGCGCTCGAGGCCGCGCTCGCGCTCGAGGGCGGGGCCGGGCGCCTGGCCGCGCGCTGCCACCTGCGCTTCCTCGCGTGCCTCGCCGCCGCGGGCGTCGTCACGCCGCGCTCGACCGCGCGACTGCTCGCGTCGATGGTCGCCGCCGCCCGCGCCGCCGCCGCCGGCGAGCTGGCGGCGGGAGACCCTCGCGGCCACACGTGGCAGCCGTGGGCCGACGAGCTCGCGCTCGCCGTCGTGGGCGAGGCCCTGCCCTACTGCGGGGCCGCGCTCGCCACGGGCGCGGCCGCGGAGCTCGAGGCGCTGCGGGACGAGCTGGACGGGTACGTTTTTGGCGGCGGCGGCGGCGGCGGCGACCAAGCCAACGCCGGCGGCGCCTCCCCCGGCGGCGGCGGCGGCGGCGGCGGCGGCGGCGGCGGCGGCGGCGGCGCCCGCCCGCTCTCGTTCGACCCGGAGATGCGGCCCTTTGGCGTGGGCGTCCCCGAGGCCCTCGCCGCGGCCGACGCCGCCCGCGTCGTGGCCGCGGGAGGCCTCGCCGTCACGGGCGACCCCACGCTCGGCAGCGACAGCGGCGCCGGCACGGCGCTGGCCGCGGCGTGGCGGGCCGTCCGCGACTGCGGCTGGCCGGCGGAGGCGGCGGCGGCGGCGGCCGACGCGGAGGGCAGCGGCGGCGGCGCCGCCTCCGCCGCCGCCCCGCCCGCGCGCGAGCCGTGGGCCGTCGACTCGGTGCCCCCGATCGGCGCCAAGACCGAGGAGCGCCTCGCGCACAGCGCCCTCACCCCGGAGCAGCTCCCCGCCGTGGCCGTGCCCTCGGCGCCGCCGGGCCTGAGCGCGGCGGCGGCCAAGGCGGCGGCGGCGGCGACCGCCGCAGCCGGCGGCGGCGGCGGCGGCGGCGCCAGCCCCCTGGCGGCGGCCGCTCCGGTGCACCCGGCCGCCGTCTACGCCTGCCTCGCCGCCGCCGCCCGCGCCGCCTACCCCCCGCCCGGCATGCTGCGCTTCCTGCCGTCGGACAAGACAGACGCGGGGCGGCCCGCAGTCGAGCGCGTCGTCGGCGACGGCCTGGTCGCCTCGGCGGCCGCCACCCTCGCGCCCCACCGCGTCGAGGCGGCCGCGGCCCTCGTGCGCGGCCTACCCCTCCCCTACGCGCACGACGGCGTGCTGGCCGAGGCGCTGCTCGGGTCGCAGGCGATGTGCCTGCCTCGCTGCCCCGACCGCGAGCCCGGCGCCGCCGGCGCCCTCTTGATGGATGTTTGCCGGCTTAGCTCGCAGTTCCCGCGCTACCTTGCCGCGGCCGCGCGCGAGGCCTACGCCCGCGCCGCCCGCCTGGACCCCACGGCCGAGGCGGCGCTCGCGGCCTACCTGGCGCACCACATCTCGTCCTTCGGGTGGGTGTGGTTCTGGGACCGGTGGCGCGCGGCGGCGCGCGGCCACCCGCGCTCGGCGCGCGCGCGCCTCTGCGCGGCGGTCGTCCGGCGGCTGCTGCGCCTGTCCTACCGGGACCACGTGGCAAAGAAGCTCCCCGAGGCCTTTCTGCCGATGCTGGGGCCGGCGCAGGAGCCCTTGGGCATGCCCGAGGCGGCGCCGTACGACCCGCATGCGGGGGAAGGAGGAGGCGCGGGCGGCGGCGGAGGGGTCAAGGAGGAGGAGGAGGCGCAGGAGGACGAGCCGCCGCGGCCGATGGACAGCGGCGAGGGGGAGGAGGGGCACGGCGGCGGCGGCGGCGGAAACGGCGCGTCTGCGGCGGCGGCGGCGCTGACGTCCGAGGAGCGCGAGGAGCTGCGCTGGGCCGGCAAGCTGCTCGGGGTCCTGCGCTACCGGCGCACGGACGGGGGCGCGCCCGCGCCCCTGCCCGCGGACGAGGTCGGCCGGTGGCTGCGGCGGCCGGGGGGCATGTTTGCGCGCCTGAGCGCGGCGGCGGGCGAGCACGAGCAAGACGGCGGCGGCGGCGGCGGCGACGGACAAACGATGATGCAGACGGACGACGCAGGCGCCCCCCCCTCCCCGCCCCCCTCCCGCCGCGCCCTGCGCGCCGTCGCGCGCGCCCTGCTGGCCCTCGGCGCCAAGACCCCGACGCACACGGCCGCCGCGCTCGAGCGCATGGCCCCCGCCGTCGGGCCGCTCTTCCTGGCGGCCGGCGGCGCGCCGGCGCTCGAGGCCGCCGGCGCGCTGTGGCGGCGGTCGCCGCAGCGCCTGAGCCTGACCGTCGAGCGCCTGGTGGACACCGGCTACGCGCGCGCGCGTGACGTCCCCGCGTGGCTGACGGGCGGCTGGGAGGGCCTCGCGCGCGACCCGCCGCACGTGCCCCCGCCGCCGCCGCCGCCGCCGCCGGCCGCGGAGGAGGAGGGGAACGGAGGAGGCGGCGGCGAGGGCGCGGCGGCGGCGGCGGCGGCGGACGCGGCGGCCGAGGCGTCCGCCGTCCGCGAGGCGGCCCTCGAGGCGTGCCGCGAGCACCTCGCGCTCGAGGAGGCCGCGCACGAGCTCATGCGCGAGGCCGCCGCGCGCGCGGAGGCCGAGGTCGAGGCGGCCGAGGCTGACGAGCGCGAGGCGGCGGCGGACGAGGCGCGCGCCGCGGCCGAGGCGGCGGCCGCCGAGCAGACGGCCGCCGCCGCCGCTTCTGGCGGCGGCGGCGGCGGCGGCGGCGGCGGCGGCGGCGGCGGTCGGTCCGCGCCGATCGACTTTAGCGGCCGCGACGCGGCCGCCGCGCGCCTGAGGCGGCAGGAGGCGGCGTCCCGGCGCGAGCGCGCGGCCGCCGCCTCGGCCGCCGCGCGCGACGAGCTCGCGGCGACGGCGCGCGCGGCCCTGGCCGGCCTGGCGGCCTGGGCCGCGCGCGCCTACGCGGGCGGCGACGAGGAAGACGACGCCGCCATGGCGGAAGCGGGCGACGGCCTCGCCGAGGAGGAGCGCGCGGAGCCCGCGGGCCCCCGCCGCTGCGCCCACGTGCGCGCGTTCGCGCGCCGGTTTGCCGCCGCCGCCGCGCCGTCGGCGCCCGAGCTGCTGGCGGCGGCGGCGGCGCTGCCGCCGGCCGTGCGCGCCGCCCTGCTCGGGCCGCTGCGCCTTCTGGATTACTGAGAGCAATTGCAAAACACACCCCTCGCACGCCTTGTTTTTTTAAATTTTCTGCCCCACAATCGAGTGCTCTCTCTTCCTCGAGATGCCCTCTCTCTAACACCTCTGGGCGACAGGCGGAGGAGGGTGGCGCGCGCGCGAGTGGCGATCCCGATCCCCTGCCTCCCTCCTCCCTCCTCTCTCGCACACGACGCACACGCCGCCCCCCCCCCCCCCCCCCCCCCTCAACCAATGGCGAAGCGGGCCCCCTCCGTCGCCGCGGCCGCGGCCGCGTCCTGGTTCCCGGGGCACATGGCCTCGGCCCTGCGCGCCATGCGCGCCGTCTTGCCGGGCGTCGACCTGGTCGTCGACGTTCGCGACGCGCGCGCGCCGGCGGCCACCGCGCCGGCGCCGCCGCTGGCCGCGCTGCTGCGGAACCGCCGACGCCCGCGCCTCGTCGTGCTCGGCAAGAGCGACCTGGCCCCGCCGTCGGCCGTGCGGCGGGCGGCGCGCGAGATCGAGGCGCGCGAGGGCCGGCTGCGCGGCGCGGGTCCCGTGCGCGTGCTCGCGGCGTCGTCCCTGTCGGCGTCGTCGCCGCCGCGGCGCGTGTCAGCGCTGCTGCGGGCGGCGGCGGCGATGCTCGGCGAGCGCTCGCGCGGCCTGCTGGGGCCGCCGTCCTCGCCCGGGTCGCCCGGGTCTCGGGGCGGGGGCGGCGGCGTCGTGATGGTCGTGGGCGCGCCCAACACGGGCAAGTCCACCCTGATCAACGCCCTGCGGCGGGCGGGGATGGCGGCGACGGCGGCGGCAGCGCGCGAGACGGGCGGCGGCGGCGGCGGTAGAGGCAGCAGCAGCAACAACAGCAGCAGCAGCACGCGCCGCGCCAAGGTCGGCGACCGCCCCGGCGTCACGCGCCAGCTGTCCGGCTTTCCCCTGCCTCTGCCCGCCGCCGCTGGACCGGGGCCGGGACTGACTTTTGCGCCGTTTGCCACGCACGGCTACTTTGACGCGCGGGCGGCGGCGGCGGCGGGGCCTCGGGCGGCGGCGGCGGCGGCGGGGGCGGCGGCGGACAGCAGCGACAGCGGCGCCAGCGGCGCGAGGGGAAGAAGTCCCCCCTCCTCCTTTTCTCCCTCCCTGTCCGCGCACGTCCTCGACACGCCCGGCATCTCCCCCCCGGCCGTGCGCACCGAGCGCGACGCCTGCGTGCTCGCGCTGCTCGGCTGCCTCCGGCCCGGCGCCGTCGACGACGGGCGGCAGGCGGCGCACCTTGTCTCCTTCTTCCGGGGCAGCGTGCGCGCGCGTCTCGAGCTCGCGCGCGCCGGGCGGGGACTGGGCAGGCGGCGACTGGAGGCGGCGGAGGGCGAAGGCGGCGGCGGCGCGCGGCGGGCGGCGGCGGGCGGCGGCCTGACCGAGACGCAGCGACGGGACGCGCTGGCCGCCTGCCGGGCGCTGCTGAGCGTCGCGTCGCCGGCGGCGGCGGCGGCGGCGGCGGCGGCGGCATCGCCGGCGGCGGCGGCATCGGCGCGGCCGCCGCCTTCCCCCCTGATCGCGCGCGCGCGCAGGCGGCCCGGGCCGGGCGCGTGGCACCCGGCGCTCGACGACCCCGACGACCTTGGCGACGAGGGAGGCGGCGCGGGGCCGTTGTCGTCCTCGTCAGCATCCTCGTCAGCGTCCTCATCGGCGGCGGCGCTGGCCGACGCGGCCGCGCTCGCCGAGGCGCTCGGCGCCGACGCCGGGGCGCGCGACCCGTCACGGGCGGCGGGCGCCCTCGCGCGCGCGCTCTCGGCGTTCCGGGCCGGCGCGCTCGGGCGCTACAGCCTCGAGGCCCCGGATTTTGGCGACGACGGCGGCGGCCAGACGGGGCAAGAGGACGAGGACGAGGACCGAGGCGAGGGCGGCAAGAACGACAACAGACTATTAATAAGTTCGGTAACGTAACACACCGGAAGCGGAGAAGAAGCGGCACGGAGTTAATGTGGGGGGCGGTGGGTGGAGGGGGACACGACGGACGCTCTTTTTTTGCGGGGAGGGTGGGGGTTTTGTTGGGAGGTGTCGGCGCGCAAGAGAGCGCCCCATTGCAGAGTTCTTCTGTTGTTGTCATCGTCGCGACAACGCGCCGCCTGGAAATGCTGGTGTGTGTATGTGGGTTTTGTATGTATGTGGGTTTTGAAGGATGCCGTGTGCGTCCTTGTTGTATGCGCGGGGAATCGGGGGGGGGAGGGGAGCGCCAACTTTCGGGGAAGGGAGGGGGGGCGGTTGGAGAAGGGAAAAAAAGAGGGAAAGGACGCGAGCGAACGAGAGCCTCATGGGCCGTCGTTCGCCCTCGTCGTCGCTCGCTAATTTTTGGGGTTGTATCGTAGGCCTAGGGGCGCGGCGGGTCGGTTGTTCCGACCGCCACGGCTGGGGTCTGGGAGGCGGGCGCGTCTGTCGCAGCGCCGCCACGCCGTCGTCCGCGCCGTCGTCTCGAGGGGGTGGGGGGAGGGCGGGGGGAGGGGGGGGGGGTGTAGCAAA
>Ga0209491_10005058_pt1 | contig 19666 bp, 18 predicted proteins | sample BON02_FD_187213 | JGI IMG/M metagenome (GOLD analysis project Ga0209491, IMG submission 187213) | Freshwater microbial communities from Lake Bonney liftoff mats and glacier meltwater in Antarctica - BON-02 (SPAdes) (version 2) | ecosystem: Environmental > Aquatic > Freshwater > Ice > Glacier... | reverse complement strand
GAGGACCCCAAGGCGTTCGTCTGGCACAAAACAGCCGACGAAATCCTCGAACGACTCGGCCGCTACTGCGCCGCCGTCACCACCACCGAATTCAATGGCGAATCAGCCTGACAGGACACTAGGACCGTGGGTCAGAATCCCCTTGTAGGGGTGTGGCGCGTGGAAAACTTGGTGGATGGTCGATGATGGTGATGGTCGGTTGTTCGAGGTGGCTGAGGCTGAGGCTGCGGTGAGGGTGTCGGCGGGTGCGGCGAAGAAGTTCAGGTCCTATGACCAGGGCCAGTCGTTTCTGTTGCCGCCGTCGTTGGATGACTGGCTGCCCGAGGGTCACACGGCGAGGTTTGTGTCTGAGGTCGTTGATGACATGTTGGACCTCACCGCGATCTATGCGTCGTATACGAACGCGACGGGGGCGCCGCCGTTGGATCCGCGGTTGATGTTGAAGCTGATGATCTACGCGTACTCGACGGGGGTGACGTCGTCACGTGAGATCGAACGGCGCTGCCAGGTCGATGTGGCGTTTCGTTGGTTGTCGGCGAACACCGTCCCGGATTATCGGTCGTTGTCGAGGTTCCGTCGCCGCCACCTGGCTGCGTTGGATGATCTGTTTGCTCAGGTGTTGGTGTTGTGTTCGAACGCTGGGTTGGTCAAGTTGGGGCGAGTCGCGTTGGATGGCACCAAGCTGAATGCGTCAGCATCGAAACACACGGCGATGTCATATGGTCGCCTGGTGACACGGATCCCGCAGATCGAAGCCGAAGTCGCCAAGCTCCTCGCGGAGGCCGAAGCGATCGACGCCGCCGAGGACGCCGAGTTCGGAGCAGATCGTCGCGGTGACGAACTCCCCGCCGAGTTGGCCACCCGTGAGGGCCGCCTGGTGAAGATGCGCGAAGCCAAAGCAGCGATCGAGGCCGAAGCCGCCGAACGAGCCGCTGCCAAAGCCGCCGACAAGGCCCGCAACGCCGGCAAAGACGACGACGACATCAAGGCTGCTGCGGATGCTGCTGCGGAGTCGGCGACACCGAACCCGAAAGCGCAACGCTCGTTCACCGATGCTGACGCTCGGATGATGAAAACGAACCACGGGTTCGCCTACGCCTACAACGCCCAAGCCGCCGCCGATGAGTTCTCCCAGGTGATCGTTGCCAGCTACGTCACCCAAGCCGCCGTTGATATCAACCAACTCCCGATCATGTTGGAACGAATCGACTTGGCGCTCGGCGCTGCCGGACTCGGAACACCGAGACGGACGTTGGCTGACGCCGGCTACTGCTCCACCAACAACATCGACGCTGCCGCCGACACCGGTCATGATCTGCTCGTCGCGACCGGCCGACTCAAACATCACGAACAGGTCCCTGACGCCCCGCGAGGTCGGATCCCAAACAACGCCACCAGCCGTGAACGCATGGCGCGACGGTTACGCACCAAAGCCGGTCGCGCCGACTACGCCCGCCGCAAGGCGATCATCGAGCCGGTGTTCGGACAGATAAAAGTGAAACAGAACGCCGGACAACTCCGACTCCGCGGTCTCGCCGGAGCTCAAGGCGAGTTCACCCTCCACGCGATCTGTCACAACCTGCGCAAACTCGCCAACGCAGCACAACCCGCCACCTGCTGAACCCACCGGAACGGACCATTCGGGTGCTCATCACACCCGACACACCGCTTCCCGCCGCGAACCACCCGACCCGACAACAACAACACTCGACATGACACCCACCCCAGCGCCTGCCGTCACCAGCTCAACCGATTCGGACCCACGGTCCTAGGTCGTCTTCTGTGCGCCGTCGAAGGCCGAATTCGTCGAACTCGCCGAAGAACTCGGACTGTACGAATTGGCGGTCGAGGACGCCCTCGGCCCTCATCAGCGCCCGAAGCTCAACCAGCACCGTGAGCGATGAGCGAACCCCGCAGATCTGGTGTGTTCGCTCATCGCCCGGTGGCTCGTTCGGGGTCCGGATAAGGTCCGGCCATGCAACGGGTTGGGTGCTGACGGATGATTCGACGATCGATCGGCCGCGCCGTGTTGCGCAGCAGGCGCTGGCGCATCGAGGGGTACCCGCCGGACATTCCGAAGTACGTGATGATCGCCGCGCCGCACACCACCAACTGGGATCTGCTGTACCTGCTCGCGATGTCGTGGGCGACCGGCGTCCATGTCTCCTGGCTGGGCAAGGACTCGCTCTTTCCTGGACCGGTCGGCACCGTGCTGCGCGCACTGGGTGGTATCCCCGTCGAACGCGACCGGCGGTCCGGCCTGGTGTCGTCGCTCACCCGCGAGTTCGCCACCGCCGATCGTCTCGTCGTCACGTTTCCGCCCGAGGGCACGCGCGGCCGAACCGATCACTGGCGCACGGGCTTCTACCGGGTTGCGGTCGCTGCCGAGGTGCCGATCGTGTGCAGCTACCTCGATTATTCGCGCCGCGTCGGAGGCTTCGGCTCGGTCATCGAGCCGAGCGGCGACATCGCTGCCGACCTGCCGTTGTTCCAGGAGTTCTATGCCGGCATCGAGGGCAAGTACCCCGACCAGCAGGGTGACATCGCCCTCCGCCCCACCGACATCATCAACGACTCCTGACCCGACCTCATTTGGCCACCCGACTCCGGAACGTTCGAAGCGCCGAGTTGATTGTGGTGAACACGAGCATGCCGGATGCTGTGACGGTCCGAGCGATGAGCGAACACACCAGATCTGCGGGATTCGCTCATCGCTCTGGGCAGAGGATGCGGCGGATCACCCGATGCCGTCGAAGGCTCGGTCGATCTCGGCGACCGCGTCCCGTCGACGCCATGCCGGAAGTATCCCACGATCCCTCCAGCGGTCAGACATGATGGGCCGATGGCGGAACGGCTCCTCACCCCTTCGAAGATCACTGCGTGGCTCGACTGCGCGCACTTCCTCACCTTGAAACACGAAGTCGAGGCGGGTACGCGTACGGTCGAACGGAGCCCGTTCGGTGAGATGGCGCAGATGTTGCTCGACAAGGGCCTCGAACACGAGCGGGCGGTGCTCGACCGTTACCGCGCCGAGGGGCTGTCGGTGTTCGAGGTGCCCGAACAGGACCGGGCGGCGGGCGAGTCGTTCCAGCAGTGGGTCGACCGGGTCGGTGACGTGCTCGCTGCGGGTCACGACGTCGTGTTCCAGATGCCGTTCGTGCACGAGGGCATCCGCGGTATCGCCGACTTCCTGCGCCGGGTCGACGACGCCGGCAGTGGGGCCGACACCGGCACGTTCACCGGCTCGTTCACGTACGAACCGATCGACGCCAAGCTCGCCCGCAACGCGGCCAAGCCCGGCCACGTGCTGCAGTTGTGTTTCTACGCGGAGGCGATCGAGGCGAGCACCGGTCGGATGCCCGAGTGGATGCGCATCGAGTTGGGCTCCGGCCGATCCGAGGCGGTCCGGGTGGCCGACGTGCTGCCCTACTGGCGTCGCCTGCGCGGCCAGTTGGCGAAGCTGCTGATCGACGACGTCGCCGGAGTGGTCGCCGACACCCGGCCCAAGCCGTGCGATCACTGCCAGTTCTGCGAGTTCGAGCTGGTGTGCGAAGCCCAGTGGCGCGCCGCCGATTCGCTCGTGCACGTGGCGGGCGTGCGCACTGCCGATCGCCTCATGCTCCAACAAGATGGCGTCACGACGATCGCGGCGCTGGCCGACCTCGATCGCAACGTGGCCGACCTCGATCCGGCTCGCCAGGACACGTTCGTGCGCCAGGCCCGCCTCCAGGTGCAGGCGCGCAACGCCCCCGACGACAAGCCGCCGTTCGAGCTGCTCGCGGTGCCGTTGGACACCGATCGTGCGCCGTTGGCCGACGATCTCGACGCGCCCGATCCGATCGGATTCGCCGCTCTCCCGGCACCCGACGACGGCGACATCTTCCTCGATTTCGAGGGCCACCCGTTCTGGAAGGCCGACGCCGAGCTGTTCTTCCTGTTCGGCCTCATCGAGCGCACGCCTGCGGGCGAGTGGGACTTCACGGCGTTCTGGGCGCACGACAAGCCCGAGGAGGCAACCGCCACGAAGGCGCTCATCGATCACCTCGCCGCCCGGCGGGCGCAGTTCCCCGACATGCACGTGTACCACTACAACCACACCGAACGGTCGTCGCTGGAGCGGCTGGTCACCGAGCACGGCGTCGCTGAACTCGCCCTCGAACAGCTCATCTCCACCGGGTTGTTCGTCGACCTGCTGCCGATCGTGAAGGGGGCGATGCAGGTCGGTGTCGAGGGTTACGGCCTCAAGCACATCGAGCGCCTCACCGACTACGAGCGCGGCCACGAGATCGACAAGGGAGCCGGAGCGGTCGTCGAGTACCAGCGTTGGATGGCGTCGCGCGACGAGGCGAGCCTCACGAAGATCTCGGCCTACAACGAAGACGACGTGCGCGCCACCCGCGCCCTGCGCGATTGGCTGGTTGCGCAACGCCCGACCGACGTTGCGTGGCGCGCAGCGGTGCTCGGTCGCGAGGAGCCGGCCGTCGAACTCGACGCACGCATCGAGAAGCTGCACGCGGTCGGGCCCGGCACGGTCGAGCACCTGATGGGTGACCTGCTCGGCTACTGGCGTCGCGAGCGTCAGGTGGTCAACGCCGATGCGTATCGCCTGTCGATCGCCGACGACGTCGAACAACTCGACTCGCTGTCGGCGATCACCCGACTCACGTTCAAGGGCCTGCAGGACCAGGTCAGCGCGAAGACGGGCAAGCCGTTGAAGTGGCCGTGGGCGCGTTTCAGGTTCCCACCGCAACCGATCGATGTCGACATTCAGAAGGGCTCGAAGCTGATCGTCGCGCTCAACGAGCAGGAGTGGTTGTTCTTCAAGCTCGAGCACATCGACGCTGCCGCTGGTGAGCTGTCGGTCACGTGGGACGACGCCGCCACGGATGCGGGCGTGCATCCCTCGTCGCTGGTCCACTACAACTGGTTCCAAGAAGGAGCGAAGCTCACCGCGCTCGAGGAGCTGGCCGACGAGATGTTGGCGGGCAGCGCGAACCGGGTCGGTCACGCGATGTTGCGTCGGGACCTTCCCGCCTTCCAACCGGGTCGTGGTCCCGACGGCGGTGTGTTCGTCGGTGACGTGGACGCGATCTGCGGGTGGGCGAGCGGGCTCGATCGGAGCTACGTGCCGATCCAGGGTCCGCCGGGGACCGGCAAGACGTTCACCGGTGCGCACATGATCCGCACGCTCGTGAACGCCGGCCTGCGCGTCGGCGTGACGGCGATGAGCCATGCGGCGATCGACAATCTGATGCAGGCCGTGGTCGACAGCTTCAAGGCGGAAGGTGACTCCGACAACCTGCGGGCGGTGCGCAAGGCGAAGGAGGGCTCGGTCCGCGGTATCGGCTACGTCGACGACAACGCCAGTGTGGCGCGGGGCGACTTCAACGTGATCGCCGGCACGACGTGGCTGTTCGCGAGCAAGCCGATGCGTGAGAATCCGGTCGACGTGCTGGTGGTCGACGAGGCGGGCCAGCTCGGTTTGGCCGACACGGTGGCGGCCACGATCTCCGCGCGCAACGTCATCCTGCTCGGCGATCCGCAGCAGCTCCCGCAGGTGTCGCAGGCGAGTCATCCGGGCGGTGCCGGCGCGAGTGCGCTCGAGCATCTGCTCGGCGGCGAGCTCACGGTGCCGGCCGATCGTGGCGTGCTGTTGGAGACCACCTGGCGGATGCATCCCGACGTGTGCGGGTTCATCTCCGACGTGATGTACGGCGGCAAGTTGCACAGCCACGAGTCGTGCGGTGGCCAGTCGGCGGCCGGACAAACCGGTCTGCGATGGTTGCGAGCCGAGCACAAGGGCCGCTCGACCGAGTCGCCGGAGGAAGCAGCGATCGTGGTCGCGAAGGTCGAGGAGTTGCTCGGCCAGGACTGGACCGATCAGCACGGCGTGACCCACCGGTTGAAGGCCCGCGACTTCATGGTGGTCGCCCCGTACAACGACCAGCGGCGCTGCATCGAAGCGGCGCTGCGGGTGAACCCGGCCACGAGGGGTGTGGAGGTCGGCACGGTCGACAAGTTCCAGGGTCGCGAGGCTGCGGTGGTGTTGTTCTCGATGACGACGTCGTCGTCGGAGTTCATGCCCCGCACCGCCGACTTCCTGTTCTCGAAGAACCGACTCAACGTGGCGATCAGCCGGGCGAGGTGTCTCGCCTTCCTGATCTGCACCGACGCCCTGCTCGACACGAGAGCCAAGAACGTCGACGAGATGGAGCTGATCTCGGCGCTGTGCGCGTTCGTCGAACGGGCCAGCTGAGGGTCAGATCAGCGCGCACCGCCACGGTCAGGCCGAAGCCGTTGCCGGCGACGCAGCGGCCACTCGCCCATGTTGGCCGTCATGCTCGCGAGGTCATGGTCGGAGAGCCAGTTCTTCCATTCCGGGATCCAGCGCTCGACCGGGTCGTCGAGCTGGAAGTGTCCCTGCTCGTACAACGTCATCATCGCGACGCCGGCGACCGGCTTGGTCATGGAATACAGCCGCCAGATGGTGTCGTCGCCCACCGGCACGTCGAGTTCTCGGTCGCGCACCCCCCAGCTGTGCCAATGGCTGGCCACGCCGTCGCGAACGATGGCCACTTCCGCGCGCGCGTCGACGACTTGGTGCGGCCGGTGAATCAGTGCCGGCGTTTGCGGCCTCCGACGGTTCACGACAGCGTCGTGCCTGCCACACTCGGCGCCATGTCTCAGCTGTCTTCCTCTCGCCGCGGCACCAGCCGCACGCTGGCGCTCACGTCGCTCGTCGTGTTACTCGTGGCCTGCAGCGGTTCGTCCGACTCGACGTCGCCGTCGGTCCCGTCGACGCGGTCGGTCGACACCACACTCGATGAGACCATCGCCACCGAGTCGACCGAGGTCGTCGAGCTCGATCTCGCGACGTTCACCGTGAGGCCGGGTACCGAGCAGGTCACCGTGCTCGCCGCCGAGCCGGGCACCGAGCTGTCGTTGATCGAGGGCGATGACGATCTGGCGGCCAACCTGGCTGATCCGGCCGAAGTGGCGAGCGGCACCGTCGACGAGCAGGGGTCGCTGGTGTTGCGAGCTGTCGTGCCCGGCGAGTACCGCCTCACATCGGCAACCGAGGCAAGCGACCTCTTCGTCGTGGCCGACCGCACGGAGGTGCCACCCGCCTCGCTGTACGAGGACCAGGCGCTGCTGGCCGCTGGCGGGTTCGGCTACATCACCACCCGTGACGGCACCACACTGAGTGCCAACGTGTTGCTGCCCGGCCCCGCCGATCAGGGCCCGTATCCGACCGTGATCGAATACAGCGGGTACGCGCCGAGCAACCCGGACGACACCACCTTCGCCGGTATCTACAGCGCGCTGGGCTTCGCCTACGTCGGCGTGAACATGCGCGGCAGCGGGTGCAGTGGCGGCTCGTTCGGCTACTTCGAGCACGTCCAGTCGCTCGACGGCTACGACGTGGTCGAGGCCGTCGCCGCCCAACCCTGGGTCGCGAACAACCGCGTCGGCATGGTCGGCATCTCCTACCCGGGCATCAGCCAGTTGTTCGTCGCAGCCACCCAGCCGCCGAGCCTTGCGGCGATCACGCCGCTCAGTGTGATCGACGACGTGTACGGCTCGACGCTGTATCCCGGCGGCCTGCTCAACACCGGCTTCGCGGTGCAATGGGGCGAGGAACGTGCCGGCCAGGCCGAGCCGTACGGCCAGGCGTGGACGCGTGAACGCGCCGACGCCGGCGACGAGATGTGCGCCGACAACCAGTTGGTGCGCCTGCAGAACCCCGACCAGTCGCAGGCCATCGCGGACAACGAGTTCTACACGCCGGCAACGGGCGATGAGCTGGCGCCGCGCACGTTCGTCGACCAGATCGAGGTGCCCGTGTTCATCGCTGGCGCCTGGCAGGACGAGCAGACCGGCGGTCGCTTCGCCACGATGCTCGACCGGTTCACCAGCGCGCCCGATGTGTTCATCACGCTGGTGAACGGCTTGCACACCGAGTCGCTCAGCCCCGGCGTGATGCAGCGCTACGTCGAGTTCCTCCAGTTGTACGTCGCCGAGCAGGTGCCCGACGTGGCGATCGCCAACACGATCGCCTCGATTCTCGTGCCGACCATCTACGGCGTCGAGTCGACGTCCACGTTCACCAATCGCTTCGACGCCATGACCTACGAGGAGGCGCTGGCGGCGTTCCAGGACGAACCGGCTGTGCGACTGCTGGTCGAGCAGGGTGGCTCGCCGGGCACCGTGCCTGGCGCACCCGTGGCGAACTTCACGGTCGAACAGGACGCGTGGCCGGTTCCCGACGCCGTGGCCACCTCGTGGTACCTGGGCGAGGGTGGGACGCTGGCTGCGGAGGCCCCGGCTGCGGCCGGGACCGACGACTACATCGCCGACCCCGCCGCCATCGCCGCCACGTTCTACGCCGGCGCCGACAACCCGATCTGGAACGCCGACGTGACGTGGGACTGGCCGGCGCTCGCCGATGGCACCGGGCTCGGGTTCACCACGGAGCCGTTCACCGACGACACCTTCGTGGCCGGATCCGGCTCGGTCGACCTGTGGGTCGGATCGTCGAGCGGCGACACCGACCTCGAGGTCACGGTGACCGAAGTGCGACCCGACGGCACCGAGATCTACTTGCAGAGTGGCTGGTTACGTGCCAGCCAGCGCGCGCTCGACGACGAGGCCAGCACCGAACTCCGCCCGGTGCAGACACATCTCGAAGCCGATGCAGCGCCGCTCGAGAACGGCGAGCTGACCCTTGCGCGCGTGGAGGTGTTCCCGTTCGCCCATCCTTTCCGGGCGGGCAGCCGCCTGCGGCTCACCGTCGACGCGCCCGGCGGCAACCGTCCCGTGTGGGCCTTCGACACCACCATCAGCGACGGCGAGACCGTCAGGGTCGGCCACGGCGGCCGCACACCGTCGAGGCTCGTGCTCGCCGTGGTGCCCGGTGTCGATGTGCCCGATCCTGCGCCGGCGGCGTGCCGAGCGCTCCGGGGCCAGCCGTGTCGCACCTGGGTTGCCGCTGCCAACGGCGGCTGACCTGGATCCTGGCGACCGAGCGGCACAGCGACCGGGCGTCCGCTCGGGACCGATCTGGGGCCGCTACGACCCGCCGTGCACGCCGTGGTTCCGGCGCCGCAACGATGAATCAGAGGTGGCCGATTCCCGGTCCGCATACATCCAGTCCCTTCGTCTGGCCGACAGTGGTGACTACGCCGAACTCATTACGTATGCGTCGGGGTCCACCTCTGTCGGACAAAAGCCGTGAACGCCGATCACTGAATCAGCAGTCGGCAAGCGCACTGAGCGCTGCACAGATCCGTGTGCGGGGATCTTGGAGCCGACCGATTCGGCCAGAGAGCATTGCGACGGGTTGTGGACCGAGGTTGTCGAACGAGGCTGCACATTCGACGTCGAGCCCCTCGTCGGCACCGAGCGGGATCTCGGTCGGGATCCCCCGCACGGTGCGGGTGATCGGAGCGACGATCACCCGGTTGAGCCGATGCGCGGAGATGTCGCGGCTGACGATCAGCACGGGTCGACGCTTGTCCTCGGCTTGCGCCCACCAGACATCGCCCTGTTGCGGGCGTGCCTTCGGCTCTGACGGTTTGCGCGTCACCACGGTTCGTCGTCGATCATGGCCCGGGCCGCCACCTCGGCCTGGCGGAGTTCGTCGGGTGTCTCTGGGTGGCGGTCGTATCCGGCGATGATCCGGTCGCCGATCGCCCGGCGGCGCCGCTCGTCGACGAGCCGGGCGACACCTTCGCGCACCACGTCGGAACGTGACGCGAACTCGCCCGAAGCAATCAGTGCGTCGATGGCATCGGCCATCTCGTCGTCGATTCTGGTGACGAGCTGCGACATGAACCCAGCATAACGAGACGCATTGCGTGGTGCATTGCACATCGGGGGCGATGCCTTGCTTGTTTCATGTCCTCCCACATCTCCATGGGGATGTGAGCGCTGACCCGCATCATCCCAGCGGGAATGGGCCCGGGGAACGGAACGGGTCGATGGTGTCGATTCATGATGACTCCTCGGAATCGTGGTGACGCAGCGAGGTGTCGTCGTCGTCCTCGTTTCGTTGGGGGGTGGCTCGATCAGCAGACCGACTGGCTGTCGGGCGGGGTGCACGAGCGGTGCTACGAATCGTTGTCCCTGCGGAGAGATCGCGCTGACGCGGCCCGGTTCTCCGTGTCGATCGCATCGACCAACTCCGCCTTGTTCATCCGCGACCGACCCTTGACCTCGAGTCGCTTCGCCAACGCCATCAGGTGAGCCTTGCTCGCACGGGCGTCGACACCACCAGCCGTTTCGGTCGCGCTGTGAAGAGCGGCTCGACCGGTCTTTGCGTCCTGATCGTCGCTCGGACCGCGTTCCTCTTTCGGTTCCCAGTGATCGCCGACCTTCTCGAAGGAATGCTTCAGCGAGCCGAGGGCGATGCGATGCGCGGCCTCACCGTCACCGTGCGTCTTCTCGGCGGCCTCCAAGGTGTGGATGTACGTCGCTCGCGCTTTGCTCGGGGAACGCTTCAGCGTCGAGGGCAGCCGCTCGCGTTCCCGCTTGTTCAGGACCACGGCCCACACACCCGAGCACACACCCGAGCACACACCCGAGCACGGCCACGTCCAGCACTCGACGAACGCACGAACATGACCACTCCCTACCCGATCGCCCATCGAGCAAATCCATCGTGGACCGAGGCCGGTGTTCGCAGCGCAGGACCGGGCCTTGACGCCGTTTCCAACGCTTGATCATCTCGGCAATGCCCTCGTCCCCGTCTGGAGGTTGGCGGACATCCTCCGTGGGGCACACCCCACGGTGCTCGATGTTCGGAGAGGTGGTGAGAGATGTCGGTGACAGCGCGATTGGACGCGTTCCAACGTCGCCATCCCGTCGCAGGGTTCCCGATCGGGGTGGTCTACAAGTTCGGTGAAGACCAAGGGCCGTATCTCGCGGCGCTCATCACCTACTACGGCTTCTTGTCCATCTTCCCGCTCCTGCTGCTCCTCACCTCGGTGCTCGGGTTCGTGCTCGACGGCCGCCCTCAGTTGCAGCAACAGATCCTCGACTCGACGCTCAGCCAGTTCCCGGTGATCGGTGACGAACTCTCGAACCCGCAGGGTCTCCAAGGCAGCGTCGGGGCGATCGTCGTCGGCGGGCTCGTCGCGTTGTACGGCGCCCTCGGCTTCGCCCAGGCGACTCAGAACACGATCCACGTCACGTGGTCGGTGCCACGCAACCATCGCCCGAACCCGATTCGGGCACGCCTCAGGAGTCTGCGCCTGATCGCTCTGGTCGCGATCGCGGTCGTGGCGACGACGATCCTGTCGGGCACCGGCTCAAAGGCAATGATGTTCGGCGCCGACCTCGGCAACTGGAGCACGTTCGCAGCGATCGTCGTGTCGATCCTCGTCAATGGTGCGGTGTTCGTCGTGATGTTCAGGATCTTCAGCCCCGACACGGTGCGTCGGCGCGACGTCGTGCCTGGTGCAATCGTCGCGGCCGTCATCTGGCAGCTCCTTCAGTTCTTCGGTGCCGTCTTCGTCGGGAACGTCGTCAAGGATTCGGGCGCCGCCTACGGAGTGTTCGCTCTCGTGCTCGGCCTGTTGGCGTGGATCTTCCTCGCCGCCGTCGGCGTCGTCATCGGATCGGAGATCAACGTGGTGCGTGCCAAGCGGCTCTACCCACGGGCGCTGCTGACACCGTTCACGGACGACGTCGACCTCACCGATGCCGACCGACGCGCCTATCTCGAAGCCGTCAACTCCCAACAGTTCAAGGGCTTCCAGTCGGTGACGGTGCACTACGAAGATGACGGCCAACGAGCGTCGGCCCGTCGCTCCCGCGCCCGGGATCGATCGTCAGCGCCGGGCGACTCGAACGATGAGCAGCAAGAGGATGGATCCGATCACTGACCCGACGAGCCCGCCGGCTTGCAGCGCGCCGTCGTCGGCGTCGAAGCCGAAGATCACCGCACCGAGGAAGCCACCGAGTAGCGACCCACCGACGCCGAGCGCCCATGTCTGCACGAGCGACATCGAGTCGTCGCCTGGGACGACAGCGCGAGCGATCGCGCCGAACACGAATCCGAAGATGAGCAAGATGAGAATGAACCAGATCATTCGGAGTTTTTACCACGCTTTTCTGCTCGAGAAACACAATGTGGCGAAGACGTGTCAGACCCAGCCGCTGGCAATGGCGCCCACTGGAGTGCTGAGCGTCGCGCGCGTGAGGGTGCTCGCGGCTGCGGTGTCGACGGATGCTGTCGGCACGTCGACGTGGCTCTGGAAGATGCTCACGGTTTGGTGCGCGCCGAGGAGTTCGAGCGCCCTCCCGCCGGCTGCGATCAACGTCGAGTTGGTGACAGTTGCGACGTGGTCGAGCGTCTGGATGCGAAGCACTTCGTTCCAGGCAGACCCTCCCGTGGTTTTGGCGACGTGATCCGATGACGTCGATGGTCCTCGCTGCCCGGCCGAAACACGCTGGTGTTGTTCGCTCACGCGCCTTCGTCGGCGTTGGCGGAGCACTCCGTCGTCCGTCAACCACTCCCCGGATGGCCTATCTGCTTCCGCTGATCCGACCCCATGAACGAGTCCCCGACGCGATTCGGCGCCTCTACCACACCGTCTCACGGGCAGGCGCTGACGCGATCCGCAACCGCCGCTCGTAGCCGCTGAGGTTGATCGCCGATGCGACCCGCTTCGGTCACCGAGTGGAGCCGATGCGTTCCTGCCGGTTGGTCTTGCGGGTCCCAGCCTGATCGGCGTGGTTCAGTTGGAGACGCCGATGGTTTGGATTTCGTCGACGTCGTAGTCGATGGTGACGCTGCGGGAGATGGGGGCGAGGCTTCCGTTGGCGCCGGTGCTGGTGGTGTAGGTGACGGTGTAGTTGGTGGTGATGGTGAGTTGGTAGGGGTCGTCGTCGGGGGAGGACTGTGGGTAGGTGTAGCCGCAGGGTCCCTGGTCGAGTGAGTCGAGTGCCCAGTCGGGGATGGGGGTGCCGAGTCCGTCGCAGTCGATGGTGTCGCCGTTGCCGAGGTCGAACTGGATGCCTGCGACGTTGGCGGTGACTTGGGCCCAGACGCCTGCGAGGGCGGCGCGGGCGGTGGTGGTGCCGGGGTCGTCGATGGCGAGCCACATGCCGAGGTTGACGATGCCGCCGGCGGTGGCGTCGGGGTTGATGGCGGGGGTGGGTGCGGTGAGTTGGGTGCGGGCGTTGGCGAGTGCGTTGGGGATGAGGTCGATGGGGTTGATGTTGGTGGGCGCCCAGTAGAAGGAGGTGTTGGCGGTGCCGGTTCCGCAGGTGCGTACCCAGCCGGTTTCGGGTCGGCCGTTGTTGTCGCGGATCACTTGTGCGGCGGGGTCGGGGATGTCGACGGAGTCGGCGGGTACGACGTTGGGGTACTCGCCGTAGGTGGCGGGGCGGTGGGTGCAACGCGGTGCGCTGGTGGCCGAGATCGAGACGGGACCGGGTGTTCGGGGAGCGCTGCCAGGTTGGTTGACGTTCACGCCGATGGTGCCGTCGGCGGCGTCGGAGTCAGCGACGATCGTGGAGGGTGGAAGATTGGGGTTCAGTACCAGCGTCGGGTCGACCTTGGTCGCGACCGGCGGTGGCGGCGGTTCTGGTGCAGGGGCGCTGGCCGATGCATATTGCACCACGAATGCGAGGGATGCCGCAATCGCAGCTCGGAGCAGAGAGCTCATGGCTCGCAGTCCTCGGGTGCGGCCAGTGTGGCCAGGGTCTCACCGGATTGTGCCTTCCACTGCCCGTCGATCAGTTCGAGGCGTATGAGACCTCGAACCACTGTCACTTCGTCGTCAACCAAGGCGTCGGATCCGTCGGGCGCTGCTCCTACTTCGACAATGCGTTCAGTGTTGATGGCGCATGCGACGAGTTCGACGATGTCGGTTCGGTCGGGCAGGAACTGTGGAGAGACCAAGACAGTGGCCACCGATGGTTCTTCAGCTGGGCGAGCGACCCAGTTCTGGCGAACGAATCCGTCGAGCTGGCTGATGGCGGACTCGAGGCTCGGCCCTGTGTATAGGCGGTCGATCTCGGCGCGGAGGTCGGGGTTGGCGGGGTCGCGGGTGGCGGCGATGTACGCGTAAAACGCGTCGAGGTAGGCCTGTTCGGCAGCTGCGAACTGGGCTTCGGTGTCGATGGTGGTGGTCGGTGCTTCGGTGGACGGCGCCGGAGGTTCGGTGGATGACGCCGGCGGTTCCGTTGTCGTCGCGACAGCAGTCGGCGGTGGTGCAATCGTGGTGGTGGTGGTCGAGGCGTCGCTGTCGGAGCCCGAGCTGTTGCATGCGGCGAGGAGCAGGCACGACGCAACGACGACGACGATGGCGATGGCCCGTTGGCGCATCGCGGCATCGTAGACCTTTGATCGTCGGCCGATTCCGGCGGCGTGTCTCATGCCCCGATAGTGGGCGACGTCGAAGCGAAAACGGAAACGGTCGTTCACCCTTCGCCGTCACGATCAGTCGAGCGGTTGGCTTGTCGTCTCAGCCCTCGTCCAGGTAGCTCTCGACGTTGGTCAACCAGGTGTCGAAGTGGGGGCATCGAGCCCGCAACGCTTCGAGCCCGATCTCTGCAGCGATGACCGGTCCGTCGGTGCTCTTGAGGTAGCGGGTGATGTGGCGCGCGAGTCGGACCGAGGGGGCGGTGGTCGGACCGTCGTCGACGAACTCCGGTTCGCCGGACTCGGCAACGTCGGCGGTCAGGATGTCGGCGAGTGCCGGCTGCCCGAAGTGGTCTGCGACGCGCTGGGGGTTCACGTACATCAATGTCTCGAACTCGTGGAGCATGACGTGTGGCACGAAGTTCGTCCGGTCGAGGTCTCCGGCAATTGCAGACTCGATCGCCTCCACCCGCTGTCTCGGGTTGGTCGTTGGCGCTGTTGCAAGGCCGGGTGTGTCGGTCGGCAGGCCGTAGAGATCGACCATCGTCGTCACGATGCAGCCGGTGTTCAGCGACAGGAGCTGGAGTTCTTGTCGGATCTTCGTGTAGCTCCCCACGCCGCCTTTGTGATTCGGGCCGGCGGCAATGCCTTGGCCTTCGACCAGGATGTGGCAGCGCTTCATGGTCAGCGGGGACGGCCGCCGAGGAAGCTCTTCTCCCACATCTCGCCGACGCTGTAGATCTCCAACCACTCCTCGAGCCCGTCGAGGGACGGACGTTGCAGCGTGGTGTGGCCACCTTGGTTCTCGGCGACGAGGACGTCGTCGATGGCCATCTGGTTGAGCAGTGTGACCGACTGTGTCGAGAGGATGATCTGTCGATCGCTCGACGCGAGCATGTCGGCGACTTGATGGATGGCGAACGGGTGGAGCCCGAGCTCGGGTTCGTCGAGCAGGATCAGGCTCGGCGGCTTCGGCTGGAGCAGCAGTGTGGCGATGCAGATGAATCGCAGCGTGCCGTCGGACAGCGTGTCGGGACCGAAGATGGAGGTGCTCGATCGTTGGGTCCATTCGAGACGGATCAACGAGTCGTTCACCGGATCGGGCCGGAGGTTGAAGTCGTCGAAGAACGGTGCGACCAGCCGTATCGCATCGACGATGCGTCCGTAGTCGGGGTCGCGTGCTTCGCTCATCCGGTAGAGCAGCGCGGCGAGGTTGCTGCCGTCGGCCTGCAGGCGCTCGTTGTTGCCGATGTCGCCTGTGGCCTTCATCGGCGAGCGCCGGCTGGTGTCGTGGAAGTGGTACACGACCCAGTTCTGTATCACCCGATCGACCCAGCCGGGAACGCCCGAACCCCAACCCCGAAGCTTGGATTCTCGATGGCCAGAGCCGAGTGATTCGGTGAATGGCCGCTTGCGACCTGGCCCCTGGAACTTGGCGATCTCGCTGCTGAAGAACAGGTCGTCGTCAGCGGTTGGTTCGAGGATCACCTCGTAGGCATTGGACTCGAAGTGGGCTTCGATCCGGATGTGGTCCGCACGAGACTCACCGCGGTGGAGTAGAGCGTTCGCCCCGCCGGCGCGGGTCACGTAGCTGGACAGTTCCTGGCGTTGGATGGCTCCGAGCAGCTCGAACGCCCCGATGAAATTCGATTTACCGGCGCCGTTCGGGCCGACCAGCAACGTCAGCCGGCCGAGGTCGACATCGACACGATCGAACGACGTCAACCCCTCGACGGTGATCCGGTTGAGCAACTCATCGAGAGAACTCGTCGTACCCCGAGCCAAGTCCACGGACATCTTCGCCTCCAACTGTTCAGCAACGTGTTCGAGGCTGAAGCGGGTCCAGCGAATGTCCGGGAAGGCGAAGATCGTCGAGATGCCAAGGACGATTGTCTCAGCGCGGATGGTGCGGTTGTTCCTTGGTGGCTGTCGGGAACAACGCGAAGGTCGACGCCAACGCAGCGCAGCGGTGACCGGCTGTTCCAGTGGTAGACCGCGCTGACGACTCGACTGTCGGAGACCTTCGAACACCTTCACCGGGATGTCGACGGCGACCCGCATCCGGCCGTCGGAGACCGGCCCGCAGAGTGGGGTGGGTATGCGCACACCGGTGACGCAGAGTCGTCGGGCGGGCTGCGGATGCCCAGCCAAGACGTCGAGGTGTTGCGTGTTCGATGCGCACGCAACGCACAGTGAGAACTCAGGCGGGGTCGGTTCGCTCGAAGCGGCTGACGCGGTGGATGCCGTAGTTCGACTCTTCGTGCAGGGCGCGCACGAGCGTCACCGGGTGTGGGAACCGGTCGTCGAAGCGCCCCTGCAGGGTCTGTTGGAGTTGCTCGTCGCCGACTTGCTTCCACGACTCGATCGACTCCCACACGAAGGTGATGATGATCCGGCCCGGGTGGGCGTCGTCGAGCCACACCTCCTTGGAGAGGAACGGGATACGGTCGAACCCGTCGGTGTGCGCCTCGCCGAGCGTCCACACGTCGTGGTCGATGGCGAGGAACTCCTCGACGTGATCGAGGCCGACCTCGAAGACCAGGACCTCCACTGGGAGGCGCTCACCGGACACGTAGTGGTAGCTGTCGGACATGCCGGCGACGGTAACAGTCGCATGAAGACAGCATTTCGACTGATGTTCTGATGTACGTATGCGAACGACCGTGCCGCTCGACCCCGACCCGGCGCTGCTGCTCGAGCGGCGAATGAGCGAGCGCAACGTGTCGTTCAAACGTGGCATCAACGATGTGATCCGTGAGTCGGCGGCGGGCTCCGGCTCGGAGGCAGCAACTCCCTTCGAAACGCAGACCGCTTCGATGGGCGCCAGCCGCATTAATCTCAAACGGGCGCTCCAGGTCGCCTCCGAACTGGACGACGACGAGTTCGTGCGGGCGATGCAGGCCGGGTCGTGTTCGCGTTTGTGCGCCTCACGACGAAGTCGTCGATCTTTCCGTCGCCGCTGTCGGCCGATGCAGCGTTCGACCGTGTCGATGCCTGGCTGGCGCAACCGCAGGCCGTGGTCATCGAGCCCTCGCCACGGCGCGATCGTGCGTGACCTACAGGCCAGAGCCGGCGCAGCCAGGAACCTGGTGACCGACGACCACCTCGCCGCGTTGGCGGTGGAACACCGCGGCGAGGTCGTCACCTACGACACCGACTTCGGCCGCTTCGACGGCGTTCGCTGGTCGCAACCCCGCTGACCATCCGGCCGGCGTTCCGGGCGGGCGATGTCCTGGGCCACAACAAGATCGTCTACGCCCTCCCGCAGATCACGTTCGTCGTGTCGTCCGACAAAGACTCTGGTGGTACGTGGGCTGGAGCTTAGGAACCGCTGTCACGGAACTCGCGCACGTCGCCGTTTGGGCCGGTGCGGGAGCGAAGGACGGCAACGTAGCGCTGATCGAACGAGGCACGACGCCGACCTGTGAAGTCTCCGAGCTGTTTGGCCTCGAACCGGCGAGGACCCCGCCGCTCCGAGACTCACTGTTCTGATCACTGGGCATTGGGGCGGGCACTCGCTGGGTGACTCTCGGCCTCAGCTACGGTCAGGCGATGCGGTTGCGGCGGCCTGGGTCCGAGATTGCTGTAGGCGTTCGCGACGAGGGTCTTGTGGTGCGTGGCCATCACGTCACGGTCGATCGGTTCGTAGAGCGGCTGAACAAGACACTTGCAGGCATTGATCCGGCACTGGCGGTCAGCGCTGTCGAAGTCATCAAACACGCGACGGATTCGAAGAGGTCTGGGCGTTCGGCTGACACACAACTCTTCGAGTTCTCGCCGAGAGCGCTCGAACTCCTTCGCCAGCATGGAGCGCTTGCTGCCGAGGACGGCTTCTTCCGGAGCATGGTCCGCGACAACACCAGCTTCGTGGGCAACCTCGACTGGAAGCCGGTGATGCCCGGGCCGGAGTTGGTGCAGCTGCAGACCATCGCCGTCACGATGGCCCTGCAAGCCACGATCAAAGATCTCGCTGACGCGGTCGCCCGTGTCGAGGACAAGGTCGACGACATTCGGGATCTGATCCTCTCCGACCAGATCGGTCAAGTAGTCGCCCATCACCGCGTCCTCACGCCGCTCGTGCGTTCGATCGACGCTGGTGGGAGCCTCACGGACACGGATTGGGGCAGCATCGACGATCTTCGTCCGGAGATCGTCGCAACCGTCGAACGGACGCGGCTCTACATCGCGAAACGCGTCAGTACCGCGGAGGTGAAGTGGACAGCGCAGGGTCGGTCGAAGGAGGCGGAGCGGCTGATCGAATCGGACTTTGCCAGCATGCTCGCACTGCTGGAGACCGCCGAGTACAACCTCGCGAGTTGGCACCGCTTGCGGGTGGAGCGCGTGAGTAACGTCGAACCACAGCACATCGAGGCGACGCTCACCGATGTCGATCGAGAACTCCGCCAACAACGTGATCTCGACACGGAGCTCGTCGAAGCGTTGGCAGGTTTCCTCGTGCGGGTCAGTAAGGCAACGGGCTACGAAGGACTGGAGCCGCTTGCCCGTCGGAGCCTCCAACGGCACATCGACGCGATGGCCGAGGCGACACACCGTTTCGTCGGCGTGCGTTCACTCGACTCCATCGAGATCGAGTCCGTGGCATTGCCGACACTGTCCGATTCCGTCTCCCTCGTGGTGTCGAGGACATCGGCGAACGCCAAGAAGGTCGGCCGACGGGTCCGGCGTGGTGGCCGTTCGACAGTAGAAGACGAGCCGACCGAAGCAATCGAAGTCGGCGATCACCAGCCGGATACTTCTTTGGACTGACTGTCGAACGATGGGACTGCTGGTACCGCCCAACTTTCCGCTCGGTTCGTTGAAGAATCGGGCCGAGCGCGATGCGGTCGGCGGCGACCCTGCGACTCAGAGCACTCGAAGTTCAGCGCGTGGGGGAGCCCACTCTTCGAACGTCGATTGGAATCCGGCGACGGTGAGGTCGCTGTTGATCACGGAGAGGAATCCGACACCCGAGATCCGACCGGCGATTCGCGTCATGGCAACGTAGGCCAGTCGTCGCGAATGTGGATCCCGTCGAATCCCCATGACGAGTGCCGGTGTTTCCCACCCTTTGAAGCTCTGCACGGTGCAGCCCTTGACGCCGTCGGCATCCGGCCAGAAGCGTCGCTTGCGCATCGCCCGGTCGGACTCGAACTTGCTGAAGATGTGGTGCACGGAGTGACTGGCGCGTTCGATTTCGCGCACAGCGGCGAGGCCGTCATCGTGGTGCTCGCAGAGGAACACCACATCGCTCGGCGACAACTCCGGATTGTCGGCGAGTAGGCGAACCACTTCGAT
>Ga0209491_10005054_pt1 | contig 19675 bp, 17 predicted proteins | sample BON02_FD_187213 | JGI IMG/M metagenome (GOLD analysis project Ga0209491, IMG submission 187213) | Freshwater microbial communities from Lake Bonney liftoff mats and glacier meltwater in Antarctica - BON-02 (SPAdes) (version 2) | ecosystem: Environmental > Aquatic > Freshwater > Ice > Glacier... | reverse complement strand
CCTGATCCTGAGAACGAGCAATAGTGGTTGCTGTTCAAAACCCGTTGTTGCTTATTGCTTTCAACCGGCCGGATCACTTTGCGCAACTAATTGAACGTTTACGTGAAACCGAGCCGGCACGGATCTATATAGCAGTCGATGGCCCGCGTGACGGCAATGAAGTTGACTCTACGGCTGTTACCGCAACTCGGGAATTGGTTTCCGCAATTGATTGGACGAGTGATGTTCACACGCTTTTCCAGGATTCCAATCTTGGTTGTGGTCTGGGTGTGAGCACTGCATTGAATTGGTTCTTCAGTAACGAGGAACGCGGAATTATTCTGGAAGACGATATTTTGCCGCAGGAGTCATTCTTTGGATTCTGTAGCGAGCTGCTTGACCGGTATGCGGGGCACCCACACGTGTTGGCAATCTCGGGTTGCAACTTCGTGCCACCTGAGTTCCTGTCGGCACCTACCTCTTATCGTTTTTCACGCGTGCCTCACATTTGGGGTTGGGCCACTTGGCGGGATAAATGGGCGATTCACGACCTTGATATCTCTGATTGGCGGGAGCAGATGCCGCTGCGCCAATTGTGGGAGGTCAGTGGTCATTCCGTGGGCGGACTTGTTTTTTGGCGTTCGATCTTTGATTTGATGGCTGCTGGAAAGATTGACACGTGGGACATGCAACTTGTCTTTGCGGGTATGGCTAGGGACATGTATACGGCAACATCAAATGTGAACTTGGTCGACAATATTGGGTTCGGCGACAACGCAACCCACACGGAAGTGCGACCGCCATATCTGCGGCAGAGTGAGAATATTTCCTTGCCTCCTTCACCCGTCGCGGTTGCAGTGGATGAGAAGGCGGATGCTTGGAGCCGGGAAGTGGTCTTTGGTGCGACAACCAAGGGACTCATTGAGCAAGGGTTCCGTTACCTTAAGCAGAAGACCCCAAGCCCGAAGTGGAGTGAGCAGAAATCATGACAATTGCAAAAGGCCGTGCCCTAGTTACCGGTGGCGCTGGATTCCTCGGTTCGCACCTCTGTGATCGACTTTTGGCTGACGGTTACGAGGTGCTGTGTGTTGACAACTACTACTCCTCGACCAAAGAGAATATTGCGCACTTAAAGGACAATCCACGGTTTGAAGTGATCCGCCACGACGTGACTTTCCCTTTGTATGTTGAGGTGGACGAGATCTACCACTTGGCTTGTCCTGCGAGCCCGATTCACTACCAACGGGATCCGGTTCAAACGACAAAGACTGCTGTTCATGGGTCAATTAACATGCTCGGTCTTGCTAAGCGAACGGGTGCCAAGATTCTGTTGACGAGTACTTCTGAGGTGTACGGGGATCCATTGGTGCACCCGCAAAATGAGGACTACTGGGGCAATGTGAATCCGATTGGCCCTCGGGCCTGCTACGACGAAGGCAAGCGGGCTGCCGAAACTCTGTTCTTTGATTACCAACGCCAGCATGATTTGAAAATCAAAGTGGTGCGTTTGTTTAATACTTACGGTCCACGCATGCACCCCCATGACGGCCGCGTGGTCTCCAATTTCATCATGAGTGCTTTGAACGGCGAACCGCTAACCGTTTACGGTGAGGGTGAGCAAACTCGATCATTCTGCTACGTCTCGGACTTGATTGAGGGCCTGATTCTCATGATGGGCAGCGATGACTCCGTGATTGGCCCGATCAACTTGGGTAATCCGGGTGAGTTCACTATTGGTGAGCTCGCTGAATTGGTTATTGCCGAGACTGGGAAGAATCCTGGAATTGATTACTTGCCGTTGCCTGTGGACGACCCAACCCGCAGGCAGCCCGACATCACGCGTGCCAAGGAGACATTGGGTTGGGAACCAACGATTCCGTTGCGCGAGGGATTAGCGACTACCGTCGCCTACTTCAAAGCATTGAACGTTTGATTTCGATTGGTTCTGTGTTGTGAAAGTGATTGTTCAACCACAAAACGGGTACATCAATCGGATTCAGGCGCTTGCGAGTTCCGCACTGCTCGCTCGGGAGATTGGTGCGGACTTTGAGGTTCAGTGGAGTACTAGTTCAGCTGCTCCCGCAGTGGTCGACGAATTATTTGCACCCGAATTCCTTCAACGTTTCTTTGTTGCTCCGCAGGTATGGAATCTTGAGCATTATCTAAATCTTATCGATGCTGGAACAGCGGTCACTCTTGCCGGACTTGACCTTGGTGAGCAAGTTTTCATGCAAGAGTTGAAACAACTAATTTCGGCCAATCCGCAGATTTCTGAGATTCGGATCAGCGCCGGAGGGAAATTTGCACTTGATGGTTTAACCGAGCAATTTGCGGATAAGCGCGGAGAGTTTTACCGCGAAGAATTACAGTTCTCTTCTGAAATTGAATCTAGAGCGCGAGCGTTGTTTGACGTTCACGGACCTTATGTTGGAGTTCATTTGAGATACTCCGATCGCAGCCACCAAGCTCCGCGCAAGAACTCCATTCTGAGTGCAACGCTGGGCGCAGCTTCTCGGCTTGGAATTCAGAACGTATTTTTGGCTAGCGACGATCTACGCGAACGCGATTATTGGGAAGCCACACTCAAGTCCAAGGGGCTGCGACCTTGGACGGTCTCCTATGAACAAGCGTTGCCTGAGCGTTCTGCGGTCCCGGCACTCGTTGATTGGCGGGTGCTCGCAAACAGCGCGGGGGTTGTGTACTTCAGTGAATCTTCATTTGGCGAGGAAGCAGCAGTGGCGGCGGGGAACCTGTCCGATTCGGCCTCACTCCAGGGGAGCCACTGGAGCGAGCTGACCTCCACAGTGGCGCAATACAGCCACGCGCTCGTTACCTACCCGAAAAGACACTTCTCCCGACCGGCCGAATAACGATTCGCAGGTAGCAGTGTCAGAGCAACACCGGCAGGTATCATTTCTGGGTGACCTCCGGAATAACGAGCAAGACAGCAACCGCAAGTGAGCTTCCCGGTGGGTTGATCAGGAACTCGGCAATCCCCTACTTGGCGACAGTGGCCATTGGGGTGCTCGTGGCGCGTTTTTCCTCCTATATTTTCCGTGACGGTCCATTGATCAAGGCGCAACCACCTGAGATCTACATCAGCTATCTGTTCTTTGGCTTGGCGTTCGTGCTGTGGCTTTTGTATCGAGGGTCGCGATCTCGAGCAGGATTGCTGAACCTTGTTTATTTATTGACATTAGTCTTTTGGGTCGTCCGGATTCTGCTGACCTATCTCCACGAAAACAATTACAACCACTTAGTCTGGCTAGTTCCACTCCTGTTGTTCATGCTGTACCTGAAGGCACCCACGTGGCAAGACTTGTGGACCGCCCTACTAATCATGGCGATCACTATGGCAATCATGATGGTTGCGGCCTACGTTCTCGAATTAGTGGACCTAGTTCAACCAATCCCCAAGAACAAAGGCCGAATTGAATTTGAGAGCTCGTCCTATTGGCTACCGATGGAAGGCCTCTTTGGTCAGGAAGGACGCTGGACAGGTCCCTTTGGCCACAATCGCACCGCACTGGTTGCCGCTTTTGTTTTAGTTATCGCACTCGCCAAATTGACCAAATGGTCGTGGTTTTTGGTTCCCGTGGGGATCTTTTTCACACTCCTCACTTCGGTGCGCGGACCAATTCTTGCGCTGCTTGCGGGTGTCGCGATTCTGGTGCTGTTCTCCAATCTCCCGCTGATCCGGAAAGTCCCCATGGTCATTAGGTGGCTACTCCTTGGCGGCGGGGTGGGCCTCGTTGGCGTTTTCTATGTATTGACCGGAACAGGTCTTACCGGCAGAGACCAGATCTTCTCGGGCTACATCGACCAGGGAAAAACCTCGCCAATTACCGGTGTGGGTCAATACGACTTGGATATTGGCAACGACGGAACGATCGACTTCCTGGACGCCCACAATATTTTTGTCGACGAATTCTCTCGCAACGGTCTCTTGGGACTCACTGGCTTGCTACTGGTCTCCGGGTTGAGTTTGTGGTTAATGCTGAAAACAGCAAACCGTGGTTTCGCTGGACCGCTTGCCGTCATGGTGACCTACCTTGTTGCGTCCTCCAGTGACATCCACGCGGATCTAATTCACATGAGTTTTATAGTTGTCCTGGTGTTAATTGCTACCGCCTGTGCCGGAACGTTTATCAATGAAGAACTTAAACCTTCCAGAGAAGACCTAGAGGAATGCATTCAGTGACTTTTCCCGTTTCGGTCCAAGTAATCACGTTGAACGAAGAAGCAAATATTGGTGTCTGCCTTGAGGCAATTTGGCGCAACACACCTGCGGAAGTACTCATAATTGACGGTGGCTCAACTGATCGCACTGTCGAGATCGCCAAAGGCTTAGGAGCCAAGGTCTTGACTCCAGGAAAGCTAGGCCGAGGCGCCTCGCGCACACTTGGTTACACAAACACTGAGCAACCCTTTGTTGCCATGATTGATGCTGATGACCGAATAAACTCCGACTGGCTAGAAGTCTCATTAGCTGAGCTGCAGAATGGAAACTATGCCGCGCTCCAGAGCAGTCTTCGAGTAATTGAGCCACACAATTTTTGGTCATCTGGTTGGAATCAGTACTTCATTGAATCGATTCGACCAATCCCGGACACGACCATGGTCGGCCACCCGGCGATCTACCGTACCGAGGACCTCGTTACGGCGAGACAAGATATTGGCCACGACCATGAAGACACCCAGCTATCCGTGGACTTTCAAGAGCGAGGCTTACGTCAAGGAATTGGAACAGCAGTCTCACTGCGGGTGGTCCCAACTGTTTGGAAAGAGAACCAAATCAAGTGGCTCGCTTATGGCAGTGGCTATTTCGATTTTGTTCAGCGGCACCCGGATCGTCGCTCGTCAATTCGCAGACACATGCTCTGGACCATTCCAGTCATTCGAGCGTGGCGTCCGGTGTCCAGGGGGAAACTGACGCAGCCAGCCTTTGGTCTCCTAATGGGACTATCAATTCTTCAGGGGTACTACCGAAAATCACGCAATCTAAAGGATATTTGAATCAGGATTCGTGAATGATCCCGGCACCTTGACGAGCAATCGTGAAGTCCAAAGGTTTGGGAACGCTAGCTTTGAACTGAGATTGTTTTCCCTCGGGAACGAAAAAGAGCAAATAGCCGCTTCCACCGGCTCCGAGCAACTTGCCGCCGGTGGCGCCAGCATTCATACCGCGTTCATAGGCCTCGTCAACTGCGGAATTCGAAATACCAGCACCAAGGCGCCTTTTGATCTCCCACGATTGGTGTAAGAGCGGACCTAGGGCGCTGATGTCTTTCGCAATCGCGGAAACTCCTAAGGGAACCAGATCTCTGATTTCACAGGTCGCTCGGAATGTCTCTGACGATTCATTGAGACTGTCACGCTGAATTTTGAGTAAATCGCTGGCGCTTCGAGGCGATCCGACCGGGACGAGAAATAAATGACTCTGTAATTGCGAAACCTGGTCTTTTGTTACCTGGAGTGGTTCGACGTGTACGGCACGGCCCTCAAAATGCAAGGCATTGATTCCACCCACAGCACTTGCCCACTGATCCTGGTAGCCGATTGGCTCACCGAGAACGTCAACCTCGATCTCAACTGCTTCAGCTGCAGTTTCGGCCGCTGTGACTTTTTTGTTGACAAGGTGGTGGGCGAAAGTCAACATGACTACGGTGAAACTTGATGAGGAACCCAACCCTGTTCCCGCGGGGACATCAGCCATGACAGCAAGATCAATGTCATTGATCCCGTAGCGTTCTAGGACAACACGTGCGATTGGGTGGACCAGGTCGCTGGGGGATTCTACGTCTTCCGTTTTAGAGTACTTCAACAAAATTCCACTTCGGTGTGTAAAAGGGTGCCCCGCTAAGAAAACTCGACGATCAATCGCGAAACTGAGCACTGATCCAGGAGCCTGTTCAAGGAATGCGGGGAGATCTGACCCTCCACCAAGGAGGCTGACACGCAAAGGGGCCTGGGCAATCAGCACAACAAGGAGTCTATGGCTTGCTTGATTGCTTCTGAGGGAGTGTCTGCGCACACATGCTCCCCATCGAGACTGCATTCTTCCGTGACATGAATAAATGGAATCCCGCACTTTTCGGCAACTTCCTGATCGCGCCAGGTATCCCCCACAAAAACACTCCCCAACAAGTCAACCCCGTGTTTTGCGGCCGCTCGCACCACCAGTCCAGGTTCAGGTTTACGGCAATCGCACGAAATCTTCAACTCACTCACTTCGCCCTCAAACCCGGAGTCGGGGTGATGCGGGCAATAAAAGTAGTCGTCAACAAAGGCTCCGTATTCGCCCAAGAGTCTGTCCATTTCGGCTCGAATAGTCTCGTGCTCCTGAAAAGTCATGAGACCCTTCGCAATCCCAGGCTGGTTGGTAATGGCAAAAACAGGAATGCCTTCGGAGTTCGCTCGCTGGATCAGTTGGGCGACCCCAATATTGAGAACGTAGCCATCTGGTGAATAAATCTCGGGTGAGACGGGATTAATCACACCGTCTCGATCGAGAAAAAGCACCTTCCGATCTCCTTGCTTTCCGCGACGTTCAATCACGCCGGACTCAGCATCGTGCCGCGCACGCTCTAATCGATCAGGTGTCCCGGTGTCTTTCACGTATCCGCTCGTGACAAAAGCAAACAAGTCATCCCGTTTTGCCGCCGCCGGTAAAACGTTGGAACCAATGTCCTTGCAATCCCCGTACGCCCCTATAGCGCCTCGAGTCATGGTAAATATCCCAGCGGAAGACATATTAGGAATCCCCGCGCGATCACCGCCCTTTGCAACGACGGAAACAGAGCCATCCCAGTGTTCGAACACCGCGTCGCTGTCTTGCGGGTGAGTACTCGGGTGGACCATCACACCCACATGCTTACCGCTCTTTACCCACTCTGCGACAAAGTTTTCCAAGTCTGTAGCGACCAGGAGATCCCCGAGAACTACCAGAGCGCGGTCTAAGCCGCTCTTTTGAAAAGCACTTTTAACGGCATTGACAGTTCCTTGCGGTGTTTGTTCGATAACGAATTGGAAATCAAACTCGTTCTTCAATTCATTGATTGTGGCTAGTACTTGATCAGCGAAGTGTCCACCGACCACGCAGACTTCTGAAATTGCTGACCCACTGAAAGAGTCGATTTGCCAAGCAAGCAATGACCTTCCCCCAACTAACTGCGATATTTTGGCCTGATTCGGATTAGCAGATCGAGTCCCTAAACCACCGGCAAGAACAGCCGCGAGTATTTCCACAATCCAAGGCTATGGCAATCTCCTTGCTCAGGTTGCGCAGCCCAATGCGGGAGCAGATGTATACAATGCTGATTCGCTAGGGTTTACGCAACATTTCTCAGACCAGTGGTTCATTCGATTTTGTGGGGACGAAAATGATTCTTTGGCCACGCTTGCGCCCCATTTTTTTGGATTTGATAACGCTAGTACTTGTCATGATTGTAAGTGTGATTTCATTCTTCAACGTTTCAGGACTTAAGTTTTCAGACTTATCTGGATATTGGGGATTCTACGATCTCATTTTTGGCTACGGAGTGGCCAAAACAGTGGGAGACACCGGTCTTTTGCTGTTCACACCGAACTTAGGTGTCCCATTCGGGTCTGATCTAGCCAATTTTCCCAGTGTTAGCCCGTTTTGGACTGTATTCATCTACGTGATTCAACTGTTTGTGAATGACCCGATTGTGGCAACGAATCTAATGTTTGTTGCGTCTTTTCCAATTGCAGGTGCAGCCATGTACATGGCGACTCGGAACTATTTTGTTCGCAGGTCCATTTCAGCAGTTGCAGCCGTAGCTTTCACGATGATCCCATACCACTTTGACAGAGTTGAGCACCCTGGACTAGCGAGTTACTGGGTGATTCCACTTTTCCTGATGTGGTTCGCTCTCGTATTCAGACTCAAATCTGTTTCCGTTGAGTGTTTTTCAATGAAAGCACAATGGATTCATATTTCGATCCTGTCATTTCTAATAGCTGCCAATGAGGGCTATTACTTCATTTTCCTCATGCTCACAGCCGCGATTGTTGCCCTGTTTAAATCCAAAGAGTTGATTCGATCTGGACAAAGGCTTCTCTCAATTTTGGGATTGATCCTGCCAGGGCTATTTTTTTTCTTATTCCTCATTCTCCAAAAGGCATTGGCAACTGTCCCTTTGGCAGTTCCCGCGACGGTAAGGACAGTTACCGAACAGTATTACTATGCTAACTCACTGCTCAATTTCTTCACCGATGCAACAGGTTCAACCTTTGGTTTCGGCTTTCTATCAGAAGGCCTGCTCGAGGCAATTCAGTCAGAGCCAGATGGTCCGGGCGGTTGGCAAACCTCAATCAACTTATTCACAGCCGTATCCAGCACTTTCGTATTGTTAGTAATTCTTGCGGCACTCTTTAGAGATCGTCGACCCAAATACGTGTCGCGAGAAATTAGAATTCTAAGTGGAGCCTGGTTGATCACAGCGCTATTTGCTGTGTACTCAGGCCTAGGACTTGTCGTTGGGGTTTTCCTGAGCCCACAAATAAGGGTTTGGGGGCGCATGGCAGTTGTCTCAGCCGCGCTTTCAATTCTTGCGCTCGCACTTTTTCTGGAGTATCTGCAAAGGAAAGAAGTTGGTGGCCGAAAAAGCTTAGTCATCAGAGGCTCGATCATATTTTTCCTTGCAATATCGTTACTTAATGCCACGATTTGGAACCGACCACTTTCGTCAGATAATCAAACTCCTCGAGAGTTAAAAAGCATGATGAATTCTGTCGAAAGTAGTCTTGAAGCCGGGTGTTCAGTGCTGAATATTCGGCCGTCTACGTATCCTGATGGACCAGATCTTGAAAAAATGGTGTTGTACGATCCTGTAAAGCCTTACCTTGCCAGCAATGACTTAAAGTTCAGCTATGGTGCAGTGAAAGGTCAGGTTGGTGCGACCTGGATTGACAGGCTTTCAACAGATCCAAATTATTTGGTCGTGCAGGCCAGAGACAGTGGATTCTGTGGGATTCTTTTGGATACTTTTGGTTATCCAAATCCAGGGGACTGGGTCTATGGACTGACCTCGATCCTTGGCTCCCCAATCGTGTCAGAAAGTGAAAGGTGGCAGTTTTTCACCATCGATCCAGCGGCGGAGCTAAATGAAACATCGCCCCTATTCACAGATCCGGCACTACTACTCACGGGTGGGGTAACTTCTTTACAGTTCACAGAAGATTTCACTCCGGTATATCGTTCTCTTGGCGGTGAGATAGAAATGTTCGTTACGAATCCTTACCCTGACCCGAGAAACATGGTGCTAAAATTTGACCTCTGGGGAGAGTTTTGCTCGAGTAGGGTTTCGATATTCGGTCCCAAATCAAAAACGGTTTTCATTGATGTTCCATTGGGCCAAAGCCGACTAGTCGAACTTCCACTCCTTGTAGAAGCGCGAGGTTCACAAGCATTTCGACTTGTCCAGAATCCAGATGATTGTTTAAGTGATCAAATGCCAGAGGCAATCGGGGTGACAGTTCGTAGTCCTTCGATAGCGGTAGAACCGGTTTAGTGTGCTGCACTTTTGGCCGCATCCCGTTTTTGGACCGAGTAATGGGTCCTCCCAAGGTGACCTGAAAGTGATAGCTTTCTGGCTGAGTCGTGGCCGTGATAACTACAAATAGGAGAGGCAGAGGAACAGTGCGATTCCATAAATCACTAGAGTTCAGGGTTTGCCTTCACGCATGGCTGGGTTAATAGAGAAGACTGCAAATGCATTGAGATTCCAAGAGTGAATCCATTTAAATGGGTAGTAACGAACTTGAAACTTTCTACCCGGTTCAATGCTGATCTTTGTCAGCACAAGTGCCCTGTTGAAGTGGTTGATATGCTCAATGGCGTTGACCGTACGGTAAGTTTCAATAGGGATGCCCATTTTCCGCGCCGCATGCTCCGATATCACTCGTCTAAAAATGCGCGTAAGAAGCCCCGGATCACACGGTACTAGCAAATCTATGACACCTGACGGCTTACAAACGCGTTGCCACTCTTTGACTGCGAGAGAGGGATCGGGCAGATGCATTAAAACGCACCCTGCAACTATACGATCAGCGTAATTATCGGGAAACGGCAATTTCATTGCGTCAGCCTGTATGAAAACAAACGATCCCTGCTCGGCCCCCCAGCTTTCTGGTAGGCAAGGGGACAATCCACATTCCCTTATGTCAGTTGCAATGAATTCGTCTCTCTCGTGAAGGACAAATGGATAATGTTCCAAGTTTCCTGCGCCGATTTCAAGGGTGACTGGGAATTTTGTGTTTCCTCTGCCACTCTCAAGTATCGAATGCATTTTCCTGTGAGCGCTACCAAGAGTTCCAGACGAGTGCACTCGACGGTAGTAATTTTTGTAATAGTCATCTACAAGTTCTTCGTTATTCAAAATTCATCTTCCATGACTCTGTAGTCTCTGCGACACCCAACTTGAAGTCAGACTGTTGTGTGGGGGCCTGACCATTTTGACTATTTTTAAGGCCAACAACTGTGAATCCCATTAAAACAATGATCAAGGACGAAAGCACCGCAAACGACAAAGACTGCGCAAGGATGACCGAGCCTATTCCTAGAAATGAGCCCGAGATAAGAGATTGCACGCCTACTACAATCCCATAAGAAAATGTAAAGAAAACAAGTCCGGCCACAATTGCTGATAGTCGCGACAGTGCAGTTTCTGGATCAGCGAGACTCTGGGTGACTCCCTTGCGCCATAAATCTTCTAGGCCCCAACGGGATGTGCGGTTTGCTTCAAAACCCGGATTAATTTGTATATTTACGTGTGTCCTCGGCCCCCAATTGTAGATGACGGACACTAAAGGGATGACCCCCAGTTGCCGACTTACATGAATCTCGGCACAAATCGATTTAGGGATAATCAAATACTCACTGTCAGTTGGATCGTAATGCGCTCCCACGATAAAGGAAACTAACCTTAGGCCGGCTACCCCTATGGAGCCTCGAACACCGCGCTTGTGACCGAAGCGTCGACCAATGCAAGGTAAGGAGTCTTGTCGAGCTCGCTCAATCAGGAGCGGTAAATAGTCGGGGTTGTGTTGCCCATCAGCATCCATGAATGCAACCAAGTCTGCCGTAAGCGACTCACCTATTCCGATTGCTTGTGCAAAGATTTTACCTCTGTTACGAGTGAGGCGAATACCTTTGATGCGTAATTGGCGGCCGGGCTTGATCGACTTAATGGACGCCCATGTCTCGTCTGAACTGCCGTCATCGATGAGTACTAACTGAGTATTAATGTTAAGCGAACCGAGGGCGCTCTCAATTTGTGAAACAAGTGACACCACAGTTTTAGCTTCATTGAAGCATGGGATCACAATGCTTAAATCGATGTTCCACGAGGGCTCAATTGGATAATCCGTAGAACAAATGACTGCCACCTCAATTCTGACGCGCTATCGAATACTTTCCCTTAGCGTAGCATTTTGCCGTTAGTGGAACAGGCAATAATCGTCCTGGGTCTTTCCTAAGCAGTTACAAGTTACTGTCCCACTCTGGTGGTAAGTCTTTACACAGAATTAAGTCTGAATCTGGTGCGATCTGAAACTCGGCAATTCTGTCGCAATTGACCTTGGGCTCCGTGACCCAGATACGACCCTTGCTACTTGGCGCAAACTCGAATCGTTCATCACCTGGAAGGTAGTGCTCGACGCTCCACGAGAATCCAAAGTTAATGGCGGTACTGATTACATCTCCTTCCTGTCCGTATTTATCAACCAAGTCAACGGTGCGGTGAGCATTTGTTCCGCGCGCGTCTGGCTGCCTGTCGGCAATATAGGAAGGCCAGGCCACAATCCCGAGCACTGAAATAACGCTGATGATTGCTGGCCATTTCGCTCTACTGAGAGCGATTGCCGCAGCAATCGCGAGTAAAGGAGCGAGTGGAAGCATTGACCTCTGAATCCAAAAACTTGATGGCCCAAGAGAAATGACCCATAGCGCCACTATGCCTGCTCCCACAGCCATGAGCCATTTTGCGCTCTCACGGCTCAACACTGAGAGCGTTACCAAGATCCAACCGAAAGTTGTATTCAGCGCAATTAGTGGCAGGGCTGTTGGCAGATCACCGAGAGTGGGTTGTTCTACCCAGCCGTGCAGCGAGCTGTAGCGCAACGCAAAGTAGGACAAAACTACAAGGACTGGAATATTTGACAAGCAAGAGAAGAGCCATGGTCGGAATAATTTCCGGTTCCCTTGATCGAGTGATAGCAACACCGCGTGAGCGGGTACGACTGCATAGGCGAAAGGTGCAAATACTCCGATGGTTGCCAGACTTAGGGCGTATAAAACCCACCAAAGCCTTCGTTGGTCTCGAAGCGCATAAAGAAATATCAGCGTTGCGATTGAAACGAGAAGCATGGCGAAGGCATAAACGCGCGCTTCCTGCGCGTAGCGAGTGACACCTGGCATAAGGGCCAGTAATAACCCTGCAACTAATCCGATGCGCCGATTGACGAGCATCTTTGCTGCAATTGCTGTTAGTCCTATGGCAACTGCTGCGGCAACCACACTTGAAAGGCGCAGCCACCAATCAGGGGCAAAGTCTCCCGTGAGAGTCCAGCCGTACATCAGGAAGTAATAAGGAACTAGAGGGGCTTCCCAGAGGTGGTAAAGAGGCCAGGAGGACGCAAAAAGCGTCATGATTTCATCAAACCAGAGCGTTGTGTTCTGAATACCCCACACTCCCAAGGCGAGACTCAATGCGACGGGAATAATGGCAAACCATGGCAGGTGTCGGACTCTGCGTGTCCTTTTCGACGTCGTTGATTTGTCTGTATTCACTGTGCTCCCCACGTTAGTTGCATAAACGAAGCGTCACGTCACTTGTCAGGGTGAGTGACACTTTACTGTTGCAGCCAGGTTCTCCATAGATAGACCAAAAGGGTGCTTCGGGTTCAGTAGTGAAGGTTAAGGCGGTCAAGTCTGGTCGGTAATGGCGCAAAGCTACACCAAGACCATAGAGTTCGTCATTGTCTAAAATCTGAGTGGACAGATTTTGATTATCAGCAACGAAATCGGCCGCAACGCGCATATTCGGTTCTCGCTCTAATGGAGTTCGCAAGTCAATGAACGAGGGATAGGCGATTGCGGCGAGCAGGGCAAGAATTCCAACAGTTCGAGTTTTTGAAAGTGTTCCTAGGGTAAGTGCGGCACCGATTGCAACGAATGGCATGAGGGTGAACAGGTATTGTCCAGACCAAAAAGTCATGGGGCCTAATGAGACTAGCCAAACCGCTGCCGTTCCAAGGAGCCCTGCCCAAAGGAACTTCGAGCTTTGTTTTGTTATAGCCGCGAGTATCAGCACCCCAAAACCAAATGCTCCACTTGCTGCTGTCGGTAGCGCCCCAGAGGTACCTAACCATTCCAAGCCAGAAGCCAGGTTTGTGAGATTAGGGGTGGGGGCGAATCCGTGAAACTGGGAAAACATACGAATCGTGCCGAAACCCACGAGCAACAGGATGATTAGGGGAATGCAGGAGATCAGCCAACGTTTGAAGGTTTGTGGATCGTGATTATTAGTAGTAATCAGAATAATAAAATGCCCAATGAGCACAACCAAGCCAAATGGCGCCAAGATGCCCGCAATGACCATGGTGATTGAGTAAAGGACCCAAGACTTTTTCTGATTCGCGGCTATTGCTTTGATTAAGAAGTACAGCGCCAAGGTAAATAGGAAAGCAGCAAGAGCGTAGACACGTGCTTGCAGGGCAAACTTTTGCGAGGCAGGAGAAACAGCCACGATGAGTCCGGCGGCCAGGCCGGCCCACCTGTTCAGGAGGTTCTTGGCGATCACAGCGACTGTGATCGCCAAGCCTACGATTGCTAGAACGCTTGCCAGGCGCATCCAGAAATCTGTAGTTAAATTTCCAGCCCCGGTCCAGACCCACAAAAACGCGTAGTAAGGAATCCACGGAGCTTCCCAAAGGTGCTCGTCAATTCCCTCAGTGACAGCGTTGAGTGAATAGAACTCGTCGTGGCTCAATGGGGTCGCAGTGATTCCTCGGAGGGAGACCGCGAGGGCAAGAAAACCGCTGACGACCCAGTAATAGTGAGTAGACAGCCATGTTTTGGCGGACTGGGTTGTTAATGGCACTCGGGCATTATCCATCACGTCCCAGGATTCGCCCAGCGGCCATACGGAGGAAATGCATGGCTGATTGTGCCTGGTTGACGATTTGTGCGAACGTACTTAGGTCTAGGGCGTGGATTCGAGCTCTGTGAAACTCACGGTTTGCTTGCCGCCAGCTCTGACTCGACGTTCCACCGGTCCAAAATCGGGCAACGGTAATGGGGATTTCCACGGGGACGTTTTCTCGAGACAACTTGAGCATTAGGTGGTAATCCGCCGCGATGGCGTAGGTCTCGTCAAATCCACCGAGCTCTCGTGCGAGTTCGGTTCGCACAATTGTTCCCTGGTGTGGAGGGAACCTTCCGTGGCTAAAACGGCGTTGTTTTTCGACTTCATAATCAAATGGTGGAGGTGTAACGCCAATCTCACCATTCTTTGTGAACTCGACTTGACCATAAATCCAATCGGGCTTCGTGACTAGCGCACTTAAAACTGTTTGGAGGGCCAGTGGGCTAGCGAGTTCGTCACCTGCATTCAGAAACCAGATGTACTCGCCTATTGCCCCCTCAAGCCCAGTATTCATTGCTCGATAGATTCCTTCGGGTGGTGTCCAAAACAGTGTTGCAGTTGGGACGAATTCCCGCTTTAGTTTTTTGGTTTTTTCAGAGTCTGCTGAACTGTCAACGATCAGTACTTCGAGTTTTTCGAAGTCGCATCTTGCCAAGCTCCTGAGAGTTCTTGTCAGTCCGGTTGGATCATCTTTGATAATCGTGATGATTGTCAAAACTGCCCTAGTCTTGTTGCTTTCCATCGCAATATTTAGTCGTGTGTCTTAATAAAGATTCGACCGGAGAAATCAACAGGCAATAGCAACGGTCTGGCAACTTTGTCTACGAAGTAATCGTCCACAGCCTTTCTAGCTCCTTGCCAGTGACCGTAGTCGTCCAGAATGCACACGCCACCAATCACGAGCTTTGGGTACAGCACGTCAAGTTCGGACTTGGTGGACTCATACCAATCGGTGTCCAGTCGTAAGAGTGAGATCTGGTCGGGGACATTGACTTTGAGTGTTTCAGAAACGTCACCAACTACATACTTCAGATTTTCCGTTGGGTAATTGGTAGTCGCAAGATTGCGTTCAACATCTGATTGGTTTGCAATGCACCACACATTGTCACCGTCAGCAGGCTGGGTTGTCGCAAGGAGTTGGGCTGCGGAGATTCCTACAACCGCGTCAACGTCTTCCTTCGTTGGCGGTGTCATGCCTTCGAAAGTGTCATAGAGCCAAATTGTGCGATGCATTGCGTTGAGTTGCTGCAAGCGCAGGGCCATGGCCATCACACTTCCGCCACGCCAGACTCCACATTCGACGAAATCTCCTTGAACGTCATTGCTATTTACGTAGTCAACTGCTTGCAGTAGGGACCAAATCCGTTCCGTACTCGTCATGGTGAAAGGACGCACATGCTCAATAATCTGGCGGTCAGCGGACGTCGCCTCAATAGGAAGGCGGTTGGCGAGTGAACTGGTACGAGCGACAGTGATTCCGAGTTTTCCCGCGGCGCGGGATACTTGCTCAGGGAAGAAACTCATGGCTCAACCTTATGGGCTGTTGGCTTGCTCATGAATTAATCATCGAACCTTGAATAATCGGTCCGGGCTCAACAGTCCAACAGTCACCGGAGCCAAGGGATCCCTGCTCGACCATGGTCAAGATCGCCTTGTTTAGTTTCCAATCAATGGGGAGAACTGGCCTGAGAGGTATTGCACTCAATCGGGTACTTAATTCAAGTAAGAAATCACGCCGGTAAAGGATTGCACACACCGTGTTGGTGAACGGTCTATCGCTCGCGTAAACCTGCAAGGTTTGGTTGTCACTAAGGCCCCATTTTGTGACTCGCGAAAGAAGCCTCTGCGTGTTTAGTCTTTCATCCGAGAAGGACTTTGAAAGGTTGAGGTAACTGGGTTGTATCTGTCCAGAATATCTTTTAATGAAATTTGCCAGATTGGCTGCGAGATTTTGTATATCTACTGATTGAGCATCATCCTCAACAATCAGAACCCACTCAACCCCACTGTCCAGTGCTTGTTTCATAAGGTTTAGGTGCGCCAATTCAATATTGACAAGCCTGGTGAGAATCCGTTGTCCTTTGTCATTGCGGTAGGTGATGTTTCGGTAAAGCTTTCGCAATTGCATAAACGTGCTGAGACCGAGGCTACTAATTTGGGGGTTTAGGTAGGCGCGCCAATGGGATTCGGTTGCTAATTCGGCGATAATGGATTCGCGAACGTCTTGATTTGTGAAAACCATTTCGCCTTCAGACGCCAAATTACGATCGTGGATTTCAACGATTGAGGCACACCCTAAGTTTGAGAGCTCTTTGCTCAACTTCTGAGCCATGCCATTCTCGGTCGCCGATTGCGTGAATGTCGTGTTTGCGTGAGTTACGAGACCGATAAAGAGGTTCGGTGGAGATTCAGCCACGGTTGTAGTTTCCTAGAAGTTTTTTGGTCTTGCGTGCAGCAAGGGCGTAGCTCAGTTTGCGAACTAACTCTTTGGTCGGACGGATTTCTTGGCCTCCGAGAGCACTCGTCCCTTGGTCTGTTTTTCTGATTCGGGTGTAGTTGAACCCACGCCGTTGCATCATGAGGCCATAAGGCAGTGCGGCCGCGCTATTCGGCTCAGGGGGATTAGCAATCGCGGCTTCGAGTTGATCTGTGGTGAAGACTTCGAGTGCGCAACCCAGTTTGTTGTACGCCGAAGGCCCCATCACGATTACGGGTTTTCCAATGAAGGCTGCTTCAACACCAGAGGTTGACCCATAGGTCACCACGACGTCCGCCTTGCGCATTAGTTCGTAGGAATCAACAGTTGATTCAGGACCAATGTGAAGATCAACATTAGCTGAATCCACTGCTTTAACCCAGTCGGCAAGATCTTGTTTAGGTTTGATTCTCATGTGCGGGTGCGTGCGCACGACTAGTTTTGTCTGGAGTGACTCTTGGCAAACAGTCGAAAGTACCTTCAAGGCGTTTTGTTGTGAGTTGAAGAATCGATCCCAATTCAAGTCCAATTCGGCAATTTCGTCTCCCGAGGAACTGAAGAACACAATCAGCTTCTCGGCCTCTGGGAGTTCTCCGGTATTGCCGTGCTGTTGTAAGCCAACGAAAAGTTGAATCCCGGCCTCAGTGTGGGATTGTCGGTTCAGGAACCACTGAGTTCCAAGCTCCAGGACTGCATCTTTCTCCCAACTCTCTGCCATTGCCTTCATGCGCAATTGCAGGTGTTCCCAGTCGTGCGTACTCCCTGTTATCAAGTCGAAACCGGTGTCAAGTCCACCGGCGTCGTAATACAGCACCGTGACTCCGAGGCTTTTTGCTGCTGCAGCGGCAGCCTGATCGTGCGTGAATCGGCCGTTGTAGAGGACTAATGCGGTTACTCCTTGTTCTTGGATCAACTTCGTTGTTTGATCAAAAACCCACATAAAGGATTTAGCGGATTGCTCAACCCACTTCCGCGGCCACAAAAGGTCCTCACGAATTGGAGTATTGCTGTCAGGGTGCACTTGCAAAATAGAGCGACCCATGTGGGCTTCGCGGTAATTCCATTTTCGAATCTCACTACGCACCATGCGAGTTGGGGGAGCAACTGTTGGTTGTGGTTTCCAGTTTCGAACTGGCGGCCGGACAAATGACTCTTCAGGTACCCCGTAGTGAACTAATGCGTTCATTGCAGTTGAATCAATTCCCGGTGAGCCCAGGACTTTTGCGATTCGCCGATCGGTCGTCCAACCCGTATCCCGCATGGGGAGGTCATCGGCCCAAAGTCCAATAGTCACGGTGGCACCAAGGTCGTGGGCTGTCACAGCAGTCTCTGTGAGGGCGTCAATGGCGAATTGCCAGTGGTTAAAAGATAGAAGGGCGATGTGCCCGCCGTCATTCGTGAAGGCTCCCAAATACAGTTCAAGGGACTCAAACTCTGCCTGAACAACGCCGTTAGTTGTCTTTGCAAGTTTATTCACCACGGGCGTAAGTCTCTCAAACCCTGTTTATAAAGGCAGGAGGCACCACTAAAACCAAAAAGTAAGTACCCCTTTGACTCAAGAAACCTGGATATTTGAGTCTCTTGTCGGATTGGTGGCTCCCACTCCTCAACAATTATGAACCCTGGAGTGAATCGATTCCAATCATTACCTCGAAGAATTTCCAGTTCAACCCCTTCGGCGTCAATACTCAATAAGGAGGGTCCGTCAGGGATTGCTGCGGGTAATAGATCAGCCAACCGAGTAGTTTCTAGTGGGTAGATCGCTTTGACTGCGTGACCGAGATCTTGCATCTCGCGCGCCCGGTCAGCCAAGGTCGTTGAGTATTGGTAAGTCTCAAACTCATAGAAATCAAGGATTTCCCCGGGGTGCTCACCACAGAGAATCATTTCGGACTGGTCCTCAGATCGAATTTCGCGGGAAAGTTTAATATTTGTTGCAATTGGGTCAATCAGAATCCCACGCCAGCCGCGCAGGTATAAGGCGTATATATTTGAGCCCTCTATGGGGGATCCTGAACCGATATCACCATAAAAGCCAGGTATGCCAGGCAAGTAAGCCTGTAAAATAGCGTCCTCACTTGATGGTTCACTAATTTTCTAAGTCCAGAATCCCGCGGAAGCCCGAGTCGGTCTCGACCACAAGAAAGGCTCACGGCAAGTCGATGAGGGCAAAGTAGCGCTTGGGTTCACTAGTCTGGCGCTATGAGCGCGGAATACGAAAGCAGTTTACCACCTGCGCCACTTGGTTTGGTTATAAAGTCCTATTCAGGTGACTATCAACTATTTGTCAGGCTCATGGTTTCAATCGTCCAATTCAACAAAGAATCTCTCCCGGTATGGGTTGTTGTGCCCGACTCGGATCTGGAGCAATTTGGGGAGCATGACGGGCCACATTGCAAGGTGCTTTCCGAGAGCGTTTTAGGCCAATACTTGACAACGCACGAGGTTTCGGGAATTAGGCCGGGTTATATCAACCAAGAAATCATCAAAATGTCTTTTTGGGAGCTGGGCCTGGCCGAAAACTATTTCGCAATTGACTCAGACGCGGTCGTCTTGAGACCTTTCGGTGTCGCTGACTTCCTACACCCTGATGGGACTCCCTATACCGTCCTTGTGGAGGATCGAGACCTTTTGGTCGATCCCGAGTACTACCAACAGCACTGGATCGGTCGTGAAAAGTCACTGCGTCACATTCAGCGTGAAATCAGATTGGACGACCCAAGGCTTTTAACCTGTCACGGGCACCAGATCATGTCAGCGAAAGTTTGGCGGTCATTTAAAGAGGAGTTTATGGAACCTCGTGGACTTAGTTACGCAGACGTATTGACGATTGAACCTTATGAATTCAGTTGGTACAACTTTTGGTTGCAAAAATCGAGTGCGATTGATATCCATGTGCGTGAGCCGCTGGTCAAAGTCATTCACAACAGGGGTCAACATGAAGAGATGCTGCTGCGGGGAATCACTTCGGAGGATTATGCACGTGGCTACTTGGCGTTGGTAGTGAATTCGAACTTTGGTACGAACGCGCCGCAGGCGAGTAGGTTCG
>Ga0209491_10005038_pt1 | contig 19734 bp, 16 predicted proteins | sample BON02_FD_187213 | JGI IMG/M metagenome (GOLD analysis project Ga0209491, IMG submission 187213) | Freshwater microbial communities from Lake Bonney liftoff mats and glacier meltwater in Antarctica - BON-02 (SPAdes) (version 2) | ecosystem: Environmental > Aquatic > Freshwater > Ice > Glacier... | reverse complement strand
TTTGTGATTACAAAAATAGGCAAGGAAGCGTTCTAACCAATATCAAGTCTAAACTTCTTTGTGAAGCTTAGCGAAACAAAGAAGTTTAGACTTGATATTAAAAACAATAACGTTGTGAAACTGGACATCTAGTTATTTAAATTCTGATAAAAAAGAAACTAAATTAACTGTAAAAGGAGGTTTAGATGTTAAATATGGTATTAATGATGCATTTACATTAGACGCAATTTTGGTGCCTGATTTTGGTCAGACTAAATTTGACAATGTTGTTTTAAATCTAGGCCCATTTGAGCAACAATTCAATGAAAATAGACCTTTTTTTACCGAAGGAACTGATTTGTTTAGCAAAGGGAATTTACTCTACACGAGAAGAATTGGAGCTGCACCTCTTTTTAATCCACAATTAGACGATAACGAAACTATTGCCGAATTTCCTTCCACAGTAAACTTATTAAATGCAGTAAAAATTTCCGGAAGAAACTCAGATGGTTTAGGAATTGGTTTTTTAAACGCTATTACTGAAAAAACAGACGTTATTATTAAAAAAAATACTACAAACAGTGCAAACGAAGTTATAACTGAAGAACGCAAAGAAACAGTTTCACCTTTAACTAATTATAATGTAACCGTTTTAGACCAACGCTTTAATCAAAACTCATCGGTTACTTTTATAAATACTAATGTAACTAGAAACGGCGATTATAGAGATGCTAATGTAACTGGTTTATTATTTGATTTAAATACCAAAAAAAATACTTTTAACCTTTCTGGAGACATGAAAATGAGTAGCATTTATGGTTCTGAAATTAAAAGTGGTTACAATACTTCATTAAATTTTGCAGAAACAAGCGGAAAAATTAGATTTAGCGCAAGCGGAAATTATGTTTCTAATGATTATGACAATAATGATTTAGGAATAAATTTTCAAACAAATTATTCTACACTTTCTAGCAATGTTAATTATCGAATTCTTAATCCTACAAAGTTTTTTAACACCCTTCGAATTAACCTAAGTTCCTATATGGAATACAACAATACAACAGGTAGGATTCAAGGAAATAATTTCAATATTAATTTGGGTGGAAACAACAAGGCAAACCATTACATTAGTGCTAGTTTTGGTTACAATCCTTTTAAAAATTATGATTACTACGAATCGAGACAAAATGGTAAATTTGTAATTTATCCCGAAAGCTATAACGGAAATATTTATCTTTCCACAAATTACAATAACAAATTTGCAATTGACATTAATCCGTTTTTTACTAATACACTAGAAAAAAATAGATATAATTATGGCATGAGTATTAGTCCTAGATATCGATTTAGCGATAAGCTTTCTTTAGTTTATAGCCTTAATTTAAATAAACAGTTTAATAACGTGGGTTACATTGATAATGACGCCGTTTCTATTTATTTTGCAAAAAGAAATAGAGATACTTATACCAATAGTTTAACAGGTAAATATTCTATTAATAGTAACATGAATTTTAACCTTTCCATACGCCATTATTGGTCATTAGCAGAAAATAATTCCTTTCTTATTCTTAACGATGATGGTACTTTAACCGAAACCATTTATACTAAAAATAAAAATTCAAACTTTAGCACCTGGAATTTAGATTTATCTTATTCCTGGTGGTTTACGCCAGGAAGTCAGGTTTCTATTTTATACCGTAATAATGCTGCTACTTTTGATAGAACCATAAATAATGATTTTGCAGATAATTTTTCAAATTTACTTAGCGATAACTTAAGCCACGTATTATCTGTAAGTGTTCGATATTACATTGATTATAACGAAGCAAAAAATTGGTTTAAAAAAGCATAAGGTAGCTTTAATTAACTCCCTAATATTTATCTTTGCAAAAACTATTTCAAAATGAATAAAAAAGTAATTTTAATGATACTTGACGGTTGGGGAAAATCTCCAGACCCAAAAGTTTCTGCTATAGATAATGCCAACACGCCTTTTATCGATAATTTATATACCAAATATGCAAATGCCCAATTAAGAACAGATGGTTTAAACGTAGGTTTACCCGAAGGTCAAATGGGAAATAGTGAAGTTGGCCACATGAATTTAGGAGCTGGTAGAATTGTGTACCAAGATTTAGCTAAAATTAACCTAGCCATAGCAAATAAAACCCTAAATCAAGAAAAACCATTAATGGATGCTTTTGATTATGCGAAGAAAAACAACAAAGCAGTTCATTTTTTAGGATTAGTTTCAAACGGAGGCGTGCATTCGCATACATCCCATTTACGTGGATTAATTGATGTTGCGCAAGCAGAAGGAGTTCAAAATATGTTTGTACACGCTTTTACTGATGGCCGCGATGTAGATCCAAAATCAGGAGTGCAATATATTGCTGATTTAGAAAATTATTTGCAAAATACTCCTGCAAAAATAGCTTCGGTTATAGGAAGGTATTACGCAATGGATAGAGATAAACGCTGGGAAAGAGTAAAATTAGCATATGATTTACTCGTAAATGGAATAGGAACAAAAACCCAAAATATTGTTGAAAGTATTCATCAAAGTTATGCTGATAATATTACCGATGAATTTATCAATCCATTAATAGTTACTGATTCCAATAACAATCCTATTTCCACAATTAAAGAAGAAGATGTTGTTATTTTCTTTAACTTTAGAACAGATAGAGGCCGTGAACTTACTGAGGCACTTTCGCAAAAAGATTTCCATGAACAAAACATGCATAAATTGAATTTGTATTATGTTACCATGACTAATTATGACGCTACTTATTCAAATATTCATGTTATTTACGATAAAGATAATATTACAGAAACACTTGGCGAAGTTTTAGAAAAAGCCCATAAAAAACAAATTAGAATTGCCGAAACCGAGAAATATCCACACGTAACTTTTTTCTTTTCTGGTGGTCGTGAAAAACCTTTTGTAGGAGAAACCCGTATTTTAAAAAATTCGCCAAAAGTAGCTACCTACGATTTACAACCAGAAATGAGTGCTTTTGAATTAAAAGATGCTTTAGTTTCTGAATTAAAAAAAGAAGAAGTTGATTTTGTGTGTTTAAATTTTGCAAATGGCGACATGGTTGGACACACGGGAGTTATGAGTGCAGCAATAAAAGCTTGTGAAACTGTTGATATTTGTGTAAAAGAAGTAGTAGAAACTGCTTTAGAACACAACTACACAACTATTATTATTGCAGATCATGGAAATTGTGAAACGATGCTTAACCCAGACGGAAGTCCTAACACAGCGCATACCACAAATCCAGTTCCAATTATTTTAGTAGACAAAGAATTAAAAAATATAAAAAATGGCGTTTTAGGCGATATTGCTCCTACCATTTTAGAGTTGATGAACATAGCGCAACCACAAGTTATGACTTGTAAGTCTCTTTTGTAAATGAAAAAAATAATCGCAATAATTACATTTGCCTTATTAACCATTAATTGTTCTTCATCGAAAAAAGTAGTCAATACAAGAGAAATAATGGATGGAATTTTAGTTGGAAAAGCTCAAAAATCAGATTTACAACAAGAACCATTCGTTAAATGGTTTTCTGAAGTTTATAACGGCTATACTTTAAGTGAAGAGATGGCAAACGAATTAAAATCGAAACTTAAAGACTTTACCATTACTGTTTTTATGGGGACATGGTGTGAAGACAGCCAAAATCAAGTGCCAAAATTCTATAAAATTTTAGAAGAAATTAATTTCCCATAAAAAAAAGTAACCTTAATAACAATGGCTAGAGATAAAACTACTCCTGAACAATTTGAAAAAGGGTTACATATTACTAATGTACCAACTTTTATTTTTTATAAAAACGGGAAAGAGGTAAATAGAATTGTCGAGTCTACGGTTATATACTTAGAACAAGATATGCTGGATATCGTTTCTGGTAATAAATACAAACATATTTACGAATAAATTACTTTCTAGCTAATTAACAAACAATACTTTAACAAAAAAAATTTGATAAAAAAAAACTACTTTTACATTTCATAACATTTATATAATGAACCAAATTAAATTTTTACTTGTTATCCTTTTTATAAGTTCCAGTGTTTTTGCGCAACAGGGTGCGTCATCTTGTGCTCAATTAGAAGCAAATTTTGAACAATACCAATCGTGTGCTACAAATATCCCTTTTACCAATTCAACAGGTGGAAATGCAGAAATTTTCAACTCTACCTGCATACCTACTCAATTTGTTGGGCCAACTTGGTTTTTTATTGAAGTAAAAGATCCTGGAACCATTACACTACAAATAAGACAAACGGATTTAGGTGGTAATGGAACAGATGTAGATTTTATACTTTGGGGACCTTTTAATAATCTTACAAATATATGCAGTCAATTGAACACTGGAAACGAAGCTAATTGTAGTTATAGTGCTGCAAGTATTGAAAATGTTTTTGTTCCTGCAAGTACAACCGGACAAATATATGTTTTATTGATAGACAACTTTGATGGAACTCCAGGAAATATTTCTGTAACACAAACAGGAGGAACAGGGTCAACAAATTGTGATTTTCTTTCCAATGTGACCATAAAAAATACAAATGCTACTGATATAACCCAATTTGAATATTGCAAACCTACTACTAAAGATATTTTAGCAACTATAGATGTAGCTGCTTTTCCTGGAAACATAGCTGATTTGAGGTTTAACTATGCTTGGTATAAAGACAACTTTCTAATAGGAAGTCCAACGTTAAATTCTACCCTTTCTACTAATACAATTACTACATCAGAAACAGGAATTTATAAAGTTATCATTACGGCATATGACATTGTAAACAACCCAATGCAGAGTAGTCCTATTCCAACTCCAAGTGAAGCCGAAGTAGATTTAAAATTTCATACTATTCCAAATGTTACTATTACAAACACAAATACAGCTTGTCTAAACACAAACCCTATACTAAATGCAACAGTTAATAATAGCGCATTATTAAATAGTACTATAGATGTTTTAAGATATCAGTGGTTTAGAAACAATATAGGGATAACAGGATTAAATTCTTCCAGTTTTACACCTACGCAACCTGGAAATTATTTTGCCCGGGTTTCAAACGGTCCATGCTCTACTGTAGACTCTAACAGTATTAACATTATTGCAAATCCAAATGTTTCTATTGCAAATAATCAAGTTGTTTGTGAAGGAAGTAACTATACAATAACTTCTTCAAATGCAAATGGAATAAACAATACTGCAATAACTTACGAGTGGTTTAAAGATGGCATTTCAACAGGGATTACTACTCCAAACTATACTGTTAATGCTTCTAACCAAACACTAAACACAACTTCTTCTTATTATGTAATAACTACTGAGCAAATTTTTTGTTCCCAAACTTCTAATAATGTAACTATAACATTAAATGCATTACCCGTAATAAATACAACGCCAATTTTATTAGAACAATGCGATTTTATACCATCAACTATTGATGGTGTTGCAGAAACAAATTTAACACAGTTATATAACGAGCTAACTAACAATACGACCGGTTTAACTTTATATTATTATGAAGACATTGGCTTGACAATTCCTATTCTTAATCCCATTAACTACGCAAACACCATTTCGCCTTTTACACAAAATATATATGTACAAGCAATTAATGAAAATGTGGTGCCAAATTGTCCGTCAATAGGAACAGGAGTTATTAATTTACAAATTAACCCTACTAGTGTTTCCTTATATCCAAATATAGCTGCGGTTTGTCCAGAAATAAATACAAACTATGCCTTTATAGATTTTGATGCACAAAGAATATTAATTAAGAATACTTTTTTTCCAAGTTCGTCTGTGGATATTTCCTTTTTCCTAACACCTTCAGACGCTTCAAGTGAAGCTAATCCACTATCCAATAACTCGCAAGTTTTAGTTGGTACTTATACAATTTATACAAGAATTGAAACGAATAATAATTGTGGCGGAATTGGCACATTTGAGGTAACAGTAAATAATACACCTATACAAACAATTATTACGGATGAGAATATATGCTTGTTAATAGGCTCTTTCATTCTTAATTCTAAAGACGCAGAAGCTTTAATGGGGCAAAGCACAACAGTTGAAAGTGCATACTTTAATTCATTTAATGACGCGGAGCTAAACACTGGATCTATTAACAAAAATATTCCTTTACCCCTTACATTAGGAATTAAAACTTACTTTATAAGACTTTTTGACACTGCTACACAATGTTTATCAATAGTAAATTTTGATTTAGAAGTTTTTCCAAATCCTACTATTTTTCAACCAAATCCTATTGAATTATGCGGAGATACAACTACGGCCTTTAATTTAGACAGTAGAATTAGTCAAATAACTGGTGGCAATCCTAATTACGAAGTTCGTTTTTATGCTTCAAATGCAGATTTAATAGCAGGCAATAACATTACCAATTCTTTAAACTATAATTCTGCAACAGCAACTATTTATATAGAAGTATCAGATCCTACAAATAATAATTGTAAAGAAGTAACTACTCTAGGTTTAAATGTTTTGTCTTTACCAGGCATAACCTCAAGCCCCTTAGATCTAGAGCAATGTGAAGATTCAGGATTTTATTATTTTGATTTAAAAATAAGAGAAAATGAAATGGCTGGAGTAACTTTAGTATCAGATATAAATTTTAAATATTATGAAATATTAGAGGATGCAATTTTAAACAACAGCAACAACATTGTTGATCCAAACAGTTTTATAAACACTACTATTAATTATCAAAAAATATTTGTTCGTTTAAATAGCTTAACTAATATTGATAGTGAAACTAATGAACAATGTTTTAGAATTGTAACATTAGACTTATATGTAAGACCTTACCCAATAAGTAACTTATTAGAAAGACCATATACTATTTGTATAGATCAAGCAACAAACACTATTTATCCGGTTGAAATTAAAACCTTATTAGACAATACAAATTATAGTTATGAATGGTTTAGAGGTTACGGAGGTCAAATAGGAAATGAGATAGCCGGAGAAAACAACAACTCGTTTATTACAGATTTAGTAGGGCAATATTCAGTAGTAATCACTAATATTTCAAATGTGGCAAACTGTTCTTCTCTGTTTAATTTTAGTACGCAAAATTCTTTAGTACCAAATGAAATCACTGCAAATCCGGCTGAATTAATTGCTTTTGGAATAGACAATACAATTACTGCTTCTGCAAGTCCAGCTTCCACAAATTACCTTTACTCTATTGACGGCTATTCTTGGCAAGAAAGTAATGTGTTTACAAATATAAAAGAAGGAGAATATACATTAACTGTTTTAAATAAATTTGGTTGTGGAGAAGCAAGTACAACAATCGTTGTTGCAGATTTTCCTGCATTTTTTACACCAAATGGAGATGGTTACAACGATTTTTGGAATATAAAAGGTTCTAGTGCACTAGACTTTATTAGCATTCAAATATTTGACAGATATGGTAAACTCGTCAAACAATTAGACCCAAATGGAACTGGATGGGACGGAATTTATAATGGTAATCAACTTCCTTCTTCTGACTATTGGTTTAAACTTATTTACACCAAAGATAATGTTACCAAAGAATTTAAAAATCATTTTTCTTTAAAAAGATAATTTCAAAAACTCGCTTAAAGCGAGTTTTTATTTTGCCAAATATTATTAAAAGTTGAAAATGATTTATATGGGGTATTGCTACCACATTTTCATAATAGCATTACTTGTAGTTTCTTTTAATAAATAAATGTTAAAATAGTATAAATTGATAGTGTTACTATTATATTTGTAGCTGCAAACTATTGTGTTTTGTTTAAAATAATTAAATTAAATACTAACCTAAATATCTTCAAAATGAAAAAATATATAAGTTACATTACATTTACAGCAGTGTTTATTTTAAGTAATAGTATTAGCGCGCAAACTATTTTAAATAAAGAGTCTTTGGTTGAAAAAAATATTGAAAAAGCTATCTTAGACCCAGATAAAGTTATAGCATTAGATTTAAGTAACCAGGCTATAAATTTTGATACAATAGATTTATCTCAATTTAAGAACCTAGAGTTTTTAAGTCTAGAAAACGAACATTTAAAAGAACTTCCAAAAGGACTAAGTACCCTTAAAAAACTAAAAATTCTAAATCTAAGTGGAAATGATTTTAAAAATCTTCCTTCTAACTTTGAGGAACTGTCTGCTCTTGAGGAATTATTCTTAAATGATGAAAAGAATTTTGACTTAAAAAACAATATAAAAACACTTTCTAAATTACCTAATTTGAAATCTTTACATTTAGAAAACGATAATTTAAAAAAATTGCCTTCCGAAATTAGATTTCTTCAAAATGTTAGATTTCTATATCTTAATAATAATAATTTTAAAAATTTTCCTCTAAACATTCAAGGATTACAAAATTTACAATACTTAGATTTAAAGAATAATTATATCAAGCAAGAAGAAATAGATCTACTTAATCTAAATTTTGGATTTCAAATAAAGCTATAAAAAAAATTTATATTTTTACTTCATTGGAAAATCAATTTTAGAGATAACAATAATTAAATAGTTATAATGCACACATTATTAAATAGCTTCAAAATAACAATAAACGAAAAACTCTACGTTAAAGATCCTGAAACATCTGAATTAGGAAAGAAAATAATTCAAAACAGTATCATTTTAATCCATGAGATTGGTTTTGAATCTTTTACTTTTAAAAAATTGGGCGATAAAATTCAATCTAATGAAAGTTCCATTTACCGTTATTTTGAAAATAAACATAAGTTATTAGTTTACTTATCCTCATGGTATTGGTCTTGGGTAGAATATAATTTAGTCTTTGAAACAAATAACATAATTATTCCAATAGAAAAATTAAGCAAAGGGATTAAGATAGTTACACAAAATATTGAAGATGATAATAAAACGCCACATATTGATGAATCTATTTTAAATAAAATAATAATTTCAAATTTCACTAAAACACTTTTAACAAAAGAAGTCGACGAAGAAAACAAAGACGGCTTTTTCTTGGTTTACAAAAGTGTAATTAATAGAATTATTGAAATGATTATTGAAGTTAATCCTGATTATCCTTATGCTAAAAGTTTAGCTTCTTCTATTGTAGAAGGTTCCTTACACCAAAATTATTTAAAAAATCATTTTAAAACAATTACCAATCTATCAGAAAAAGATTGTTTGTCTGATTTTTATGTTGATATGATTAAAAAAATATTATTATGAGCCCAATAGAAAGATTTAAAAACTTAATAATTGTTGATAAAAAAGATGTTTATCAATTACTTATATATGCCGTTTTAGCGGGATTAATTAGTTTATCTATTCCTCTTGGAATTCAATCTATTATTAATTTCATTCAAGCAGGACAAGTAAGTACTTCTTGGATCGTTTTAGTATGTATAGTTGTAACTGGTGTTGCATTTGTGGGTATATTAAAAATTATGCAGTTTAGAATTACTGAAAATTTGCAACAAAAGATATTTGTTAGGTCTTCGTTTGAATTCGCATATCGATTTCCAAAAATAAAGTTTGACCAAATATACAATTACTCACCACCGGAGTTAGCAAATCGCTTTTTTGACACATTAACCGTTCAAAAAGGATTTTCAAAACTAATTTTAGAAGTTTCTACTTCTGCTTTACAAATAATATTTGGAATTATATTGCTTTCCCTTTACCATTCGTTCTTTATATTTTTTGGTATTATTCTATTAGTATTATTATATTTAATCTTCAAAATTAATTTTAAAGATGGGTTAGATACAAGTTTAAAAGAATCTAAATACAAATATAAAGTAGCACATTGGCTACAAGAAATAGCTAGAAATCATTTAAGCTTTAAAAACAGCAAATTATTTGAATTTTCCCTACAAAAAAATGATAATTTAGTAAACGAATATTTAACGCATCGTGAAAGTCACTTTAGTGTTTTAAGAAAACAATTTATCCAGCTAACTGGTTTTAAGGTTTTAATTACTGCTGGGTTATTAATTATTGGAGGTGTGCTTGTTTTAAAACAACAAATGAATATTGGTCAATTTGTTGCTGCAGAAATTATTATTATCACAATTATTTCTGCTGTAGAAAAATTATTTTACGGATTAGAATTGTTTTATGATGTTACAACTTCACTTGAAAAATTAGGCACAGTTGTCGATTTAAAACTAGAGAACAATCCTCCAGGGTCGAAATACACACTAGACAATAGTGCTATAAATATTGAAGCAAAAGAAATTTCTTTTCAATTTCCAGATAGCGAAACTCCTGTTTTAAAAGATGTAAGTTTAACCTTAAAAAACGGTGATCGCATGCTTATTCAAGGTGAAAACGGAACAGGAAAAACAACCTTATTGCGCTTGTTAGCAAGATTAATTGAACCCTCAACCGGAGGAATTTTCTTTAACGATACCAATATTAATAAATATTGCATTGACGATTTTAGAAATAATATAGGAGTAGTAACAATTGATGATAGTCCTTTTGAAGGCACGATTTATGAAAACATAACTTGTAACAATCTAAACATTACAAAAGAAGAGATTTCATTTATATTAGACAAATTAAAATTAACAGAATATATAAAAGGTTTACCACTAGGCTTAGACACTTTAATGATTTCAGAAGGAAAAAGAATAAATTCTGCTTCCATTCAAAAAATATTATTAGCACGCGCCATCATTACAAAGCCAAAAATTTTGTTTTTGGAAGAACCTGTTGAAAAATTAGATCGAGAGGCTGCTTTCGAAATAATAGACTATTTAACTAGTCCTGAAAACTCATGGACACTGGTTGTAATATCAAAAGGAGATTACTGGAAAGATAAATGTACTAAGATAGTAACATTAGAAAAAAACAAAATCAAATCTATAAAATAATTATGTTAAACATTACTGATAACACAATAGATAAATGGATTGATTTAAGTAAATATAAATCAGCCAAAATTTTTGAAGATAATAAAGGTTACGAAACAATAAAAAAAACTATTTGGGTTTTCAGTATATTGTTGGTCCTCATTCTTTTTCTTCCATGGACGCAAAACGTTTCTGGATCTGGATCTGTAACTACCTTAAAACCAAATCAACGTCCGCAAACTGTTCAATCAGCAATTGCAGGAAGAATAGAAAAATGGTATGTTAACGAAGGAGATTATGTAAAAAAAGGGGATACAATATTATTTATTTCTGAAATAAAAGAAGATTATCTAGATCCTAATTTAGTACAAAACACCGGAAATCAAGTTAAAGCAAAAGAAAGTGCTGTTACATCTTATGAAAATAAAGTTATAGCACTCGGCATGCAAATGAATGCTATTCAAAATGAAAAAAACTTAAAATATAAACAAGCACAAAATAAACTAAAACAAGCTTATTTAAAAGTTCAAAGTGATAGTATTGATTTTGAAGCCACTAAAACACAATTAAAAATTGCACAAACACAATTTAAACGTTCTATTAACTTAAATAAAGAGGGTTTAAAACCAATGACAGACGTGGAAGAAAAGCGAATGAAATTGCAGGAAACGGAAGCTAAAATCATAACGCAAGAAAACAAATACATTACTAGTCAAAATGAAGTTCTAAACGCTAGTATGGAACTAAATCGAATTACTGCAGAATATGCCGAGAAAAATGCCAAAGCAAGCAGCGATAGGCAAACAGCATTGAGTACACAATATGATACAGAAGCGCAAGTAAATAAGTTAAAGAACCAATATGCCAATTACCAAATACGCAACGGCATGTATTATATTGTAGCGCCACAAAATGGCTATATTAATCGTGCACTTCAATCTGGAATTGGGGAAACAATAAAAGAAGGAACCGCTATAGTAAGTATTATGCCTGCAAATTTTGATATTGCAGTGGAAACCTATGTCAATCCTGTGGATTTTCCATTAATACACAAAGGAGAAAAAGTAAGAGTTTGGTTCGATGGTTGGCCATCTATTGTATTTAGCGGCTGGCCAGGAGCATCTTATGGAACATTTGGCGGAAAGATTGTTGCAAAAGAAAATTTTATAAGCGAAAATGGTAAATACAGAGTATTAATAGCGCCTGATGATGCCGAAAAAGTATGGCCAAAAGAATTGAGTATAGGTGCTGGAACACAAACAATTGCGTTATTAGAAAATGTGCCTATTTGGTTTGAAATTTGGCGTACATTAAATGGATTCCCACCAAACTATTATAAACCAAGTGTTAGTAAAGATGCTAAAGCAGAAAATAAGTACTAAAATAAGGATGAGAATAATTGCCTTTCTTTTATTAATAACAACAAGTTTTACGTATGGTCAAAACAACTTAAACGAATTAACTTTTGAAGAGTTTTTAGGGTATGTAAAAAAATCTCATCCTTTAGTAAAACAAGCCGATTTAAAAATCACAGAGGCACAAGCAAAATTAATGAAAGCAAGAGGTGGCTTTGATCCTAAGCTAGAGGCTAATTATGACGAAAAACAGTATATAGATAAAAATTATTATTCTTTTTTTAATGGAAGTTTTAAAATTCCAACTTGGTATGGTATTGAAATAAAAGCTGCTTTTGATAACAATGAAGGTATTTATATTAATCCAGAAAACACACTTCCTAACAGCGGACTAACTTCTTTAGGTATAAGTGTTCCAATAGGACAAGGTTTATGGATTAACGAAAGAATGGCCGATTTAAGAAAAGCAAAAATTTACCAAAAAGTAAATGAAGCCGAACGAAAAATTATGCTTACTAATATACTTTATGAGGCTTCTCAAAGTTATATTAACTGGAAAAGAAGTTATGATGAAGTTAAGTTATATGAAGATTATTTAAAAAATGCATCCATTAGATATGAAGGAGTAACAATTCTAATTCAAGAAGGAGATAAGCCCGCAATAGATAGTGTAGAAGCAGGAATTACTGTTAAATCTAGACTTTTAAATTTAGAAAATGCTAGCTTAAAATTGTTAAAAGCAAAACTAACTTTATCTAATTATATTTGGTCAGAAGATAATGTTCCCCTTGAATTAGAGGAAAACATTCAGCCCCAATCAAAAATTGAAAAAGAGTTTTTGTTTGCTTTAAATATAGATGATTTTCAAAACTTCAATATTGAAAATCATCCAAAAATTGAAGCTTTGAACAGAAAAATAGATATTCTCAATGTAGAAACTAAGTTATATGCTAATAGCCTTTTGCCTAAGTTAAATGTTAACTATAACTATATATCAGAACCAAGAGCTTTTGATAATTACCAACTAAATGATTACAAATTAGGCGTAAATTTTGCGTTTCCTTTATTTTTGAGAAAAGAACGTGCAAATTTAAAATTAGCAAAAATTAAAGTTAGTGAATCTACATTTGTACTAAATTTTGAACAACAAGCACTCGTATCTAAAATTGCAGCACAAAAAGGAGAAATAAATTCATTTGAAAAACAAATTAAACTAAACATAGAGCTTGTTAATAGTTATTCTTTAATGTTAAATGCAGAAGAACGCTTATTTGAAATGGGAGAAAGTTCTTTGTTTTTAATTAACTCCAGAGAAAATTCGTTAGTTACTTCTCAACTTTCAAATATTGCTTTAGAAAATAGTTTTTTACAAGCAGCATTAGAACTATACAAAACAATGGCAAATCCAAATTAAAAAATCCCGCTTAGAGCGGGATTTTTATTTTTTTAAAAAGAGTTGATTATTAATAACCTCCTTTATTATTATCTCTGTTGTTAGAAAAGTTTTCTCTTCCACCACCACTATTACGGTCAAAACGTTTTCTTTCTCCTTCTGGTTTTGGTTCAGATTTATTTACTACAATAGTTCTACCTTCAACAGTACCACCATTTAATTCTTCAATTGCTTTTTGAGCTTCAGCATCATCTGGCATCTCAACAAAACCAAATCCTTTACTTCTTCCAGTAAATTTGTCCATTATAATTTTAACTGAATCTACAGTTCCATAATCTTCAAAAAAACCTCTTAAATCTGCTTCCTCAATACTGTATGGAAGACTTCCTACAAAAATGTTCATTTATATAAATTTTATTGCACCAAAGATACTCATTTAATGTATAGCTTTATTTTATTTTAAAAAAATTAATGCCCTTTTATAACTTATATTATTCTGGTGTTAATACCCTGAAACTGTGAAGAAATCTCTTTCTATTTGTTCTTGAAAACTTGGATGCGCAATTCTAATTAAAGCTTGCATTCTTTGCTTTAAATTCTTCCCATACAAGTCTGCAATTCCATTTTCTGTAATTACATAATGTATGTGTGAACGAGTAGTAACAACACCTGCTCCTTGTTTTAAAAAGGGAACAATTCTACTTTCTCCTTTTTTTGTAATAGAGGGCAATGCAATAATAGCTTTTCCGCCATCACTTAAGGAAGCGCCCCTAATAAAATCCATTTGACCACCTACTCCTGAATACATTTTTGCTCCTATAGAATCTGCACAAACTTGCCCAGTAATATCTACTTCTATAGCAGAATTTATTGCAACCATTTTTGGGTTTTTTCTAATTTTTGCAGTGTCATTCACATAAGACGACTCTTTCATTTCTATAAAAGGATTATCGTCTATAAAATCGTATAATCGTTTTGAGCCAATTAAAAAAGTTGCCAAGGCTCTACCCTCTATACACTCCTTTATAATTGCAATTAATAACATTATTTTCAATCAAATCAATAACACCATCTGAAAACATTTCAGTATGTAAACCAAGATCTTTGTGATTTGTAAGTTTACTTAATGCCGCATTTGGGATAGAACCAATTCCCATTTGCAAAGTACTTCTATCTTCAATTAAAGAGGCTACATAAGAACCTATCTTATCTTCTTCTGGCGTAATAATTGCCATTTGCTGCGAATAAATTGGCAAATTAACTTCTACTAAATAATTTATTTCAGAAACATGGATAATGCCGTCTCCAAAAGTTCTTGGCATTTGTATATTTACTTGTGCAATAACAATTTTTGCATTTTCAATTGCGGCTACAGTTGCTTCGATAGAAACACCAAGCGAACAATAACCATGTTTATCTGGTGGGGAAACATGAATAAAAACAACATCTAATGGCACTACTTTTTTTCTAAATAACAATGGCAGTTCGCTCAAAAAAACTGGAGTATAGGAACCGTTTCCAGCTGCTAAAGTATGTCTTACGTTTTTACCAATAAAAAAAGAATTAACATGAAAACTATCTTTTAATTCTGGGTTTGCATAAGACGCATCTCCTTCTGTATGTAAATGACAAATCTCTACACCCTTTAATTCAGATGCTCTTTCTGTAAGTGCTTTTGTTAGTACTGTTGGCGTCGCTGCTGCTGCTTGCACATAAACTCTATCGCCTGATTTTACAAATTTAACCGCTTCTTCTGCTGTTACATATTTACTCATCTCTAGTGCTTTTTTATATACTACAAATTTACTATTAACTAAACTCTTAAAACATGATAAATCTCATTTTGAAAATGAAAGATAAAATAATTTTTGGTTTTAAAATTGATTTTTGAAATTGTTTAGAAAATTGTACTTTTGCAGTCAGAAAAAATGGATATGATTATTATAAAAACAAGAGAAGAAATTGAAATAATGCGCGAGAGTGCTTTAATTGTTTCTAGAACTTTAGGATTAATTGCAAAAGAAATAAAACCGGGTGTTACTACCTTATATTTAGATAAGTTAGCCGAAGAATTTATTAGAGATAATGGTGCTGAACCTGGCTTTTTAGGAATGTATGGTTTCCCAAACACATTATGCATGAGTCCAAATACTCAAGTAGTACACGGAATTCCTAATAATACACCACTCGTTGACGGTGATATAATTTCGGTAGATTGTGGTGCTTTAAAAAACGGTTTCTACGGCGATCACGCTTATACTTTTGAAGTAGGCGAAGTTGCAGAAGAAACTAAAAAACTCTTACAAATAACCAAAGAATCTTTATACGTAGGCGTAAGAGAAACTAAAGTAGGCAATAGAGTTGAAGATATTGGCTACGCTATTCAAAAATATTGTGAAAGTCATGGTTACGGGGTAGTTCGTGAATTATGCGGACATGGTTTAGGCAGAAAAATGCACGAGGATCCAGAAGTTGCTAACTACGGAAAACGTGGCCGTGGAAAAAAATTAGTCAACGGAATGGTAATTGCTATCGAACCAATGATTAATTTGGGAACAAAAAACATTATACAACACAAAGATGGTTGGACTATCACAACTGCTGATAAAAAGCCTTCTGCTCACTTTGAACACGATGTTGCTATTGTTGACGGAAAACCAGAATTACTTTCCACATTTGCATATATCTATGAAGCTTTAGGAATAACTTCTAATGAAGAAGATGGATTGAGACAGAAACCTTTGGTTTTATAGTTTGTTTCACAGAGATTCGCAAAAGAAAAAACAGAGGTGCGCAAAGAAAATTTAAAAAAAAAACATTAGTTCAAGAGATATTTAATCTTTTCTTAAATTAATTAGACAGATATATAAATATGGAGATTAATGATTTATCATATAAAATTATTGGACTTGCAATTGATGTTCATAAAGAATTAGGTCCGGGTTTATTAGAATCAGCTTATCAAGAATGTTTATATTATGAAATTAAAAATGCAGGTTTAAATGTAAAAAAAGAATTATCGTTACCCATAATTTACAAAGATATAAAACTAGATCATGGTTATAGAATAGATTTATTAATTGAAGACATAATAGTTTTAGAATTAAAAACAGTTGAAAAATTTACCGATGTCCATTTTGCACAAATTCTAACCTATCTAAAATTAGGTAATTATCCATTAGGATTATTAATCAATTTTGATTCAAAAATATTAAAAAATAGCATTAAACGCTTTATAAATAATCCTCTGTGAAACTTTGAGTTTTCTCAGTGAAACTCTGTGTAATAAACCATGAAAAAAATATTCAAGTTCGTTTTAAATACTATTCCAAGACCAATACTTATTAGATTAAGTATTGTAGTTCGCCCAATTATTGCTTTTTTACTGAAAGGAAATAAGTTCACAGATCCAATTGATGGCAAAAGTTTCAAAATGTTTTTACCTTATGGTTATGGAACACAAAGAAATAATGTTTTATCACCTAGTACACTTTCATTAGAAAGACATCGTTTACTATGGTTATATTTACAAAATGAAACAACCTTTTTTACCTCTGAAAAGAAATTAGACGTACTGCATTTTGCTCCAGAACAGGAGTTTTACAAACGTTTTAAAAAGCAAAAAAACATTAATTACACTACCACCGATTTGGTTTCGCCTTTAGCAGATGTAAAAGCAGATATTTGTAATTTACCTTTTGAAGATAATGCCTACGATATTGTATTTTGTAATCATGTTTTAGAACATATTCCAGACGACACTAAAGCAATGCAAGAATTATATCGTGTTTTAAAACCTGGCGGAATGGGAATATTCCAAATTCCACAAGATTTATCTCGTGCAATTACTTTTTCAGATGATTCTATTACCAATCAAAAAGAACGTGCTAAAATATTCGGGCAATACGACCACGTTAGAATTTATGGTAGAGATTATTTTGACAAACTAAGAAGCATTGGTTTTAAAGTAAACGAAATAGATTACACCAATACCATTTCACCTGAATTAGTTGAAAAATATTGTTTGGCTAAAGGCGAAATCATTCCTGTTTGTTTTAAGTAACGTATTTGTATAGAAAAGGTGAGCTTTTTTTTAACTAAACATAAAATCTGCGAAAACTCTAATAAGTAAACTAGACTCCGTAAATCACACACAGTATTGCCTAGAGTTATTATCCCATTCGCCTTTGTCCATTTCGGTCAGTTTCAAACATAGTGATTTAAATAGCCCTTGTTGGATAAATATCAAAATTTCGAGAAATCAAATCATGTAATTTTCCGTAATCTTCATTTTTCGATATGTTATATATTCCGTTCAAATAGTCAAGATAGAGGTCGTTTATCAATTCCGTAACTACTTTTCTTTTCCGTTAAATATCTAAAAATTCGGTTTAGGTTTGAATATAAGAATCGTTTTCCGTTAGAATAAATTTTTCTGCGTCTTAAAAAATCGTTTCAAAGTTCAGAATCTTCAAATTAGTTCGGTTTTTTTATAATTGAAGCTAACTACTCGTTGAGTAACGAATTAAAATTCTCTGAAGTAAAGCGTTGCATTTCGTTATTTTCATCAGCATACATAATCATAACATATAAACCAGGATGCTGTTTTATAAACACTTTGCTTTGTTCTAAATCCATAACCATAAAAGCGGTTGCATAACCGTCTGCCATCATGCAAGTTGGAGCTAAAACTGTTGCGCTTAAAACATTACTTCTTTGCGGCTTTCCCGTTTTTGGATTTATGGTATGTACAAATTTTTCTCCCGTAATAGAATCAGTAATTACTTTGCGGTAATTTCCAGAAGTTGCCATTCCTAAATTTTCTAATTTAATAGTTGCAATTAATTTACGCTCTTTGGGAGACTGCAAAGGATCATCAATACCAATAACCCAGCTTTTAGCATCCATTGTATTTTTGCCTAAAGCGACTAATTCGCCACCTATTTCTACTATACCATTTCTAATTCCTTTCGACTTTAAAAAGTTTGTAACCACGTCTACCGAGTAACCTTGCGCAATTGCATTGAAATCAAAATAGGTTTCCTTATGTTGTTTAGAAATTGTTTTATCTGCATTTAATTTTACTTTGTCAAAACCTACATATTGCAACAAACTATCTATTTGAGACTGATTTAAGCTTTTTCTTTCAGGATTAGGGCCAAAACCATATGCGTTAACTAAAATACCAACAGTTGGGTCAAAAAGACCATTAGTTTCCTTAAAAATTTGATTAGAAGCCTTAAATGTTTCTGTAAAAAAAGCACCTACAACAATTGTAGAATCTCCAGCATTTAATTTTGAAATTTTAGAATCTGGTCGATAAGTAGAAAGCGACATATCAAAAACTAATAATAAGGAATCTACTTGGTTTTTAGTAACCAATTCTTCGTTGGCAATATATTTAATGCTATAAGTACTTCCTTGTGCTTCGCCTTGAATTACAAAAAATTGATTTTCTTTTTTTTGACACGAAATTGTAAGTAAAAAAAGTACTAGTAGACTATAAAAGTTCTTTGTAACCGTTGTAATTAATGACATAATCAGATGTTGTGTAAATAGGTTGTTCTAAATCTTCGGAGTTTGCAATTCCAACGCCAGCGAATAATACTTTCGCTTTCTTATTTTTTGCGTGCTTGAGGAATGTATCTACAAATAAAATGTTGGGCTCTTCCGGGTTTATTGGATAAGGAACCACTTGCACCATTATAAAGTGCAATGTATTTTGGGTATCCACACAAACAAATTGTGGATGTTTTCTTAATTGACTGTTAATTGCTATAAACTCAAAACCTTTTTTTTCAAGGTCTTTCCCAACATGGTTCATACCAATTTGATGCAATTCTTGTTCTGTTAACTCTTCCATAATGTAAAGGTACGAATTGAATTATGTCCCGTCCTAAATAATCGATACAGATTATTTGGTAAAAATAATTAATTAAACACTTGCAAAAACGTTTTTGCAAGTGTTTTTTCTTTTATAGGTTCTCATTTTAATTTCATTTTGTTGATGCATTTGGTTTGGTGTCAGCATGTAATTAGAATAATGAGGTCGAATATTATTATAAATATCTATTGCATTTTTCACTAAAGCTTTCATGATTGGAAGCTCTTTATTAAACTTATCGATA
>Ga0209491_10005035_pt1 | contig 19739 bp, 17 predicted proteins | sample BON02_FD_187213 | JGI IMG/M metagenome (GOLD analysis project Ga0209491, IMG submission 187213) | Freshwater microbial communities from Lake Bonney liftoff mats and glacier meltwater in Antarctica - BON-02 (SPAdes) (version 2) | ecosystem: Environmental > Aquatic > Freshwater > Ice > Glacier... | reverse complement strand
TGTGTGTTGTATATACCTGGTACGTAGAGAGAGCAGCCCTTAGGATAAGAGAAAGAGGGTGACATGAAGGGGGGGAGATGGTAATGACGATAGACAAAAAAGTGCATGTTTTGATTATTTGAATGTGATGAAATAGACAATGGCATGTTATGATTGGATTGAGTGTGTTAGCTTGTAGCTTGCGCTGTCGACCAGGGCGGAGAGAGAAAAGGTAATAAACGTAAAGGAAGGGGGTGGTGGAGCCATTCACCATGTCCTATTGTAGGTAGAACGGGGGATGATGATCAGAAGAGATATATAAAAAAGGACGTGTTAGATAGGGAATGTGTGTGCAACAGCACACAACAACAAAAAAGAAAAAAAAAGAAAAAGCATTCGTTCATACGCCTCTATGCTTGTTCCAATGCTTGACTTCTTCTCGCCTTCTGCTTCTTCTCCAATTTCCTCTTCTTCGATCAGACAGACGAGGTGACAAAATAAAAAAAATTCTTCTCTCTCTTCGCAGGGCCTCGATGTTCTAGGCGAACGCAGCGCTCCCCGCAGCAGTCCTTTCATCTCGATCTCACAAACACAGACAACACGCATACACACTCACACAACACACGACACATACAACATAATACTCCCGCTCACCACAAGCCTTTTTCAGTCCTTACTTGGTCTGGTTCTTGACCCCCAAAATGCGAGCCTTGATGGCGGCCTGGTCCCCCAAATAACGACCCGACAGAGGCCCAATGCTGTCCTTGTGCTTGATCGGCTTAAAGTGGGCATCCAACTCATACACCAACGGCGTGCCGGTAGGAATGTTCAAGTCCGTAATCTCCGAGTCGGGGATGTTATCCAGCTCCTTCACCAAAGCCCGCAACGAGTTGCCGTGCGCAGCAATGATGAGGTTCTTGCCCGCCGCCACGTCCGGCTTGATCACAGTCTCCCAGAAAGGCACCACGCGGTCCAGGGTCGTCTTCAGACTCTCCGTCACCGGCGTCTCATTCTGCAACAAGGTGCCGTACCGGGGATCGTTGCCGGGGTAGTGGGGGCTGTTCTTCTCCAGAGGAGGAGGGGGGATGTCGTAGGAGCGGCGCCAGATCTGCACCTGGTCCTTGCCGTGCTTGGCCACCGTCTCGTTCTTGTCCAAGCCCTGCAGGGCCCCGTAATGCCGCTCGTTCAGCTCCCATGCCTTCTCGGTGGGAATCCACATCAGGTCCATCTCTTCCAGCACCAGCCAGCAGGTCTTGATAGCCCGGCGGAGCAACGAGGTGTAGGCCTTGTCGAACGTAAAGCCGGCCTCCTTCAGCAGCCGCCCGCCCTCCTTGGCCTCGGCAATACCCTTCTCGGACAGCTGCACGTCGTACCAGCCCGTGAAGCGGTTCTCCTTGTTCCACTCACTCTCCCCATGTCTGTGTCATAGTTCATAGTGGTTGGAGGGTCAGTCCGACTGCGCATTGCGAACCACGTACATACACGACGCTCGCCAACACGATGACCCCAGCAACCGACAACCCACACAACGTGCCCACACACAGACACAAACCACACGTACCTGACCAAGACGAGGCGGTACGCCACCTTGGGGCTGCCACTGGCGGAGCGCATGAGCACCGTGGACGGGCGGAGCAGGGCCTTGGAGGCCGTCAGGGAAGACCTGGCAAGCATCATGGTGGCTGATCTGTGGCGTGTGTGCGGAGATGCGAGGAGCGAAATGAGAGACAGAAATTAAAGTGTCAACGCGTTGTGCTGTGTGTAACTAGGTAGCCTATGTCATGAGTGGCTGTGAAGGGTTGTGTCCAAACGCGCTGACGTCCTCGTGGGGGTGATGAGTGTCTGTGGTTGTGGGATGGGAGGGCAAGGAAAGTGGCTTGGATGATGGATGAAGAGGGACGCCGTGACCCAGGCTGCCGCGTCGAGGCCTCCCAGCGATTCTCGCTTTATGGCGGTGTCCCTTTGCTATTAGGGTCTGAACTCATTCCCACATCCCGCACACACAACACAACACAGGCCAGCAAGCAAGTTCTTCTTTGACCTCCCCTCCCCCTTGCCTCGTCGTCCTCCGTCCAATCATTAGTCTTATCTCATCACCAGCCAAGCTCCTCCTTCTACCATTCCGCCATCAAAAGGCCATGGCCGACCCCTTTCAGCGCTTCTGGCAGGAGTTGGCCTTGCCCCCAGGGACCACGCGGCCGCCGCTGTCCGAGTACGAGGTGGAATGCTTGATGCGGGACAGGGTGGCCTTGGTGGACGGGCGGAGCGACCGGGTGGTGCACCAGGGCGGGGTGGTGATCCTGACCTCCCACCGCATCATCTGGCACTGCCAAACCCAGTCCCGCGCCTATCACGGCCACTTGTCCAAGGTCGCCGACGCCCGCAAGTCCCGCAACTTCTTCAAGTCCTCCACGCGGGTCCATCTCTATTTGCAAGGCCCCGACCAGCCCCGGGACGAGCCTGCCACCAAGATCGATTTCGTCCACGGCGGGCGCGACGAATTCCTCGAGCAAGTCAAAACTCTCTTGCAAATGCGGGACTGGGAAAAAGTGCCGGCCCCATCACCCACTCAGAGTCCAGGCAGCTCCCCAGCTGCAGCCGCTGCAGCTGCCGCCGAGCCTGTCTTTACGACGCGCAAGGCCGGGGTTGGGGGCATTATCCGACAGCAGGAAAGCACCCGAGCCGCGCAAGACAAGCTGGCCACCGAGGCCTTTGGAGACCTGCAGGCATTGATGGGCAAGGCCCGAGAAGTGGTGAGCGTCATTGAGCGCTACGCCACCGTGCTGGCATCCAAGACCAAGGGCGAGGAGCCGGGCGGCGGCGCCAGTGGAGGAGAAGAGGACGCGGAGCTCCAGGGCTTGCTTATTGACATGGGTATTGCCAACCCGGTGACGCGCGTCTCGGCTGGCTCGCTCTATCACCAAGAACTGGCGCGGCAGCTGGCCCAGTTTTTGACAGGCGGCGGGAAGAACAGCAACAGCAGCAGCAGTAAGACGACCGGGGGCATGCTTGCGGCACGTGGTGGGATGATGACCTTGCACGACACCTTTTGCCTGTTTAATCGAGCGCGCGGCACGGCCCTCATCTCACCCGAGGACTTGCTGGATGCTTGCAAGGTGTTGGAGTCGCTGCAGCTTGGCATGCGCTTGCGTCGCTTCCCGAGTGGGGTGAGCGTCGTCGAAGCCCAGGATTTCAGCGAGCAACAAGTGAGCGAACGGTTGCGGGCTCTGGCAGAGGCGGAGGCGGACGGGTCATTAACGGCGTTGGACGTGGCCACGCACTTGCGGGTGTCTCTGACGTTGGCACAAGAGTTCCTGCGGACGGCGGAAGCGAGGGGGCAATTGTGTAGGGATGAGAGTGTTCAGGGCACGCTGTTTTGGCCCAATCGTTTTCCCGATTTCGTCAAGAGCGCTTTTTAGGAAACGGGCGAGGCTCGGTAGCAGGCAGATGCGAGAGAAGAAAGGGAAAAGGATGACAAAAAGTGTACAGAAAGAAATGAACACATAAGGAATTGCAAGGCAAAAATCTGATGATGCGCGTCTTTTGTAGTGACAACTGTCCGGCTGGTTTGTTTCTTTCTCGGAGAGTGACGAGCAAATTTTGTAATCTTCTCCTCTTCTCTTGCAGACGGACATACCCTCGTCCTTATTTAGACGACTTCTTCTTCTTCTTCTTCTCTTTTCCCTCATGCTACTCACATCTGAATCTGAGGCCCTGCTTGTTTACTTTCAGGGCTGCTTTGCTTGCCCGCCTTCGCCTTCTCCTCCACTAGCGCGAACGCCGCCTTCTCCTCTTCCTTTCTTTGCCGGCTCGCATCCACATTATGCACCACTTCCTCCTCCTCCCTACTACTCCTCCCCCCACCCCTCACACTGTCATCATCAAACTTCCACTCCCGCATCCTCTCCATCGCATGCTTTCCCCGCCCCCGGGCCTGCAGCCCGTGCCCATCCTCATACGACGGCCGCAAATCCGCCTCCACCACAAACCCTCGCCCCGGCGCGTCCTCCGAGCCCGCCACTTCAAACCCACCCATATACCACGAGTAATCCACCCGAGGCAGGGAACGAGGTCGTTCCGCCGTCAGCTTCAAGCGACGCTTCTCCGTGTCCACCTCCATGGCCCACACCCGCAGGCGCATGCCCGGTCGAAACACGTCCTGGGTCAAAGCGCCCTGGGCCCGTTTGGGGTAATAAATAATGTGCAGGAAGCCTTGCACCTCCACGCCCACGTCCACAAAAGCCCCATAATTCGAGACCTTGGTCACCTCCCCCCACAGCTCGTCCGCCTCCCGCACCTCGCCCAAGGGCGTGCGGGCCTCCAGCTCCTCCGCCGTCTCGATCTCGGCCGGCACCAAGCTGCCCGTGACAATGCCCTCGGCAGGGCTCACGTACTTGACATAAAAATTGACCGTGTCACCCGGCCGTATGTAGTCCCGCGCATCCAGCACAAAATCCCGGTCGCTCAAATCACGCAGGCGGACAAAGCCGTCCTTCTTGGCTCCAAAATCCACGTACGCCCCGTGCTCCTTCACAGTAATCACCACCGCCTCGTGCTTGGCCCCCAGCTTGAGCTCCGAGAGGGGCATCTGCCGGTCGCGCTTGGGCCGCTTGACCCATTTGAACCCGCTCTCCTCCCGCTCTTTTATCTGCATAAGCTTGAAGGCCTTGCGCATCTCCTCCAGGTACTCGTCCCGTTGGTCACGAAACTTGGCCTTGTTGGCCCGGGCTTGCTTCTTGTTCTGGGCGACTTCCTGTGAAGCGAGTGGGGGGATGGGGTAGGATAGGAGAGGGAGGAGAGTCGGGATGGGATCTTGTGTCGAGCGCAGCCAAGCAGGCTTTCCTCTCAATGCATAATACGTTGAAAATTCTCGTGAACTGCACAAGCCATCCTTAACAAGGAGAAATGGTTGTATCTGGAGGCGTACGTGCCTTGCATCCCTCTCCCTTCACGTGTGCGATACATACCTTGAGAAAATCAAAGTGCTTGCTCTTGCGCTCTTCCTCCCGAGGGCTCTTCTTTTTGGCTTCTACTGCTACTCCTGCTGCTTCCGCTGCTGGTGGTTGTGTGTCCTCTTCTCCTTGGCCCGCCGCGGCTGAGTAGATGGAGGGTGTGGACGAGGGCCTCTCCGCCACCACCGCCTGTGCCCTGCCTCGTCCTCGGCCGCCGGCAAAGGAGGGCAGGGGGGACACAAAAGCCGCATGTGACGACCACGCCGCGCACCCCAGTGCCAGCACGCAACAGGCCAGGGCCCCTGCAGCGGGGCGTCGTCTTGATCCTGCCATAGTCTGCCTAGGTCTGTGTGGGCCACGCAATGGCGAACAGTCCTTCAACTCCTTCTTGCTGATGATGCTGCCTGCGGTGCGCGTCGTAGATAGTCTGCCCCCCAAGCGCCTGCTCCCCAGTCCACCTGTGTAGATTACCAAGCAATGAAGGGAGTGAGTGGTCGGGATGATGAGCGGGCAGGACTTTGGCGTCGTTTGCAATGGCTGAAAGAGGAAGCAAAGGCTACGTGCTGGTAGGTGGCTTGGCCATGCATCAATAAAATCCAGAGGCGAAGGCGAGCGAGCGGCGGGGAGGCCTTTCCTTTGGTCTTGGCCTCCTTGTTGTGTGGGACAGCTGTGGCTCCAGGCACCTGCATGTTTGGTGTTGTGTGTCTTGATCCTGTGCATTCCTTAATGTGTTTGGGGATTTTCGTGACCACTGATTGGATAGTAGCAGTTCATGCATCATGATTAGACCCCTCTCCCTCACGCCTCACGCCTCCTCCCCTTCAACACACCCATCCATAATAAACAGGATGGCGGGACGCCGGTGGTCTCATGCCAGCCTTGTGCTGCTAGTGGCGGTGCTGGCGCTGCTCTTGGACGTCGTCTTGGCCTTCCAACCGCGCGTGATGAAGAGCAGAACGCTGCCTCGTCAATCGACCGTCATGAGCGCCGAGGGAGGGGAGAGTACACCAGAGCAGCAACAACAAGAAGGACACAGGCCATCAGTGTGGAAGGCCATGCGGACCAAGTTTAGCGTGGGCACGGAGAACGTGGGCAAGCTCGTGTTTGGGACGGGGGCAGCCGTGGTGGCAGGCTTTGGAGCCCCGCAGACGGTGGACCTGATGAAGGCCGTGAAAGATGGGCGGCAAGACGTGGGCACGGCCTTGCAAAGCATGGTGCGGCCCCCGTCGGCCGAAGCGTTTAGCCTGAAGCCCTTCTCGCGGCGCACGCTGAAGGAGAAGCTGGCCTCGGTGCCGTGCTTCTTGGTCTGCAACCAGCAGGGCTCGCCGTACCTGGTGCCGCTAGAGACGGGCTTCGACGTGGGTGTGGTCTTCCTTGACCCGGCGGACGCGGAGGAGATGTTGCAGAGCATGGTGCAGAACCCGCAGACGGCCGACGCGCGGGTGCTAGTCATGGGCCTGGATAAGGGGTTGGAGCTGGTGCAGAGCGAGCCCCGACGGAACGGAAACCACATGTTGGTGTTTCAGTTCTGCCCGAGCGTGCAGCAGCTCAAGAACGCCAACGGCTTCCGCAAGGTGGGCTGGAAGGCCATCCTGGACCAGCGGCCCGACAAGTGGCGCTTCGGGTTCAACCGGCAGGGTGTGCGCAACGCGGGGCTGCCTGTGTTCTACTGCCCGGATCTGCGCATCGCCAAGGGCCGGGAGATGGTGAAGCCCGTCTTCTTCTCTATGGAGGACCTGTACTACGCCTGGGACCGCAGTACGGCCGGCAAGCACGGGGCGGCGCCCGGCGACGTCAAGACGCTCGATTTGCTGCGGGTGGTGGAGTGGATGCTGAACGAGCCTGAGCAGACGAAGTTGGTTGGGTTTCACGCCAGCACCCAGGCCCAGGATTACGTGGAGACGCAGCTGCGGGTGAAGGGCGGCAAGTCGCGGCCAATAAGGGCCAGCTAAAGTGTGGGGGGAAAGCTAGTGAGATGACTAGGAAGGATAGGGATGGTGAAGGAGGTGGGATGGGAGAGTAGGGATAGGTTTCAGCAACGCGGTGCGTGGATAATGAAGAGCGAAGACACGACACAAAAGCGACGTGTGCCTGGCACACGCAACAACAAGTATTAAGAACAACAGCGCAAAGAAAGAGACATTCAAAGAAGAGAAGACGACGAGCGGGACCGATACACCACCATGGCATAAACATTGCTATATTTTTTTTGGCTTGATTGCTTGCCCTCTTCTCTGTATTGTCTTTACACACCACCCTTTATCCCCCACCTCAGCGTCGCATGCTAAACATGCGATTCTTGTCCGTCTTGCCGTCCCCATTGTTGAAGAGCGAGGCAAAGGCAGACGACTTGGCCATCTCCTTCTCTGCTGCTCTTTGCGCCTCATGTGCTACGGATGAACTTGAAAGCCCCATGGGGGCACTGTGAGACGAAGAGCCTGTCCCCTCCTTGCCGCCTGTATTGGTCAAAAGCAATTTGGCCGCCTTGTCTGCCTTCTTATTCTTCTTTCGCACCGCCTCGCCTGCCTCGTCCACCTTGTCGTCTGCCTCTCCCTTCCCGCCACCGCCATTCTGCTCCTCCTCCCGTTGCTTGCGCTTCTTCTCCTTCTTCGCCTTGCTCCTCCTATCGTTCATGCGTCGACGCAACTCCGTCTCCTCCTCCTCGTCCGGGACCAGTCGAATCAAGTCGTCAGCCACATCAAAGGGGCCGTACTCGTCCTGCAAGCTCGCTGCCCCGATCTCCTTCAGGGCCCGCTCACTCAGCACCCAGCCAGTGGAGCGAATCACCACAAAAGGCTGCTTGGCGTTCATCTCCACACGCGCAACAGGGCAAATGTACTTGGACGTCATATCCTCGTCCACAAAGGCCCCAATGCCGGCATTGTTGCTCTCCCCCTTGGCCTCGCTCGCAGCACTCGCCTCGTTGGCCGCGGCCACCGCCGCCGTCTCGTCGGTCCAGTTGGGGTTGATGGTAAAGCGGCACGGGATCAAGTCCTTCATCCCCCGGATGTGGGCAAAGGCCGGGTTCAACGTCCGCTCCAACAACGCCAACAGCACCGCCTCCTTGTTGTAGAGGTGGCCCAGCTCGCACGCCACCATGGGATCCCGCAGCGCCTCACTCGACACCGCACAGACCCGGCTGCGGATCAAGGCCCGAAAGCGCTTGTTCATTTCCTCGCTCGGTTTCTCCCCCATCTTGTTGCCCAGGCCACGCATGTACTTGCGCTGCATGGCCAGCACGCCCCCATCGTTCCCCATGGTTGATTGATGTGTAGTGGTAGTAGGAAGAAGAAGCTGCGTAGGTAGGGTAGGAGGCTAGGTGGTTGTCGGTGGAGGATGCGGTCCCTTTGGTGCCTGTTTGTGGGAGGGGGAGAAGGGGAAAGGATGAGAACCGGCGGCACATCGATGGTAGAGGCCACAGAAGACAAGAAGAAGCACAAGGAGGAGGAGGAGGGACGTGGAGGCGTTGGAATCCGATTGACCCAAGCCCAAACACAGCCAGAAACCCGCCCCACACACACTGCACAGGCTTCACAGCATCCTCACTCAGGTGGCCAAGCAATGCCGGGACCGCCGCGGGCAGAGGGCGGAGTGATGGCTGCGTAGCTTGTGAGGGCAAATAATAGTGATGAGACAGTAGTCCCCCCACTACGCACCGAAGCTTGGAAGCCTCCATCAAACCCAGCTCTTTGGCGGCACACCTTGAGCTTGGACGTCCCCACCTCGCTTCTTGGGGACGTGCTGCTCTTCATGGAGGAGGCTGCGTGTCTGTGCAGGGGCGTGTGGCCGCTTTTGCGAACCCCATCCCGCAACCCCCATGAATCGTCCATCATCAAACCGTCCTAGCCTCACCCTTCACACACATATTCCCCCACCATACAGTCAACCATGGGGCGCAGCACCAAGAGTGGGAAGCGGGAGATGAATCCGGCGGATGCCTACCGCAAGGAGCAGCGTAAGAAGGAGATCAAGAAAAACAAGAAAGACCGAAAGCGCGTGCGGGAGCTGGGTGCTTATGTGAAGGACCCGGACCTGCTCAAGGTGGAGATGGACAAGATGGAGAAGATGCTGACGGCGGGCACCCTGGACCACAAGCAACTGGGCAAATTGGACCAGATGCGGCACCTTTACCCGGCCATTGTCAAGCTGCACGCCAAAAAGAAGGGCATGCTGGCCCGGGGCGGCACCGTGGACGACGAAGAGCTGGAGGCCATGCTCGACGAGGCCGAGTACGCGTCCGCCCAGGCCTCGGCCCAAAAGCAATCCGCAACAGCGGCTTCCAGCGATGGCTACCGCCCGGCAGCAGTGGCGCCTCCGGGGCCCCCTCCACGAGGCATTCCCCCACCACCCCCCGGCCCTCCTCCCGGCCCTCCTCCCCACTTGCAGCACCAGTACGGAGCCGGAGGCAACAGCCTGCCGGCAGCGGTGCCCATGTACGGCCAGCCTCCCCCGCCTCCACCGATGCTGCCTCCCCACCTCGCGGGACGACCCCCTCCCCCGCGCCCTCCCCCAGGACCTCCCCCTGGCTTGCCACCGCACCTGGCGGCCGCCAGGGGTCCTGTCCCGCCGCCTCCGCCTCCCGGCCCACCCCGCGGCGCGCCGCTGTTGCCGACGCCCACGCCGCCGCCCTCGTCCTTGCCTCTTCCTCCTCCTCCTCCAGGACCACCTTCTGGCCCTCCTCCCGCTTACCAGCCGTCTGCCTCGCCCTCTTCCTCCTCTTCTGCCCGCCCGCCAGCCCGTGTCCAAACAGTGGCCGACCCGCTCGATCCCTCCGCAGTCAACTACGGGGAGTACCGAAAGATGTCCTACGTGGAGCACCAGCGAGGCGGAGCTGGCCCCCGAGGACCAGGCTCTTCGCCACCCGCCATGATGGGGCCGAGCATGCCAACCCAAGGCCCCGCCCTTCCCCCACCCCAAGGCCCGTCCTTGCCGCCGCCGTCGTCATCAGCGTCGGCCAACTCGTTGGGAGCAGCAGCAGTGGGGCCGTCATTGGGACCCGTGATGGGACCGTCCAGACCCACGCAGGTGGCCAAGGACCTGGTCGCTTTCATGCCGGCCTCCTTGCGCGTCAAGCGCCCTGTGGCTGCCGCCGCCGGTATGATGCGTCCGCGCAGTGTGGGCGCTGCTGCCCCCAGAGGTGCTGTGGCCAGGCCCGTGGGTGGCAGTGGTGCGGCAGCGGCGGGAGCAGCAGCGGCGGGAGCAGCAGCGGCGGGAGCAGCGGCCAAGCCCAAGGCGGCGCAAGATTCTTACGACCAGTTCATGAGCGAGCTCTCGGGTTTGCTCTAGTAAGGGAGAGTTTTGCTCTAGTAAGGGAGAGTTGGACTGGAATGGAAGAGGAAGAGAGCAGGTATGCGTTTGTATAGGGGAAAAAAGGAAAGGAAAGAACAACAATGTTCGGTATAAAAGACACTCCTGTTGGTTGCTTTGCTCTACTTCACTCGCCCTCTTGTTTTACTTTGGTTTCTCCAAGAACGCTGCAGACAAATCTCAAAACACAAGACAGTCACTACACTTAATTGGTCATATATTCATTCAAACCCCAGTTGAAGCGGGAAGCTGTCAACTACCAAGCTGCCCTTGGGCCGGACCAGAGCAGGGCCACACTCGCACGCCTTGAGGCGTCGGGGTCCCGACTCAGTCACCTCATTCTCTCCGTCTTTCTTCTCGTCCTCATCATCCTCATAATCATCAGTTCGCAACCGCGCCAGGGGATCTACCGGGCAGTCTTGCGTAAAGCCGCGGTGCGCTTCCAGCATGCCCACACCACCATTCCCGCCGCTGATGCCTGTGGGAAAGAGCGCCACGGAAGGATCGTGGCCCAGATCGTAGGAACCATGAAGTAGATCCGCGTCGCATGCAGTGACAAGGCGGCGCCTGGATGAGGAGGAAGTGGACGAGGTGCTGCTAGTGTTGGCGCAGATGCCCCGCAAGACCTGAAGCCATTGAGTGTGGCTGCCATACGTGTAGTCGAGTATGCCCGGGGTAGCATGAGGGGTGAGCTGGCAGACGTTGAATGGCCCCGTGTTGTGCAAATGAGAATTGTAGCAGAACCCGCCCCCGCTCACCAACATCACGACCGTCGACGCCTTCTTCCTCCCGGACCTCGGCATTACGGCAGCGCTGGCGGCCACCGAGTGCCCCACGCCAATTTGGACCATGCAGCTTCCTTTGACTGCACCCGAGGCGTGAGCAGTAGGAATTTCTGTCATGTACACCTTGCCCCCCATCGAGGCAAAGACCAGCACTACATCCTCTCCCTGATAGCGAACTGGCACGGCCACCACGGACTGCACGTCCCAACACTTCAATGCTGCCTCCCCTCCTTCAGTCTCGCCGTCCGCTCTCCGCCACAAGCATTCGTCTATCATCACCTCATCGTCCTCAAACTCGCCCTTGCTCTGTCTCCTCGGGACCTGGTAAGCAAGACGGCAACCCTGCTGTTGCCAGGCAGCGTCAATGTACAATTCCAGCAGCAAGTTAGTGGCGTTTCTATTGTCCTGCTTCTTGTCCAGGGGTAGTAGTGCCGAGGAGAAGGACATCCGCGCTGTCGCTCTGACTGTCCGCCGCCTGACCCTCCTCTTCCGCCTCGAGGTGGCCGTCACAGCAGTGGAGGCAGATGCAGTGCTCTTAAACGATCCTCTGACTCGCAGCGTCAGCAATGGTAGCTTCCTGACGTTAACACCAACGCTGCTACTCTCAATGTCGTAAACGAAATATTCCCCACCCAGTGTGCTCACCAGCAGCCTGTCCTCCGACGCCGCAAAAGTCTGAATGCGCTGTCGTTTGCTTCGCTCCTCCTTGTCTTCCTCGATGCCCGGCAAAAGCAATCGACTCCTTGAAGACACCTCCGCCTCCCTTAACTCTTGCCCTAAGGAGGACGACAAGGGCTGTGTGGGGTCAAATGCGTAAACCCGATACTCGGCTCGCCGGCGATCAAGCAAGACCAAGGCCAGACCCGGCTTGACAATTGTAACCAAACCACCCACATCCTCTTCCTCTAGCTTTTCCAATTCTCTCCTAAAGTTGTCATCCAGTCGAAGTTCTTGGTTGAGGCCCAGCCCCGCATAGACCTGAAACATGGCCGCGTCCGAATTGCTGGCAAAGTCGAGGCCCGGCGCGTGGGGTTGTCCTCCCCGAAACACCTCCACAAATGCTTGGATGTCGAACTGCGACCCAGGCTCCCACAGTTGGTAGGGGTAGGCACCGCCCGAGAATTTGCCGTAATTCACACTCGGGTCAGCCAGGCGTTTCCACACTTCCTGATCCGCCGGCTCATTTAGGACTTGAAAACGATCCAAGCCATCTCGCGCGACGTCCGAGACGAAAGCTTCGGCAGGCGCCGTTCCGTTCATATACACACTGCGCCACGGGCGCCAGCGCTGGGCCAGACAGTCCACGGGAACCCCCCCTCCATCCAACACAAACTCAACCTTGTCCTCCAACCCTTGTGCCGCCAGCATGTTCTTGGCTGCCTCGACAAAGGCGTCCACCTTCCGCAGCCACCTTGCAGCATGCCCCGCGTGCGGTCGCGACAAGGAGAGGCTGCTGGTGTTGGTACCGCACACGTCGCGGGGCGCGTTCTTGAAGCATAGCGCGACACGCAAGCCCTCGTGCCGTGCCACGCTCCGCACGGGCTCCACGTCACTCAGCATGCCCAAGACGTCGCCCAAGTGGCTGTAGTAGCCCGGCATGGCGTGGTGGAGGCGGGGCAAAGGAGGGTCGTGCGAGAGGACCAGGCATCCAGTGGGATCGTCGCAGCGCACGCCGCCATCAAAGTCAAGCCACCTCGGATCGATTTTGAAGGATCGGGCACCTTTCTTCACCAAGTTCGGCCACTCCGACAGGCTATTGCAAGAGTGGACCTGGTACCTGATTTGAGAAAGGTGGGGGGGGAAGATGCACGGGAAGGGGAAGCGGAGTGAGCTTTGAAGGGGGAGGCTGCGGGGGAGAGTAGGACATTCAGGGACACAGCAGTTGGGAAAAGGAGATAAAGGAGAAGCACCATCCAAGCCGAGGGAAGGAGAAGAGGCACGCCTGCGATCAAATCAGGGTCCTGAATGTACCGAAATTCCCTTGGCACGTGACACCCCCTCCCTGCCTGGCTATTCCCACCCAGGCCACTCTACTCACCCAATCTTCCACTGGTCGGCGGCAATGACGACGCCCTTCTCATCCTCCATGGTAGGTACAAGGCGCTGAGGGGCAGTCGTGGCAGCGCTGCCTGATGCTGCCAGGAGGAGGAGGAGGAGGAGGGCAACAGCCGGCTGCATGGCACTGATTGGAGGACGATGTGATGATGTGATTCCAACGACAAGCTCACGCCCTTGCCCTCCTCCTTGCGATGGCAACCCGCCGTGCCGTCGTCCCCATGCCTGAGCCCCTGTAGCAGGTAGTGTGTAGAGTGTGTCTGTGAAAAAGGGGATGAAAGCCCTGAGGCATTGCAATTATGGCCATGATGGCCGGCGGCGGCGATGGTTCAACCAAGACCCGATCCAATGCCTTTCCGCTTTACAGCTCACGTTCACGCGTTCTCTACACACTACCACACCTGCTAGGACACATGACAAGCATGCCCTCGTCCTCCTTCTTCGTCGTGCTGGCCAGGGGTTGCGCTTGCGGGTCCAAGATCCCGCTTTTATTACGCCACCAACCCCATGTTGCTGTTGCCCAAGCCACCACCCCTACCCCTCCTCTCACACCTCTCCTCGCCTGAAGCAAAAGCCACTACGCGCACACGTACACGACGATAGGGGCCCCCTCCAGAAGACGACAACGTGCGGCTTTTGATATGCCACGGGGTGGGCGCTCCTTAATGTTGCCGGCTGCCTACACAAAGCAAAGAGCTCGGACCCCATCGATCCAAGATCTGCATTGCGTGCTGCAACCTTGAGTGCAACCCCCTTGCCATGCAACGCGCCGGCGGCACCATTTCGTGTTCAGGCCTAGCGTCGCCATGTGAAGTGTAGAAGGGTGTGGTTAAGGCTGCGGCACGAATGGCAAGCCGCTAGCCGCCTTACACACACACCCCTCCCGTCTCCACCCATCCTCATCATCCACTTGGTTCTCATGCTCCCACCCACCCACACTCACACAGGAGGACGCCATGGCGACCGCGGCGCCCAAAGACTTTGACAATGTGAGTGGGGACACGGACACCAAGACCCTGCAGCGCTTCATCATCTCCGCCACCAAGGACATCCAGTTGACCTTGCTCATGACCTCCATCCAGATGGGCTGCAAGGCCATTGCCCGGGCGGTGCGCAAGGCCGGCATTGCGGGCCTGTACGGCTTGCACGGGTCGGAGAACATTTCGGGGGACCAGGTCAAGAAGCTGGACGTGCTCTCAGATGAAATCTTTGTCAACTGTCTCAAGGTACGTCAGTCCAGCCGGGAGGGCAAGGGAAGCGCGTGTGAGCGGTAAACACACATTCCTTATTTCCTGTCGGAAATTGCACTAATCCTCTCCGTCTTCTACCTCTAACTCCTTCTCTCGCCCTCTTCTTCGCACAGGAATCCCACTGCTGCGCGGTGCTCGTGTCGGAGGAGAGAGATGAGCCCATCATTGTCGAGGCCGCCAAGGCTGGTACGTAAATGGGCGGAGGAATGGGAGAAAGGAGAACCTAACCAGTTTCAGGCCACTTTTTTGGGACTAACTTTCCTTTCTCCCCTTCCTTTTCTTTTCCCGGCTGCTACAGGCAAGTACTGCGTCGCGTTCGACCCCCTAGACGGCTCGTCCAATATCGACTGTAACGTGTCCACGGGCACCATCTTCGCCGTCTACGAGCGCCTCTCCCCCTCCGACCAGACACCCACGTAAGTTACCTTGTCCTTCTTCTAATTTTCCTCCTTTTTCCTCTTTCGCTCTCTCCCCTCCCTATCTCGTCTACGCAACGCCTCCCTCTTTCTAATCTTGTCTCTTCCTCTCTTCCATCCTCTATAGCGTGGACGACATCCTGCGTGCGGGCACGGCGATCGTGGCGGCGGGGTACTGCATGTACGGGTCGGCGACGGACATGGTGCTGACGTTCGGGCACGGCGTGCACCGGTTCACGCTGGACCCGACGCTGGGCGAGTTCATCCACACGCAGGGGCCCGTGCGGTTCCCGGCCGTGGCCAAGCACATCTACTCCTGCAATGAGGGCAACTACTCGCTGTGGGACGAGGCCATGCGCGCCGCCGTGGACGGCTTCAAGCAGCAGGACCCGCCCTACGCGGCGCGCTACGTGGGCTCCATGGTCTCAGACGTGCACCGCACCTTGTTGTACGGGGGCATCTTCCTGTACCCGGCCGACCGCAAGAGCAAGATCGGCAAGCTGCGCGTGCTGTACGAGGGCTTCCCCATGGCCAAGATCGTGGAGGACGCGGGCGGCATCGCCACCACGGGCCTCTTCCAGGGCAAGATCCAGCGCGTGCTCGACCTACACCCCACCGGCGTGCACGACCGCTGCCCCATCATCCTGGGCACGCCCTCCGACGTGCAGACCGTGCTCGACATCTACGCCCAGGTCACCGCCAAGAACGCCGAGAAGGAGAAGGCGGCCAAGCCCAAGGAGCTTGCCCTGGCCTAGGCATGGGTGTGCATGTAGTTTGGGAAAGAGGCAAAGACAGACGCAGCAAGAGAAAAACAACAGCAAGACCAAGACCATAGGAAAACCAAACAGAAGGGGCAACAACCACAGCCAAATTTGATCTGGTAATTGCAAACCAGCCCGAGAGACGCGTGTCTCTGTGTGTGAGTGAGAGGGAGTCAGAGTGAGAGAGGAAGAGGAAGACAACAAAGATAGGAGAGAGACAGAAACAGACAGGAAAGGCAGCATCTCTTTCAAGTGTTGTGATTTTATTTTATTTTTTGCATAATGGATAGTGGTGGAAGACAGAAGAAGAGGATTGAGGTTCCGCTGCGCGAGGTGTGGGGCTTGGAAAAATGGGGGAAGAGTGGCCTTACACGACCCGCCGTAGTGAGGCTTTGTTTTGAGTTGGGCTCCTAGGGGGTAGGGCGAGCGAGGATAGGGGTAGCATCGTACAGGCCCGTGTGCGATTGCCGAAAACAAAAATGGAAAAGAAGGGGCACATAAAGATATGGCATGAGTGGTTGGATTTGTTCGCCTCTTGTTTCTTGCGCCACGTGGTGGTCTTCTCGTTTTGTTACAAATGCCCACCATTCACATTCACATGTATATTGATATGAACGTACGGATCTTCTATACCTCACACCGGTGCCCCAAGCCCGGCGAAGCACCGAAATATTTAACTCCTAGGAGGTACAAGACGCAATATACGCACGTTTCGTCACCCTCTTCGTCTTTTTTTCAACTGCTCGTCCAGACTTTGTTCGGGAGGGGGTCGCGCCGAGCAAGCGGGCACCTCAGCCTCTTCATGGATCTCGGTCGACCGACATCTGCTGCCATCACTCCCTTGTCCTCTTCTAACCTTTTCTCTCTAACATTCTTGTTTTCACACCTATATGCACCTCGTATTTTTCTTTTTGTGTCCTAGTTGATATGTATGTGTATGTGTATAATGTACAATAACATGCCCTCATCACCTCAGCCCACTTCCCGGACGGTTGATGGCCGCAACGGTCGTGACCGTCGTGGCCGTGGCCTTTTCGTTCTCCTCTTCCAAACGCCGACACTGATCAGCCAGCTCCTCCTCGCGGGCCCTGAACTCGGCCTGGTACTGCTCCAGCGTCTGCTGGTCTTCCAAGGGCAGGAGAGGCTCCGCCAGCAAGGCCTCCATCATCAAGCGGGCCTGGGCGTAGAGCTCCCGACCCCGCGTCCACTGCCCGAGCAACTCCTTCACGGCCCCCTCCTTGGCCAGGCTGAGCGCGTGCTTGTACAGCAGCTCCTCCGCCGACCGCGTCACCAGGGCCGTGCTCGCCGCCCACTCGCTTGCCTCCACGCTCCCTGCCGCCTGCTGCTGCTGCTGCTGCTGCTGCTGCTGCTTGTTCATCTGCAGACGGCACTCCTGCGCCCGGTCCAAGATGATGCTGAAATGCAGCTCCAGCCACCCTTGCAGCGACGAGATGCGCTCCTGCAGCGACCCGCTCGACGCCAACCCCGCACCACTCCCACTCCCGCTGCCGGTGCCACTGCCGCTGGCACCTCCGTCCCGCCGTCCGTCAAGCGAGCCCGGGTGATGCCAGGCCACCAGGCGCAGACCGCTGGCGTGCTGGCTGCCCCAGTGTGCCTGGATGACGTCGATGACCTGGCGCAGGGCCTTGATGGCCGTCCCCACCACCGACAGCGCCTTGAGGTACAGCACCAGGGCGTCCACCAGCAGCGCGCCTGCCCTGGCATCCGCCGCCACCTGGGACCCGGAAGAGGAGGAGGCCACGGAGGAGGACGTGGTGCCGGTGGTGGACGACCCGCCTTCTTCCTCGTCGTCGGCCCCGTCCTGACCGAGCCCGTTCTCCTGCAGCAGGATGGTGTGCACGGCCGAGTGCAGGAGGCCCATGCCCGGCGCCAAACCCCCGCGCCGCACCGAGAGGCCGGCGATGGCGCCGGCGTCTCCGAGGGAGGCAATGAGGACGGCGCGACGCGTGGAGCTCTCCACGTAGGCCAGCACCCGCAGCGCCCCCTCCAGCGAGTCCGTGGACTTGACCGCCACCACCGCCTGCTGCTGCAGCTGGGCCTGCCCCTGCGGCACGTAGCCCATAGGCTGCTGCAAGTACAAGGGCCCAGGCAGCCCCACAAACGGTCCGCCGCTCCCCGATGTCTGCTGCTGTTGCTGCTGCTGCTGCTGCTGGTAGTGGTGGTGAAAGGAGGGCGAGGCGGCAGGGCGATGGTAGTGGTGGCGGTGGTGGCCCTGGCCCGCGGTGGAGGACACATCGTGTGGACCCCCGGCGTTGACAATGACGAAGCCGTCTGACTCCACACTCTCGGCCCCGTCCATGCCCGCCTGGAAGCCTCCACCGCCCGCGCCGCCCGAGGAGGACGAGGAGGAGGACGAGGAGGACGAGGAGGAAGAACGCCGGGTCATAGAGGAGGAGGAGACTAAGGTGGAGCGCCCGTGGCCCGAGAGCGCCACGGCTCCCGGTGGACTCGCAGCCAGGTTTTTGAAGGGATTGACGCGTGGGGTGGGAGGCGCCGCCACGGGGCTTTTGCTGTTGCTGTTGCTGTTGGTCTGGAAGGGCAGCATGGCCGGCCGAGCCAAGGGCGCGCGGGTACTAAGCGTGGTTGTGGCGGTGGTGGCTACAGCGCCGGCCAAGAAGAGGGCCTCAGGATCGCCTTCGATCATCTTTCTGCCTACGCTGTGCCCTCGCTGGTGCTGGGCCAGGGGATGTCCCAAAGAGGGACCGGAGGTCCCCGCGGCCACGCCCAGGAAAGGCGACTCCGCCATCGCCACTCGCCTCGTGGGCGTGGCCACGTCTGAGGGAGCAACAGTGAAAGAGGGAGGCGAGGAGGAAGAGGGCGCAGCGGCCGCTGAGGAGGAACGGCCCCGGTCGCTCCTCTTTTCCTCCTCCCCGTGTCCTGGCGGCAGGCCCCCAGCCATGTTGTTGCTGCTGCTGTTGGCCTCGTCGGGTCGGAGCAGGGCAGCTGGGTGGTGGCTGTCGTGGTCGTCGAGGAGGATGCCGCTGCTCTTCATGTCGATGAAGTCGTCCTGGAAGAAGTCCTCGAAGGAGATGCGCTCCAGGGGCTCGCGCTTGAGCAGGCGCTGTAGGAGGGCGAGGCAGGGCCGGGACAGGTCCACGTCGCCGGGGATCTGCAGGGGCCGCTTGATGACCTTGAGCAGCTCCACCTGGTTCTGCGCGGCGAAGGGCGGGCGGCCCGCCACCATCTCGAAGAGCACGGCGCCCACAGACCAGAGGTCGGCCTTGGCGTTGTACTGGTTCTGGCCCAGGATCTCGGGCGCCATGTACAGCGGGGACCCGCACAGCGTCTCGGCCATGGAGCTGCCCTCCAGGTGGCGCGCAAAGCCGAAGTCGGCGATCTTGAGCACGGCGCGCGGGGAGTTCTCGGTCAGTAGCAGGTTCTGGGGCTTGATGTCGCGGTGCACCAGGTTGCGGTCATTTAAAAACTTCAGGCCGGCCGCAAGGTGGCGCAGGAAGTGCTGGGCCGTGGCCTCCCCCAGGCGCGCGCCCGGCTGGTGCTTGATGAAGCGCTGCAGGTCGCCGCCACGGCAGTACTCCAGGATGATGTAGATGTGCTTGTCGCTGCGCTCGATGTCGTACAGGCGCACAATGTTGCGGTGCGCGTGGTTCTTGAGGATGGAGATCTCCGACTCCAGGTTCTCCTGCAGCTTCAGCGTCAGCCGCTCCTGCGAAATGTCCTTGATGGCCGCCTCCTGGTTCGTCTCCACGTGCACGGCCCGGTACACCGTGGCGAATGACCCCTTGCCCAGCTTCTCCAGCCGGTGGTAGTTCGGGGGCCCGTTCCGCGTCGAGGAAGTGGATAGGGGGGTGGAGGCATAGGAGGAGGGAGAGGGCGCCCGCGCGGCGACGCCTCGGTTGACCGTGTTGGTGCTCATGCTTTTGGTCTAGGCACTCGGTCTATGTACATATATGTATACCTACCTATTTGTCCAGCTTCTAGCTTGAGAGTGGGGGTGCTTTTATTTGCCTACAGGCCGAAGGCAGGGCGCGTAGATAGAGGCGCCGGGCAGCTCAACAACGGCATGCAACGAGAATTTGGGCAGGCCTGTGCTCCTGTGCGCTGTGCGGTCGCTGTTGATGTGACTGCCTCGTTGTGAAGCGTCGGCTGCTTTCTATCCCTGCGTAGTGGAATGAGGGGGGGCCCGAGGATGAGGGGGGCGCGTGCTGCTGCGGAGGGTCTTCCTCTAGCCTTTTGAATGAACCACGACCGACCG
>Ga0209491_10005034_pt1 | contig 19739 bp, 16 predicted proteins | sample BON02_FD_187213 | JGI IMG/M metagenome (GOLD analysis project Ga0209491, IMG submission 187213) | Freshwater microbial communities from Lake Bonney liftoff mats and glacier meltwater in Antarctica - BON-02 (SPAdes) (version 2) | ecosystem: Environmental > Aquatic > Freshwater > Ice > Glacier... | reverse complement strand
GCGTTTTTCACGACGCTTATAGCTACAGTCGCTTTATTTACGGTACTAGGGTTTGAGCCAGTTACATTGTATGAATACTTTAAGATTACGACTGGATCACTCTTCGGTGTAGTTGGTTTGTTTGCTATGCTTCAGGTTATAAAAAAGTCCTCATTACAGTGGTTAGGCATTTACAATCTTATCGGGGTTGCGTTTACTACATTTTACTTAATTACTATAAAAGACATAAACATTAGTTCATCCCTATTAGGAGCGTTTATAATCCTTGTTGGTTTTGTACTTTTTCTTTATTCCAATAAACAAACACAGTTAAAATTAACTAGTAAGCAGCATTTACTTTTACTACTTATGGCAGTTTGTTTCTCCGTTTCGTCACTCATACATTGGGAGAATGTAACTGCAAGTATTTCACCTTTGCTTATTATATCAAATCAAGAACTTATGGTATTGCTGCTTGGCGGATTTGCAGCATTTAAGAACAGAAGAAAAATAAAATTTACTTTCCTGTCTAAGACTTCTCTGTTTCCTATTCTATGGATGAGTATTGTTATATTCTTTGCATTATTACTCAGCTTATTGGGTTTGCAAGATACAAACCCATTCATAGCGAGTATACTATTCTTAGCTACTCCCTTAACCACCATTGTTTTTAGTTCTCTTTTTTTTAAAGAAAGGATAACACTTATGAATGCTTTAGCGATTGTACTAATTGCTCTTGGGGCACTTCTCCTGCACTATCTACAAAGTGCGTAAGAATAGAATATGTAAATCTTTTTTATAAGGCTAATTTTAAAACTAAAACATTGAGTCTAAAGCCTCTTTTTTAACTACTCTGAAAAACTTTCAGACGGTAGTAATACGAAACAATTAATAATCAAAAATTCCAAAACAGCACTATTTTTTCTTCTTGATAGCAAACCCTATATATACTTACTTTCCTCCACAACTCCCCGAAATCTGCTACTCTATTTCTATAAACACATACATTTTTGATTTTAGTACATTTTGCAACGATGGTACAAGAATATTAACCCATACAAATAAGTCAACGGAGGCAGGAGCCTATTGCGTAATCCCGCATTAAATCGGAATCTCTGTTTAAACTCATTCGGTTTCTTATCAGAATGCAGCTCGTTCTATTTTCAAAACTTAAATCCTAAAATCATTTGAGTCAAGCTATATTTGCCTTCTATGCTTATAAAAACCTATGGTAGTGCCGTATATGGAATCTCAGCTCAACTTATCACCGTGGAGGTAGATGTAGGTCAAGGTGCAAAAACACAAATAATAGGACTTCCAGATAATGCAGTGAAGGAGAGCCAACCGCGTGTAAATGCAGCCATGAAAAACTGCGGATATACCTACCCACGAAAAGGTGTAGTCATCAATATGGCTCCTGCCGACATACGCAAAGAAGGCTCATCCTATGACCTGACTATCGCCATAGGTGTAATGGCTGCTGGCGAACTAATAGCCGCAGATTTACTAGAAGACTCTATCATAATGGGTGAGCTAAGTTTAGATGGGAGCATACTACCCATAAAAGGAGCTCTTCCCATAGCCATACAAGCACAAAAAGACGGCTACAAAAGACTAATAGTTCCTAAAGAAAATGCCCGTGAAGCTGCTATAGTAAAAGACCTAGAAGTCTACGGTATGGATAATCTGAAAGACGTAGTAGAGCTACTAGAAGGCACCAAAGAATTTGAACGAACTATCGTAAACCCAAGAGAGGAGTTTGCAGATAGTGTAGATAAGCTTATATATGACTTTAGTGATGTAAAAGGTCAAGAAAACATAAAACGAGCTATGGAAATAGCTGCAGCTGGCGGACATAATATTATCTTGATAGGCCCTCCAGGAGCGGGTAAAACTATGCTGGCTAAACGACTGAATACTATACTGCCACCTATGAACTTGCACGAGGCTCTGGAGACCACCAAGATACACTCTGTGGCTGGCAGACTAGGCGGCAATGCTACACTGATGGCTCAGAGACCATTTAGAAGTCCGCACCACACCATAAGTGACGTGGCTCTAGTAGGTGGGGGTAATCACCCTCAACCAGGCGAAATAAGCTTGGCTCATAATGGAGTACTTTTCTTAGACGAATTACCAGAGTTTAAGCGAACGGTACTTGAGGTGCTACGCCAGCCATTAGAAGATAGAATGATAACCATAAGTAGAGCCAAATTTTCTGTGGACTATCCCTGCTCTATGATGCTAGTGGCTAGTATGAATCCTTGTCCTTGTGGATACTTCAATCATCCAGAAAAGGAGTGCGTATGTGCTCCTGGAGTAGTGCAGAAATACCTGAGTAAGATAAGTGGACCACTGCTAGACCGTATAGATATACACATAGAAGTGACTCCCGTAAAATTTGATGAGCTCAATAAGCAAAGCACAGGCAATGAAGAACAAAGTGACGCTATACGCAAGCGTGTAATTACTGCTCGTGAATTGCAAAATGCACGCTTCGAAGAACTACCGCTCTACAGCAATGCACAGATGGAGAGTAACCTGATACGCAAGTACTGCGAGATAGATAGCAAAGGAGCTCTCCTACTCAAAAATGCAATGAATAAACTCAACCTATCTGCTCGTGCTTATGATCGCATCCTCAAAGTGAGTCGTACCATAGCCGACTTAGGCGGTAGCGAATCTATACAAATGGAGCACCTAGCAGAAGCCATACATTATAGAAGTTTGGATCGGGAGAATTGGGGTGCGTAGTGTTTTACTCCAAAATGATAGAATCCATCAAGGTTTCTTCATTGGGGTAGAGCAATGCATTATCAATAGTCAAGTAATGTACTAACATACGTCCATCACCAAAACGATACACTTTAGCACTTAGCTTGCCATGAGCAAACAGCTTTTCTATGTCCTCTTGCCTAACGCCTTTATACTTATCTATTCCTTTTGAGATATGCTCCTTTCTGATTTTGACAACCATAGGTCAAAAGTACAATGTAAATGACAACTGAAGGTTTGATTAAGCTTAGAAACCTTTTCATTGAGTTGTACAGAACAATATAGCAATAGAACTGAGAACACCATTATTAGAAATGTCTGCACGCAAACCTATTTGAACTTGTAACTCAAGTTTGTATTTGAATTTCACAACTTACCTTTGCACCATGCAATTAGTCACAACACACATCTGTATGGTAAGGGACATAGGGGTTCACGGTAATCTCTTTGGTGGTATAATGATGGCCTGGATAGACGAGGCCGCTAGTGCTATGGCTGTGAGTATCTGCCACACACCTAATATGGTGACCATAAAAGTAGATGAGCTAGTCTTTAAAAAGAAGGTAAAAGAAGGTTTTGTAATCCGCATATACGCAGAAGTTGCTAGAATGGGTAACACCTCTCTTACTTTTAAAATAGAAGCTAGAAAAGTAAGTGTATATACTGGACAGGAAGATGTGGTAGTGACTACTAATACCACTTTTGTGCGTATAGACGAAGAGGGCAAACCTACTCCCATCCCAACGATAGTAAAAGAGAGATTCAAAGACAAACAAGGTTAGTCTTCTCGATACTCGTTTGTCCGACTGAGTGTTCCGCAATAGCGGAATAGCCCTCCGCCGCAGGAGGATATCGAAGTCCCAACTATAGTAAAAGAGAGATTCAAAGACAAACAAGGTTAGTCTTCTCGATACTCGTTTGCCGAAGCAAATCCACTCGAAGTGACCAAGTGCTCCGGCACAAATTTGCCTGAACTGAATCAGCGACTGATTAGTATTACACTTTGACTTAATCTTAAACTTTCTTCCCCCGTTCCTCAATCCAATTCATCATTTGGTTTAGTCTTCATATTAATACCGTTTACCTTTGGGTTACTGCATAGTATTCACTTAATAAAACAAGAAATAATATGCAACCTAAATCAAACGTCAAAAAGCCAGATCGTATTATCTTATTCGAAGTAGGGATAATACTAGCACTCCTATTTGTAAACTACGCACTCAACATTTCTTATAGCCGCAAGATAGTTATAGTAGACCCGGCTATAGATATTTTTGATGAACCTATGTACGTTTACACCCCACCGAAACCCTATACGCCACCTGAGGAGCAGCCACCTAAGCAAGTGACTAAGCCTCAGCAACAAGCTTCTTTTGACCCTCTGTCTATTATCAAAACTTTCACAGACTTATTTGAGCCTAAAGAAACGGTGATAGCTCTGCCCACACTACCAGTAGTAGGCAAAATGGCTCCCATAGTGGCTACTCCAGCACCCGACACGACTAATAAAGTGGAGTACTTCGTAGACCAAATGCCAGAATTCCCTGGTGGCGAAAATGCTCTTAATAAATACATTAGAGACCATTTTGATATCCCTAATATGGTATATGAATTTACAGATAAAGTAAGTCTAGTCGTAGAATTTACAATCTCTAAATCTGGCGAAGTATCTGATTTCAAGATCCTACAGTGCTCATTTCCTGGCTTAGGTACCGAAAAAGCAGCAAAAGATCTATATCTAAAAATGCCCAAGTGGGAAGCTGGGGTCAATAAGGGTCACAAGACAAATGTTCGATTGACTCAACCCATCCAAATACAAATTAATTAAAACAGCGGCACGATTATGGAAATATGTAATCCGAATTCTGTAAGATAGTTTTCCGTATAAAAGGGGCCGAATGGCCCCTTTTATACGGAAAAAAAATCTTCGAATACTACCATTCCATTCAGGTTCTTGTAAAAAATGTCCGTTCTTCAAGCGAAATTTCCCGTTTATGAACTGTGAGCCCAAAATTCCAATATTTTCTCGTTATATTTACAATATGAACAACAAGCTATACTTCAAACGATTAACATTATTGGCATTTAGCATGTTTTTAATGGTCGGGGTATCTTTTGCTGAGGGAGGAGATGACGATGACAAAAAAGGCGATGACAAGCCTAGTAAAGATAAAATCGTTTTAACAGGAGATGATAGTACCGTTTTAGATGATACTAAAGATATAACAAATGAAGGAGATGACACTCTTGTTTATGAGGATTGGGATAACTCAGAACAGAATCTGAGTAGAGGCGATTCTTATATCGAAGTAGCACTTGATGGCCAGTCTAATTATCAGTTTAATCCTTATTCTGATAAATCTATTAATACCGAATTGTTTGACCACATTAACCCACTGAGAAAAGAATATCGCGTTGAATTTACCGTATTCCCTAATCCTACGATAGACAAGATAAACATAAATCCAGAGAGAGAACCTACTAGTATTTGCATAGCAGACATTACAGGCAAGGAACACATGGTGTCGCCATACGCCCCGACTGTAGATGTATCGCACCTAGGAGTAGGCACGTACTTTATACAATTGATATATACGGACCATGTAGAGTCTCGTAAGTTTATCAAAGGTTAATTTTTATTTCATTCACCATTAAACAAAGAAAACTATGCTAAGAGCTGTAATTATCGATGACGAAAGAAAAAGTAGAGAAAACCTAGAGTTACTCTTGGTCTCATTTGTAGATAACGTGGAGATAGTAGGGACCGCAGATGGGGTTCTTACTGGCATTAGTGCCATAGACCTGCATAACCCAGATTTGGTTTTCTTAGATATTCACTTAGCCAATGGTGATGGTTTTCAGATACTAGAGTCCCTCAAAAACAAGCATCAGAATGTAATATTTGTTACAGGACACGAGGAGCACGCTGTCAAAGCATTTCGCTCAGATGCTATAGATTATCTGCTTAAGCCTGTGTGCATAGAGCACTTGCAAGGTGCCGTAGAGAGAGTAAGAGCCCGCACAAAGAATAATACGAATAAAGAGGCAATACAACAAATATCCCTATCTACTAGCAAGGGCTTACAGTTTCTCAAGACTGAAGATATAGTGTACTGCAAAGGAGATGGAGCATACACTTACTTTTTTCTAAAAAGCGGTGAGCGTATTACCACATCTAAAAATCTGAAAGAATACGAAAACAGGTTAAAAGACTATAATTTTTTCAGAAGCCACAAGTCTTACTTAATAAATCTTGCAGAGATAAAAACGTACATTCGTGGCGAGGGCAGCCACGCAGTCATGTCAAACGGAGACAACGTAGGAGTTTCTAAAAGAAGAAAGGACATGTTTTTGGCTGCTTTGAGCAGTGCATAATACTAATTTACGATATAGAATTTTAGGGCTACTTCTATGTATAGGAGTAGCTTTTGCTTTTGGGCAAGGACCTATCCGTTTCCAAAATATCACGGTGAACGATGGTCTGTCTATGGGCACCATTACTGATTTTCAGCAAGACCACAAAGGCTATATGTGGATAGCCACCGCAGAAGGACTGCACAGGTTCGATGGCAAGCATTTCAAAATATTCAAGCATAGAGAAAATGAAGACAACTCTTTAAGCGACAGCTACATACACGACCTATTATCGCAAGACAAGAAACTATACATAGGTACAGATGTAGGCACGCTAGATATAATGGATGAAGAAACATATTCGGTTTCTCATCTTGACCTTAAAACTGTAGACCCTAGTTTTGACTATTCCATAGACCAACTTATAAGCTACCAAGGCAATATCATAATCAATACAAATGGTGGTGGCCTGTGGCAGTATAATCCTACATTAAAAAACATCCGAAAACTGGAAATACGAGATTTGAAAGGCAAAAATGTTACTCAAATAATTGTAGTTGATAAAAACTTAATATTACTAACAAGCAACTCCATAGTATCTACCAATCTTAATCATTCTATAACCGTATTTAAAGATGACAACCTTAAACTTACCTGCATAGCCCTTTTTGAAGACAAATATCTGCTAGGCACTCAAAAAGGGCTCTACTCCGTCAATAAAAATTTCGGCAATACGAAGCAGCTACCGATGCCAGAGAAAAAACGATTTGTAAATATAATAAGCACCATAACCGTCTCCCAAAACAAGGCATGGATAGGAACAGCAGGAGGCTTGCTACTGCTCAAGGAAAATGCATTCACACTATACCGTGCTAATCAACTACGGCCATTCTCCTTGGTAAATGATAATGTGTCTACGCTCTTTCTAGACGAGGAGGAAAATCTTTGGATAGGCACTCAAGCAGGTATAAGCAAATATGCTCCGAGCCTCAAGAAATTTGAACTATTACAATATTTTGAGCTCGACGATGAAAATTTTAACAACAACGTGTACTATACCTACGAGGATAGAAGCGGCAGCATGTGGCTTGGTACCTTGTCTTCTGGCCTTATAAAACTAGATGCCAATAATGCAATAGAAAAGGTATATCCAAAGGTAGCAGATGGGCCATTTGAGTCCAACTCGGTCCGGTGTATTTTCGAAGATAGTAAAGGAACATTTTGGATAGGTACAAGCTTAGATGGTATATTTACATTCAATAGAAAGACGGGTATATTTACTGCAGTAGCCAACACAGAGCTAGGTAATTTAAAATCTAATACAATCCGAGAATTTTACGAAGATTCTAAGGGAAGGCTTTGGGTAGGCACGCTGTACGGTCTTGCCCTCAAAGATTCTACAAGTTTTAATTTTGAACATTACCGAGCTGAAGAGCTTACCAATAATAACTCCATCTATCAGATAGAAGAATTGGTAAATGAGGAGAAACTAATACTCGCCTCATTTAGAGGTGGACTGCAAATTTTTGATATTAAAAGCAAAAAATTCACTTCCTATAAAAATATACTCAACGACACGAAAAGCATAAGCAATAATAACCTCATGTCTATGGCTTGGGTAAACAAAGATACGCTCCTAATAGGCACCTATGGTGGTGGGCTCAATATTTTTGACCTCCGCACAAAAACATTTAGCAGTGTGACTGAAGCAGATGGACTAGTAAATAATGCAGTTTATGGCATTTTATATCAAGGTGAGGGTAATTGTTGGCTTTCCACTAACAATGGTTTAGTAAACTATAATTTGTACTCTCACATCTTCAAAAACTTCAAGCCGATACATTACTTACAAAGTACTGAGTTTAATGAAGGAGCATTCACCAAAACCTCCAATGGTTACTACTACTTTGGAGGAGTTAATGGCATTAATTATTTCCGACCGGAAGAGATCAAATTTGACACTACTGCATCGCCCATCTATTTCACCGATGTACGTGGACAATTTACCAAAAAGTCAAAAGACAGACTTGCCCTGAGTTTTACAAACAGTAGACTAGAGATAGACTTTATGTCACTATACTACAGTAATCCTGAAGCCATAGGGTACTTTTACAAATTAGAGGGTTTTGATAATGAATGGATAAGCAGTCAAAGTCAAAATACGGCTATCTATCCCCGTTTGAGTCCGGGCACATATACATTCAAAGTAAAAGCGGCAGACGAATTTGGCAATTGGGTATGCACCTCAGAAGAGTTAACCGTGGTTGTAAGTCCTCCTTTCTGGCAAAGTTGGTGGTTTGTAGCTTTGAGTATACTCCTTGTAGGAGGTCTTATATACATACTCTTTAGATACCGCACTCGAGAGATAGAACGATCGTATAAATTACGATTAGTCGATTCTGAGCTAGCTGCATTACGTAGCCAGATGAACCCTCACTTTATCTTCAATTCCCTAAATAGTATACAGTACTTTATTCTTAAAAAAGAACCACGAGAGGCCTATTCATATCTGAGCAAGTTCGCTAGCTTAATGAGAAAAATACTGCAAAACAGCAGGCTACGCTATATCACAGTAGCAGACGAGATAGAAAGCTTAAACCTATATCTAGAAATGGAGAAAATGAGGATGGATAATAACCTTGACTTTACAGTGTCCACTCAAAATATAGATGACCTAGAGGCTACAAATATTCCAACTATGCTTATTCAACCATTCGTAGAAAATAGTATAATACATGGACTATTGCCTAAAAAAGATAACCGATCACTAAAGGTAACTATATCGAAAGAAAACGACCACCTTAACTGTACCATAATAGATAATGGAATAGGTAGAGATGCATCTGAAGTCATGAATGCTAAGCGAAGCAGCAAACACACCTCGGCTGGCATGTCACTCACTCAGAAACGACTAAGAATACTTAGTGAAGGTAAAGGGAACTTTAATGTGAAAATAACGGATGTGAAAAATGAGGATGGTAGCACAGGAACAGAAGTGAGCCTAATAGTACCTATAATTACTGAAATAAATTAAACACTATCCAGCTACCGAGGTAGGCTAGAGCAGTCATATATACAAACTGTATAGTAGGCCATTTCCACGTTTTAGTCTCTTTATATACCACCGCCAGCGTGCTCATGCATTGCATAGCAAATGCGAAGAATACCATAAGAGAAAGTACTACAGCAAGCGTATAAATAGGTTTGCCATTTTCGTCAGTATCCTTGTTCATTTTCTCACGTATCTGCTCAAAATTTTCCTCATCGCCAACACTATAGATCGTACTCATAGTTCCTACGAATACTTCCCTTGCGGCAAATGAAGTGATAAGCGAAATCCCAATTTTCCAATTAAATCCCAATGGTTTAATACTCGGTTCTATCGCTTTACCAAAATGCCCAGCATAGCTTTCTTCTATTTTACCCGCTTGTTTCAGTTCCAGGTTACTCTCAGCTGTTGGTCCATAACTAGCTAAGAACCATAACACTACGGATACAATAAGGATCACTTTGCCCGCCTCTGTAACAAAACTAAGTGACTTCTGCCAGCAATTTATCCAAATATTATTCCACCTAGGAGGATGGTAGATTGGCAGCTCCATTATAAAATAAGAGGGGATATCGTGTTTTATGAGCCATTTAAAAACCACAGCTGCAGCCAATGCGGCAACTGTACCCAATACGTACATGGCAAGCATAACTAAAGCCTGCAGGTCTACTACCCCAAAAATCATAGTGCTAGGTATAGCCATAGATATAAGCAAGGTATAAACGGGTAGCCTAGCAGAACAACTCATAAGCGGTGTCACCATAATAGTAATGAGACGATCTTTCCAGTTCTCGATGTTCCGAGTACTCATAATAGCGGGTATAGCACAAGCTGCACCGCTAAGTAGAGGAACGACAGACTTACCACTAAGACCTAGGCCGCGTAGCATCTTATCCATTATAAAACTAACGCGAGCCATATAGCCAGTATCCTCAAGCAAGCCCATAAAAAAGAAGAGAATAGCTATTTGCGGTACAAATACTACCACACCTGCTATGCCGGCAATTAAACCATTAATTACTAACCTTTTGAGCCACCCATCTGGCAATAAGTCACTTAGTAATTCGCTAAGAGTAGCAAAGCCTGTCTCTATCCAATCCATAGGATAAGAGGCAAGCGTAAATACACTTTGAAATATAACTAGCAAGACCACTAAAAACATAAGGTATCCTAAAATAGGATGAGTAGCATATGCATCTATCTTGTTTGATATAAGTTCTCGTTTCGATTTTAGAGTAGTCGTTTTATTCAGTAGCTTAGAGATAGCGTCGTAATGCGTTTCGTGTGTATGGTCTAGCTCACTTCCAAAAGCATAATGTGGCACGAACTGCTCTTCCGCTAACGCTTTTTTTATAGCATCCGTACCTTCTCCCGTTCTAGCATTAATTTTGAATACTCGTATTCCAAGTTCTTTTTCAAGTCTGTCTATGTCTATCTCAAAACCCTTAAAATCTGCTATGTCTAGCATATTCAGTGCTAGCACCATCGGTATATTGTGCTGAGCTAATTGACTGAAATAAAACAAATTTCTTTTCAGATTAGCAGCATCTGCGATATATAAGATAGTTTGAGGTGGTATATCTTCAAAAAACACCTTCACCGCCTCTTTTTCATCTAAACTTTTAGGATTAAACGAGTAGGTGCCGGGTGTATCGATTAGCTTGATTTGCGTGGAGCCAACCTTGTATGATCCTTCTTTATTTTCTATGGTTGTGCCTGGCACATTGGTTATCTTCTGTTTTAATCCAGTAAGCTGGTTAAACAGTGAAGATTTTCCGCAATTGGGATTGCCTGCTAGTACTATTTTTCTTGTAATGCTCAAGATATATTAAAGAGAGGATCTAAGGGTCTTACTACGATGCTATCTGCCTCATTGCATCTCATGCTAAGTGTATATTCTTCTAACTCATAGGCTATTGGATCTCCAAAAGGAGCTTTGAGTATTGGTTTAATTAGCACACCGGCGATACAGCCCATTTCTTGTAGCTTTTCCTTGAACGGAGACTCCTCTACAGAAGCTATTCGTGCTATTTGTCCTATTGCTAATTCGGTAAGTTTCACTTGCTTGCCGCAAAGATGTATTTTTATTTGGATTAATTAAAGATAGTGAATCTTATAGCATATTTATTAGCACAGTAAAAACTAGAATTACTGCCAAATTTAATAAAATGGCTTTTGCACTATATAGGGGCTTTCGTACTGCAGAACTACCACTCCAATAACTCCTCAACCTTCCTTTTTAATCTGCTTTTTCCCATAAAGTTGATTTCTAAATCTGCATGAAATGGTATGGGAGTATCTAGACTACCCACTCGCATAACAGGTGCATCTAGACTAGTAAAGCAGTGCTCACCTATCCAAGCAGCTATCTCTCCTCCTATGCCACCTTCTAGTGTGTCCTCATGCACTATTAGCACTTTCCCAGATTTGGCTACAGCCTGGCTTACTGCCTCTTTGTCCCATGGTAATAGTGTTCTTAGGTCAAGTATTGTTGCATCTATCCCAAGATCAGCTACTACTTCTTGACACCATTGCACAGCTAGTCCGTATGTTATGAAGGTGATTTCTTCTCCTTCTTGCACCCACCTAGCTTTGCCTATCTCTGTAGTAAACTCTTCTATACAAACTTCTTCTCGTAAACTTCTATATAATCCCTTGTGCTCAAAGTACAATACAGGATTTGGATCTTCGAAGGCAGCTAGTAGTAATCCTTTGGCATCTGACGGAGTGCTCGGATACACAATTTTAAGACCGGGTAAATGGAAAAACCATGCCTCATTACTTTGACTGTGAAAAGGCCCCGCTGCTGACCCACCACCTGTTGGCATACGGACCACTACATCGCTATTCTGACCCCAGCGGTAGTATGTTTTGGCCAGATTATTTGCTATCTGATTAAACCCACAGCTCACAAAATCTGCAAACTGCATTTCTACCATTGTTTTTTTACCTCCCATAGATAGACCCAAAGCAGCTCCAAGCGGTGCTGCTTCACAGATAGGCGTATTACGCACCCTGTCATGGCCAAACTCTGCTACGAAACCATCTGTGATTTTAAATACTCCTCCATAGTCTCCTATATCTTGACCCATGAGCACTAGATTATCATACTTACTCATAGCCGTTTTCAGTCCGTCTTGTATGGCATCTATAAAACGTATTTCTGCTTTATCTCCTTGCTGTGCAACTACTTGCGGCGTGTACGGCTTATAAACGTCACCCATTTCTGTAGCAGTATCTACAGGTATAGACTCACGTGTTTTGAGTATCTCTACAGCCTCATTTATTTCATCCGTTATTTCATCTTTTATAGCCACTATCTCTTGGCCAGAAATATGCTTGTTTAGAATCAGGTATTTTTCAAAGTTCTCAATCGGATCTCTTTTAGCCCACTCATCCATTAACTCCTGAGGCACATATTTAGTGCCACTCGCTTCTTCGTGCCCTCGCATTCTAAAAGTCTTACACTCCAATAAAAAGGGCCTTGGGTTTTTTCTCAGATCCTGAGCAATAGCAGAAACTTCTGAGAATACTTCTAAAATATTATTTCCGTCAATAGTCTTGCTTTCTATACCATAGCCTATCCCTTTATCTGCTATATTGACACAGCGAAACTGGTCACTGCTCGGAGTACTTAAACCGTATCCATTATTCTCTACCAAAAATATCACAGGCAAATCCCAAACAGCAGCTAGATTTACAGACTCATGAAACTCACCTTCACTTGTACCTCCGTCTCCACTAAAGGCAAGTGTCACCTTACCTTTTCCATCTAACTTATTGGCTAGTGCCACACCGTCTGCCACACTTAGCATAGCACCTAGATGCGAAATCATGCCTGCTATGTGATACTCACTAGTGCCAAAGTGAAAGGACCGATCTCTTCCATTGGTAAATCCTTCTATATTGCCTTGCCATTGATGGAGTAGTCTCTTGATCGGAATACCTCTACTCGTAAACACCCCTAGGTTACGATGCAACGGCATTATATATTCATCTGCATCTAAAGCTAACGTAGCACCTACGGCTATTGCCTCCTGTCCGATACCACTAAACCACTTGCTAACCTGACCTTGCCTAAGTAGTTTTAGCATTTTTTCTTCTATCATCCGTGGTTTCACTAAAGCAGCATACAGCGTCTTTAGTTGTGCAGAATCATACGTATTAAATTGATCGAAGTTCATATCGTTATCACGAATTAAATACAATATTTGGTAGCTACGGAGTAATTCCAAACCTATTTTCGTACCGTGCTTCTATTGTTAGATAATTACGACTCATTTACCTATAATCTATACGATTATTTCTGCCGCTGCGGTGCGGAAGTAGACGTAGTGCGAAATGATGTAATAGACGTTGCTTCCATTGGTAAAAAGTACAAAGGAATAATACTATCCCCTGGACCAGGCCAGCCAAAAGATGCAGGTAAAATGATGGAAGTTATCGAACGCTATCACAACATCTTACCCATTTTTGGGGTATGTCTTGGAATGCAGGCACTAGGCCAGCATTTCGGTGCAACACTACAAAGAGCTAGTTTTCCTATGCACGGCAAGGTGAGTACACTTACTTTTGAGGAGCAACATCCTATGTTTCAGCATGTAAATAAACCTTTGGACGTTTGCAGATATCATTCCTTAATTCTGACTAACCTAGAGCATACAGCACTACGAACGCTGGCAAAAACTAATAAAGATGAGCCTATGGCTATGGCTCATGGTACATTGCCCATTTGGGCGGTGCAGTTTCATCCTGAGGCTATTTTGACACCACAAGGACTAAAAATTATAAATAATTGGCTATCTTGCTTTGAATTTATCGATACTAAACCGGTTGCGGTTTAAGTTGTTATACTTGCATATATAAAATCACTTGATAGTAGCGGAACACATATCACCCATTTTGCCAATAGATACTAATGCCTCTAGGGAAAAATGTATCGCCACTATGATGGATAATCTTTGTTTTGAATTACCTGTAATGCGAGACGGAAAGCTATATGGAACAGTAGAGCTAGACGAGTGTATTCAAAGCAAAGAAGAAACAATTGAATCTTTGGTTGAGCCTGGTTGTGCTAGCGTGCATGCTAGTTCTAGTCTATTTGACGTACTCAGAATATTTAGTGAGTCAAAAGCCAATGTTTGTTGTGTATTAGGCGAAAACTTGAAATGGATAGGCATTGTAACAAAAACAAATGTTCTAGAAGCCTTGGCACAATCCCTTACTGTGAAGCAAGTAGGAGCTGTACTAGTCTTAGAAATGGTAGCTCACCAATACTCTACTAGCGAAATCTCTAGAATAATAGAGAGCGAAGGGGCCCAAATATTGGGAATATGGCTTACTAATACAGAAGGAAGTGGGAGAATACAAGTAAGTATAAAACTCAATACTCAAAATGCCGAACGCATAATCAACAGTCTTCAACGGTTCAGCTACGAAGTAATAGCCATTTTTGGTGATGAAGACTACAAAGATAATGTAGAGAGTCGCTTCGAATCTTTAATGAAATACATTGATATCTAAGCATTTATATGTTTTTCTTCTTGTATTTGTAGGGCTATCAGCCAAGGCTCAAGATATCCTTGTTTCTAAGATTACAATAACAGGAAACACTAAAACTAAAGACCACGTAATACGGCGAGAGATTCTTATACAAGAAGACTCTACCTATACGAGCAAAAGGTTAAAAGAGCTCTTATCTCAATCTGAAAACAGGGTACTAAACCTTAATTTATTTAACACCGTAAATAGCACATTAGACACCGTAAGTGAAGTAAATTTTGTAACACTAGAGATAGTAGTTGTAGAGAAATGGTATATCTGGCCTATTCCTTTTGTAGAATTTAGCGATAGAAATTTTAATGTTTGGGGAGGATTAGACTTTGATCCTGCAAGGACAAACTACGGTTTGTACGTGTTCAATTATAATCTTTTTGGCAGAAACCATACACTTAAAACTAAAATGAAAACGGGCTACCATACTAAGCTAGGAGTAGAGTACCGTATTCCTTTTTTATCATCAAAAACACAATGGGGGCTGAACACACTAATAGAATACGCCGCTCAAAACGAAGTATGGTATCAGACCAGAAATGACAGTCTACAGTTCTTTAAGAATGGAAAGAATAATTTGATAAAAACCTTAAAATCAAAGGTGGAATTCAGCAAAAGAATCAACCCGTTCTCTCGCCTATTCATAGGAGTTGCATACGAAAATGGGCAACTAGACACTTCTGTTCCCACTGGCGACTATTTTAGCAACAATACGGGATACCAAAACACATTTGGGATAAACTTAGGTCAGGAATATGATACACGAGACAATATTTTTTACCCCATAGAAGGGAAATTTTTATCTCTGAGAGCCACTGCAGAAGGATGGAAAAATATAGACTGGACACCCAATCTAGAGATACGTACAAAGATCCAATATTTTAAGAAGCTTACACCTAAAATATCTACGGCACTAGCTGTATTTGGCACCCTAAAAAGCAATCCTACACTGCCCTACTCTAGGCGACAAGTGCTAGGATATAATCAAATAGTACGTGGGTTTGAGTACTACGTTATAGATGGCACGTGGGGCTATACAGGCAATGCAGCTATACGATACCAACTGGTGCATAAACCCAAACTGAAAATAAATCTAATCCCATTCCAAAACTATAAGTTGCTGCCACTCAATATATATGCTGAAGCCTATGTAGATGTGGGTCAAGCTGGGTTCAAAAATAATGACCCATCCAATCAGCTAAATGGGGAGTTTTTATACGCTGGCGGATTAGGTCTAAATCTACTATTGTATAACGATAGATTACTACGTCTAGAATATAGTTTGAACAGTTTACAAGAAGGTGGTTTCTTTGTACACTTCGAAAAAGCAATTTAAACATGAAAGTAGCACTGTACGGTAGACATATAGAGACTAAAGGATTCAAGGCTTTTTACGAAAAATTTACTCGTTTGCTAAGTGAACATGGTATTGCATATGAAGTAAGTTTAAGCTACGGCAAGTTTATACAAGATACTTACGGATTTGAGTGTGAGTCATGTGCAGACACTCAACTTACGCCCGACCAGTTCGACTGTCTCATAAGCCTAGGTGGTGACGGTACTGCACTAGATACTTTATCCTTAGTACGAGATTCTGGGCTGCCGGTAATGGGTGTCAATTTAGGTAGGCTTGGATTTTTGGCTAACATCAAAATGGACAAAATAGAAGCTGCCATTATTGCTTTAAAAAACGGAGAGATAATTACCGAAAAACGAGCATTGCTGCAAATAGAATGCGATATACCAGAGATAAATGAGTTTCCCTATGCACTCAATGACTTCGTAGTGCAAAAAAGAGACACTTCTGCTATGATTACTGTAAAAGCTAGTCTCAATGGGCAATTTATGAATAATTACTGGGCAGATGGTCTTATAGTAGCCACGCCTACAGGCTCTTCTGGCTACTCACTTAGTTGTGGCGGACCACTTATTTTCCCAGGTAGTAAATCATTCGTTATCACACCTATAGCAGCTCACAATCTCACAGTAAGACCTGCAGTAATTCCAGACAGAACCGTACTTGAAATAGAAACAAGCGGACGAGCAGATACCGTACTTATCACCTTAGACTCTCGCTCATTTGTAGTGCCTAGTAATACCAAACTCACGCTTCGTAGAGCACCGTTTAATTTTATAATGCTTCAGCTAGAAAGCACTACCTATATGGATACCATACGCAATAAGCTGCTCTGGGGAGCTGATAAAAGGGACGAAGTATAAACCTACTCCCTATTTTTGCTATCAAGCCATATAGTAACAGGTCCATCATTAACCAAAGCCACTTTCATATTTGCACCAAATATTCCGGTTTTTGTAGTTACTGCACTAGCACATTCATTCACAAATTTTCCATATAATGAAATAGCCACATCAGGATGAGCTGCTTTAATAAAAGAGGGTCTATTTCCTTTTTTTGTGCTAGCATGTAGGGTAAACTGACTTACCACAAGCAATTCTCCTTGTACATCGAGGACACTATTATTCATCTTTTTATTTTGATCTTCGAAGATTCTCATTAGCGTTATTTTCTTCACTACCCAATCTATATCTTCCTGTGTATCTGCACTTTCTATTCCTAATAAGATGAGCAGTCCTTTCGAAATCTGGGAGTATACACTCTGATCTATTGTCACACTTGCTTCTGTCACTCGCTGTATCAATGCTCTCATACTACAAGTTTAATGCGTTGATTATCAATAATACCAACGGCAAGCACAAGTTATCAACTTCTCGCTATCTTTGCCTAGTGAGAATTATTACACTCTTTGTTTTTTGTACTCTAATGGTTTCTGTTTTTGCACAGCGACAGCAAGGTATGATCATCGATAATTATAGCGGAAATATTGGTATTCAGTACAATCCAGCAAATTTAGCAGACAGTAGATTCAGGTTCAATATGAACATGATAGGATTCAATGCTCATCTACAGAACAACTATATACAGGTAGAGCCTCCACACAGCATTTATAAGTTTTTAAATTGGAAAAGGGATAGCACTTTTGGTACGCAAAATTTCGATTATCCCTATGTAGAAGAGTATACCAAAGAGCGGCTCAATAGCAATGATAAGTTTGTGTATACCAATGCTTCTGTAAATTTACTTAGTATGCAATTCGCACTAAAAAACCAAGCAGGTTTATCTTTTGCCGTCACCACAAAGGCATATGGGAAAGTAAGTAATTTGTCAGAAAACGGTCTAAAAACATTTTTACAAGATCTAGATTCCGTTGGGTACGCAAAAGAAAACCAACGACGTCTACTTGGGGAGACTATAGATATTAGTAACACAGGTGCTGCTGCACTGGCCTACCAACAATTTAGTTTTAAATATGCCGTGGTAGCCAAGGACAAAGGTCAAGATTTTTTTAAAATCGGGCTAGGTATAGACTACAATATCGGACTATATGGTGGCTACTTCAAGGCCAATGACGTGAGCTATACACTCACTGGTATAGATACTCTGTCTGTAACCGCGGCAGATATGGAACTAGCCTATATAGATCCTAACTACCTTGCAAGTCCTGACAGAAGGTTAAATGATTTCTTTGGTAAAAGTAGACTTGGACGTGGTGTCGGTATAAATGGAGGGTTCGTATACGAGCACAGACCAAATAGTAAGGCCTATAAATATCTTATGAACCGCCGTAATCAGGTGGACCAATCTGTTAATAAGTACGACTGGAAAATAGGTGCAAGCATTATAGATTTAGGTTTTGTAAATTTCAACAATGGTGCAGCTGCAAGAAAACTTACTGTAAGTAGCCCAACAAGCCCAAAGAATTGGAATAATTTTGACTCTGCAGACATGTGGAAGAACATAGACGATTTAGATACCTTCATAAACACATTCTTTTCTAATGTAGAGCAAGATTCTTCCTTTAGAATGTTCACTCCAGCTACATTAAACCTTTCTGCTGACTATAAAATTAGGGATAATATATATCTCGCAGCTAACTATACTCAGAGCCTGATGCGTAACAAAGGCAAAAACGTAAAAACACCTAATGTTCTAAGCATAGCACCTCGCTACGAAAGCAGGTGGCTCACAGTTGCTCTGCCCGTATCTATAAGCAGATATTACAACATTGTAAATCTAGGGGCCTACGTGCGAGGTGGCGTTTTCTACATGGGATCAGATAATCTAGGCGGATTTTTAACAGGTAAAAAAACCAATGGTGCTAATATATATGCCGGATTTAACTGGCCCATTCATTATAAAAAACTTAGAGACTCAGATGGGGATGGAGTGTCTGATGACGAAGACCAATGTCCCGATATGGCAGGCCCTATTAAAACGGAAGGTTGCCCAGATGCAGATGAAGATGGTATAGCAGACGATGAGGATAAATGCCCGAACGAAGCAGGGAAAAAACAATTCGAAGGCTGTCCTGATTTGGACGAAGACGGTCTAGTAGGAGATGATGATGAATGCCCCGGAGTGTATGGAGACAAGAATACCAATGGTTGTCCAGACAGAGATGGAGACGGTATACATGATGCGATAGACATGTGCCCAGATATAGCGGGTGAGCTAAAGTATAAAGGATGTGTAGAGGCACCAGAAGATATATCAAACAATACTAAGGTTTCAGATAAGGAGAATATTCTGAAACCAATAACGGAGGAAAGTAAGTTCGATAATTGGGATTTTGTAACGTATGAATACTGGCCGGTTCTTGGAGCGTACAATGACGTACGGTGGGCCGAAGAGCTACAAGCTAGGCTAAAAACTAATATTGGGATTACTACAACTGTAAAGTCAATACCTGGACTAAGTAAGTACTACGTAACACTGGGCCAAGCAAACTCTATAAGTGAGGCTAAAGAGATACAAGAGATACTAGATATGCCACGATTTAAGCAAGAACTGAACGGTAGTTTATGGTGGAAGAAGATTAATAAATCTTAAATTCAACTCACAAACGCAACAATTTAAAGAGCTAGTTTATGGTGGTTAAAAAGAGATGATTAGGGGCTAGCCCCTAATCATCTTCGGAAATTTTCACTACCTTCACTTCTCGACAAAAAG
>Ga0209491_10005032_pt1 | contig 19744 bp, 17 predicted proteins | sample BON02_FD_187213 | JGI IMG/M metagenome (GOLD analysis project Ga0209491, IMG submission 187213) | Freshwater microbial communities from Lake Bonney liftoff mats and glacier meltwater in Antarctica - BON-02 (SPAdes) (version 2) | ecosystem: Environmental > Aquatic > Freshwater > Ice > Glacier... | reverse complement strand
GCGCGGAACGCACCAACGGTTTCGGCGCCGATGTCGACCCGGAGCGAGCCGCCGCGGCACTCACCACCGTGCGACACATGCTCGGAGTGGGCGTCTCGTGAGCGCGCATGTGACCACGCCGACCGTGTCGGAATCCGAGCGTCGTCGTCGATGGCGTCTCCTGTTGGGTTCCGCCGTCGACGACGTGTGGACCGAAGCCGACAGCCGGGCAGCCCGCGACGATCAGGCCGATCAGGGCAATCAGGAAGCCGGGGCCGATCCCGACGGTGACAGACCGCCCGGTAGCGGCACCGCGGCCGCGCCACCGAGCCAGCCGAGCCAGCCCGGTGCCGGGCTGCGCGGCGACGACCGCCGCATCGATGCCGCCCTCGGCGCGCTGTACGACCGGGGCGAACAGGGCACTCGCGGCACGGGCCGCGCCGGCGGGTTGAGCCGGTCGAAGCCGTCGGTGATGCGCTGGCTGGGCGACATCCGCCGGTACTTCCCGACGCCGGTCGTGCAGATCCTGCAGCGCGACGCCGTCGAGCGCCTCGACCTGCGTCAGCTCCTGCTGGAGCCGGAACTGTTGCAGAGCGTCGAGCCCGACATCCACCTGGTCACACTGCTCGTCGAACTCAACCGCCACCTTCCCGACGAGACCCGGGCCACCGCCCGTCAGGTGATCGCCAAGGTGCTCGCCGACCTCGAACGGCGACTGTCCGATCACACCCGCCAGGCCGTTCGTGGCGCTCTGTCACGATCGGCGCGCACCCGCCGGCCCCGGCCGGGTGACATCGACTGGCCCACCACGATCACCGCCAATCTGCGCCACTGGATCCCCGAGCACCGCACCATCGTGCCCGAACGGCTCGTCGGCCACGGGCGGCGCCAGCGCAGCCTCGCCCGCGACGTGATCATCGCCGTCGACCAGTCGGGTTCGATGGCCGACAGCGTGGTGTACGCGTCGCTGTTCGGCGGCGTGCTCGCCCAGCTGCCGGCGTTGCGCACGTCGTTCGTGGCGTTCGACACCGCCATCACCGATCTCACCGCGTACCTCCACGACCCGGTCGAGGTGCTGTTCGGTGTGCAACTCGGTGGTGGCACCGACATCGCCAACGCTCTCACGTACTGCCAGCGCCTCATCGAACGGCCTCGCGAGACCGTGTTGTTCCTGGTGAGCGATCTCTACGAGGGCGGCAACGCCGCGGTGATGCGAGGTCGCGTCCGTGAACTCGTCGAGTCGGGTGTGAAGGTCATCGTGTTGCTGGCCCTCAGCGACGAGGGCACCCCGGCCCACGATCACGACCACGCGTCGGCGCTCGCGGCGCTCGGTGCCACCGTGCTGTCGTCGACACCCGACGAGTTCCCCGCGGTGCTGGCTGATGCGCTGCGATGACGGGTCGTGTGAGCGGTTGCGTGCAGACGAAATCTTGACCCACTGCAACGCCTGAGCGACGGATCGTGCCAGCTCAGCTCGGCGCCGCCGTTGCCACTGCCCGACGTCGCCGACTTCGATGCATGCGTCCGACTCGGTCACTTCCAGGTGGCGGAGCAGTTCGCAGCCGCGGCCGGCGGCGGGGAAGCGACGGCCGAGTCTCTCGACGACCGTGGATGACGATACGGATGGGGTCGTCGGCGGTGTCTGGGCGCTAGCGTTCGGTCCTCATGGGTCAGTTGGTCGCCGTCACCGAGAAGCCGAGTTCGACACGCGGGGTCGTCCGTTTCGAGATCAATCGCAGTCTGTCCGGAATGGGCCACGAGCACTTCGCGTCGGTCGCCGATGCATGGGGCAACACGTCGTCCGACGAGCTCGCACGCCGCATGTTCGCCACCGGTCAGGTCGACGCCGTCCACGTGTACGGCAACATCATCACCGTCGATCTCGAGAAGGGCCACGATTCCGGGGGCCTCTCCGACATCGTCCGCCACCTGTACCAGTACTGGAAGCCGGGGATCGAGCCGCCGTCCTTCGAAGATCTCCAGCCCGACGAGCCCGAGGCGGCTGGCGGGAGCAGCAGTGGTGGTAACGGCGGTGGCGAGCTGTCAGAAGCCGCCAAGCGGGTGCCGTCGCACCTGCTCGACCGTGGGCGCCTGGCCCGCGAGCGCTGGAACGCCAAGCAGGGCTGATGCCGTCCGCGGCGACGCGGGATCTGCTTGCGTGCCGAGCAGGGTTGGGCGCGCCTGGGTGTACTGGCTCTAGCGTCGGACTGCCAGTGATGGCAGGGAACCACACATGACCGACGCTGTACTCACGCTGCAAGAAGCTGCCGACGAACTCGGCGTCCACTACATGACCGCGTACCGCTACGTGCGCTTGGGTGTCATGGACGCAGCGAAGTCGGGCGGCGTCTGGCAGGTGCAGCGGTCGGCGCTCGATCGGTTCCGTCAGCAGGCGACCGAGGCAGCAGCGACGACCGGTCCGTCGGGCAAGGGTGGCCCACGCAACCGCAAGGCCCCGTGGGCGGCGCGCCTCGAATCGCGCCTGATCGCTGGTGATGCACCGGGCTGTTGGAGTGTGATCGAAGCGGCAATGGCGTCGGGTGCCGAACTCGACGAGATCTACCTCGACGTGTTGACCCCGGCGATGGTGCACATCGGCGAGCGATGGGCAGCGGGAGAACTCGACATCTCGATCGAGCATCGGGCGACCGGCATCGCGATGCGCATCGTCGGGCGGATCGGACCCCGCTTCACCCGTCGCGGCCGATCACGCGGGGTCGTGATGCTCGGTGCGCCATCTGGTGAGTTCCATGCGTTGCCGGTGGCGATGCTCGGCGATCTGTTGCGGCTGCGGGGCTGGGAGGTGTCCGACTTCGGTGTCGACATGCCGAGCGAGTCGATCGCCCATGCGATCCGTGAGACCAACGATCTGTTGGCGGTCGGGTTGTCGGCGATGTCGTCGGACAACCTGCCGGCGTTGGCCGATGCGTGCGCAGCGGCCCGTGACGTCGATCCGGATGTGTTGGTGATCGTCGGCGGACATGCCGTGCTCGACGACGATCAGGCGTTGGCGCTCGGCGCTCATGCCCGGGCCGCAGGGAGCGAGCAGATGCACGAGTTGCTCGCCGCTCACGCCGCTACTCACTGACGCCGCTACTCACTGACGCCGCCACTCTCTGACATCGCCGTTCGATGATCTGGTGGAAGTGCGAACATGTGTTCGCTACCATGCCGCGATGGCTCTTGCTGTCGAACTCCCGGATGGATTAGCGGGCGGACTCTCCCGTGAACTGGCGTCGCTGGCCGAGCGTGTGGCACCGCTGGCGCTGGCGGGCGAGCGCACGCTGCCGGTGGCCGACGAGTTCGCCGAACTCTTCCCCGAACGCGGGTTGGTCAGGGGGCGAACCATCGTCTGCTCCGGCCAGGCCGCCACGTCGCTGGCGTTGGCGCTGGCCGCTCCGGCGGTGGCCGCGGGGTCGTGGCTGGCAGCGATCGATGTGCCCACGATCGGTCTCGATGCCGCCAGCGAGTTCGGGATCGCGCTCGAACGGGTGGTCGCCGTGCGAACCGGCGCTGATCGGGAAGCGGGCCGTGCGGGCCGTTGGTCCGACGTCGTCGCAGCGGCTGCTGACGGCTTCGATCTCCTGATCACACGGGTGCCCACCGATGTGTCGCCGACCGTGCTGCGCAAGATCGCCACCCGTTTGCGCCAGCGCGGCGCCGTCATGTTGGTGCTCGATGATCCCGGTGCGCTGTCGTGTGATGGCGTCCTCGATGCCGACATCACCGAATGGGTGGGCCTCGGCGATGGCCACGGCCACCTGCAACAGCGTCAACTCGTCGTCGAGGCATCCGGCCGTCGTCTGCCCGGTCGCCGCTGCCGGCTCGCGCTGCCCGGCTGAAGTCACCGTGCCCCGCTCGTCGTCTCCCGTGCCTGCCGGCCCGTCGCCTGCGCGCCCGTCGCCGGACCAGTCGTTGCCGGACCAGCCGCCGCGCATCGTGTCGGTCTGGTTCCCCGACTGGCCGGTGACCGCCGCAGGCTTCGACGCCGACACGGCAGCCGCGGTGATGGGGGCGAACCGTGTGATCGCCCGCACGGCAGCGGCCGCCGCCGATGGTGTGGTGATCGGCCAGCGCCGTCGACAGGCCCAGCGCCGCTGTCCGCACCTCACGTTGGTCGATCGTGACGCCGACCGCGACGCCCGCGAGTTCGAACCGGTCGTTCGTGCCGTCGCGGAGTTGTCCCCGCGCTTCGATGTGATCGAGCCGGGCTGGATCAGTCTGCTCGCACGAGGGCCGTCGCGGTACTTCGGAGGCGATCGGGCACTCACCGAACGACTGGCCGAGGCGATTGGCGCACTGGGGGCGTCTCCAGCAATGGGCATCGGTGTTGCCGACGGCCGATTCGCGTCGAGTGTGGCCGCGCGGTTGGCGGTGCGTCGCGGCGGGCCGGCGATCGTCGAGCCGGGTGGTTCGCCGCAGTTCTGCGCCGATCTTCCCATCGGCTGGTTGCAGACGCTCGGCGAATGCGACGCCGAACTGGTCGAACTGTTGGGTCGGCTCGGATTGCGTCGGCTCGGTGATCTCGCCGCGCTCTCGGTTGCCGACGTGCTCGGCCGGTTCGGTCATCCGGGCGTGCACGCCCACCGTCTGGCCTCGGGCGCCGACATCCGCCCGACGAGCACCACCGATCCGTCGCCCGAGCGTCGTCTCGACCATGTTCTCGACGATCCAGCGGCGCAGTCGAGTGCGGTGGTCTTCATCGCCAAGCAGTTGGCCGACGAGTTGGCCGGCACGCTCGGTGCCGACGGCCGCGTGTGCACCCGGCTCGTGGTGATGCTCGAATCCGAGCACGGTGAACGCTCCGAACGCTCGTGGTACCGGTCGGCGGGACTCTCGGCGTCGGCGATGGTCGAACGGGTGCGCTGGCAACTCGACGCCTGGGTCGACCTGCCGAAAGGGAGCGAGCAGGAACTCACCGGCGGTGTGGTGCTGGTGCGCCTGGTGCCCGACGAGGTGCGCGCCGACGACGGCACGCAGCTCGGGTTGTGGGGTGGCCAGTCAGAAGCCGACCGGCAGGCCACCCGGGCGATCGCCCGCCTGACCACGCTCACGTCCGACGACGCCGTCACCGTTCCGGTATGGCACGGCGGGCGCCTTCCCGCCGACCGCTACCGCTGGGTGTCGGCCACCACGGTCGATCTCGATCGGCGGGCGCGTGCGGTCTCGGCGGCCGGCACCGGGAGCGGACCCACCGGTCCGTGGCCAGGAACGCTGCCGTCACCGTCGCCGGCCACGGTGTTCGTCGACCCACATCCCGCCGACGTGCTCGACGAGCACGGCGTGGCGGTGCGGGTGAGTGCTCGTGGCGTGCTGTCGGGCCATCCGACGACCTTCGCGCTGCTGACCGGCGACGACGCAACGGGATGGCGGCGCGGACGACCACGGCCGATCATCGCCTGGGCTGGGCCGTGGCCGATCGAGGAGCGATGGTGGGAGCCGGGGCAACAGCGTCGACTCGCCAGGTTCCAGGTGGTCACCGACGACCACGACGGCTTCCTGGTCGTCGCCGAACACCAGCGTTGGTGGGTCAGCGCCCGCTACGACTGATGCGAGCTCAGACGCCGGTCGGACGCCGGTCAGACAACGGTCAGATAACGGCGGCGAGTCCGAAGGGATGCGAGATCTCGAGCTGATCGGTCACGTCGTTGGCCAGGCGGAAGCCGACGCCACGAACGGTGTGGATCACCTTGATCTGCGGGCCGGCCTTGTCGAGCTTGCGACGCAGGTTCGACAGGTGGACATCGACGACATGGTTGTCGCCCACCCAGGTCGGACCCCACACGGCGTCGAGCAGATCCTCGCGTGTGCAGACCTCGGTCGGGCGGCGACAGAGCTGCTCGAGCAGTGAGAACTCGATGCGGGTGGTGGCGACCTCTTCGTCGTCGACACGAACTTCACGGCGACCGAGGTCGATGGTGAGCGGCCCGAGGGTGAGCACCGAGACAAGGGTGTTGTCGGAGCGGCCCTGGAGTTGGCGCGGCCGTCGCAGCAGCGCATGGCAGCGTGCCGAGAGTTCCTCTGGCGACACCGGTACCGAGACGGCGTCGTCGGCGCCGGAGATCAACATGGCGGCGCGGGTGCGGTGGGCGCCTTCGTCGGTGATGCACAGCAGGTACTGCTCGCTCGAATCACGGAGACGTTCGTGGAGCGGGCGGCCATCGGGGGCTCGCAGGTGGGAACACACGATCAACACGTCGGGCGAGAACGACTCGGCGAGCATGATCGCCGCGTCGCCGTCGGTTGGCGCGCTCACACTGAATCCGGCCGAGCGGAGCCCGGCGACGCTGATCCGACGCAGATCCGGGTCGTCCACGGCGATCAGGATGCGAGGTGCGATGTTGATGTCGTTGTCCATGATGAGTAGTCCGCCAGTTTCCGCCGCAGTGGGGTGTTGTGTTGTCGTGTGCCTGGATGAGGTATCGGCACGAACCTGACGAACTCAAGAAGAAATAGTGAGAAATCACACCGATGTGATTTGCTCCGAGTCAAGACGGCGCCTGCTACATCTGGGGGATGCACGACGATCAGCTCCATCAGCGGGTTCGGGCCGACGTGGCTGCTCGCCGGCCGGTCGACGAACGCGAGGCGGTGTCGGTCGAACGGTTCCTCGCTCACTTCGATGCGCTGTCGGCGCCGCTCGACCAGGAATCCGACCCGATCCACGTGACCGGCTCGGGCATCGTCGTCGGTCAGCGGGGTGTCGTGCTGCTCGAACACAAACGGCTCGGCATCTGGCTGCAACCCGGTGGGCACATCGACCCGGATGAGACCCCGTGGGACGCGGCGTTGCGTGAGAGCCGCGAAGAGACCGGCCTCGACGTGTCGTTTGCCGGGCCGATCGACGCCGATGGGGTGCCGGAGTTGATCCACGTCGACGTCCACGAGGGTGGTCGCGGGCACACGCATCTCGACCTGCGCTATCTGATCGACGGCGGTGACGCCGATCCGAACCCGCCCGAAGGCGAGAGTCAGCTGATCGGCTGGTTCGACTGGGATGCAGCCATCGACCGCGCCGACCCCGGCCTCCGCGGCATCCTGGTGGCCCTCGATTTGCGATGAGCGAACAGGTGTTCGATACTGGGCGGAGTGGGGTTCGATAACCCGTCCTGGTCATGGAGCGAACTGGAGAAGACCCTGTCGGGCACGCCAGGTCGTGACGGGCGCGCGCCGGGAAGTCCTTCGTGGAACTCGGGCGGTGACGGCCCGGCCTGGAGCCGTAAGCGTCAGCCGTTCGAGGCACCGGCGGCACTCGAACGGGCAGCTGCCGGCACCGTGGCGTACGCCGAGCTGCACTGCCACTCGAACTTCTCGTTCCTCGACGGCGCGTCGCATCCCGAGGAGCTGGCCACCGAAGCTGCCCGGCTCGGGCTCGAGGCGTTGGCGATCACCGACCACGACGGCTTCTACGGGGTGGTCCGTTTCGCCGAGGCTGCCAAGGCGGTGGGGTTGGCGACCGTGTTCGGCACCGAGATCACTTTGCTGCCGAACGATGGGCTGCCGAACGATGGGCTGCCGAACGATGGGATGCCGAACGATCGACCGGTGGCCCGGTCGGAGGCCGACACGCTCACCCAGGTCGCCACGGGCATGGTGCCCGACTCCCACGCCCCCGACCCGTCGGGCACCCATCTCGTCGTGCTCGCCGACGGACCGGGCGGCTACGCCCGGCTGTCGCGGACGCTGAGCACCGGGCACCTGGCAGGGGAGAAGGGTGCACCGCAGTTCGCGTTCGGTGACCTCGCCGACATCACCGCCGGGCATGTCTGGGTGCTCACCGGCTGCCGCAAAGGAGCAGTCCCTGCTGCGCTGGTGAACGACGGTCCGTCGGCGGCGCGGCGTGAACTGCTCCGACTCGTCGACGCATTCGGGCGTGACCGGGTGCTCGTCGAGTTGTGGGATCACGGTGATCCGCTCGACTCGGCCCGCAACGACGCGCTGGCCGAACTCGCCCATCGTGAGCGCGTCGAGTGTGTGGCGACCAACAATGTCCACTACGCCATCCCGTCACAGCGCCGGTTGGCCACGGCGCTGGCGGCGGTTCGCGCCCGGCGCAGCCTCGATCAGATCGATCCGTGGCTGCCCGCCGCGGCTGGCGCACATCTGCGTTCGGGCGCCGAGCAGGCCCGTCGGTTCCGGCGGTATCCGGGCGTGGTCGAGCGGGCCGCCGAGATCGGTCGGGCGGCGGCGTTCGACCTGTCGTTGGTGGCGCCGAAGCTGCCACCGTTCCCATGTCCCGCCGGACCCGATGGTCGGCCGATGGCCGAGATGCAGTATCTGCGCCAGGTGACCGAAGCCGGTGCCCGCCGTCGCTACGGCGAGCGGCCGGTGCATGCGGAAGACCTGTCGCTGCGGGCTCGGGCGTGGAAGACGATCGACCACGAACTGGCGTTGGTCGAGCAACTCGACTTCGCCGGGTACTTCCTGATCGTGTGGGACATCGTCGAGTTCTGCCGCCGGGCCGACATCTACTGCCAGGGCCGCGGGAGCGCCGCGAATTCGGCGGTCTGTTACGCGATCGGCGTCACCGCGGCCGATGCGGTGTCGCTCGGGTTGCTGTTCGAGCGGTTCCTGTCGCCCGAGCGTGACGGCCCGCCCGACATCGACGTCGACATAGAAAGTGGCAGAAGGGAGGAAGTGATCCAGTACGTGTACGAGCGCTACGGGCGCCACCACACCGCGCAGGTCGCGAACGTGATCACGTATCGGGCGCGGTCGGCGGTGCGCGACATGGCCAAGGCGCTCGGCTACGAACCGGGCCAGCAGGACGCGTGGTCGAAGCAGGTCGACGGTTGGGGCGGCGTGGCGTCCACTGCGGCGCAGCCCGACTGCACGATCCCCGAACCGGTGCTGGAGTTGGCACTGGAGGTCGAGGACGCGCCCCGTCATCTCGGCATCCATTCGGGCGGCATGGTGATCTGCGATCGGCCGGTGATCGAGGTGTGCCCGGTCGAGTGGGGGCGCATGGACAAGCGTTCGGTGCTGCAATGGGACAAGGACGACTGCGCCCGCACCGGCCTCGTGAAGTTCGACCTGCTCGGGCTCGGCATGCTCTCCGCGTTGCACTACGCGGTCGATCTGGTGCGCGAGCACCGCGGCTACGAGATCGACCTCGCGACCATCCCGCAGGACGACGACGTGTACGGGATGTTGTGCCGGGCCGACACCGTCGGCGTGTTCCAGATCGAGTCTCGGGCGCAGATGGCGACGCTGCCGCGGCTCAAGCCGCGCCGGTTCTACGACCTGGTGGTCGAGGTGGCCTTGATCCGGCCCGGGCCGATCCAGGGCGGATCGGTGCATCCGTACATCCGGCGCCGCAACGGCCTCGAACCGATCACGTACCTGCATCCGTTGTTGGAGAATTCGCTCGGCAAGACGCTCGGCATCCCGCTGTTCCAGGAGCAGCTGATGCAGATGGCGATCGACGTCGCCGGGTTCAGCCCGGCCGAGTCCGACGAACTGCGCCAGGCAATGGGCTCGAAGCGCTCGGCGCGGCGGATGGAACGCCTGAAGGAGCGGCTGTACGAGGGGATGGCCGAGCGGGGGATCGTCGGCGACATCGCTGACGAGCTGTTCATGAAGATGAAGGCGTTCGCCAACTACGGCTTCCCCGAGTCGCACTCGGTGAGCTTTGCCTACCTCGTGTATTCGTCGTCGTGGATCAAGTACCACGAACCCGCCGCGTTCTGCGCGGCGCTGTTGAACGCGCAGCCGATGGGATTCTGGTCGCCGCACACGCTGGTGCGCGACGCCCGCCGCCACGGTGTGGTGGTGCACACGCCCGACGTCAACTCGTCGCTGGCAGCAGCGACGTTGGAGCCGTGCCCCGAATCCGAGAACGGCGTTGCCGTGCGGCTGGGGATCGGGTCGGTGCGCGGCATCGGCTCGGAGCTGGCCGACGAGATCGAAGCCGTGCGCAAGGCCGGCGGGTTGTTCACCGACACCGAAGACCTCGTGCGGCGGGTGCCGTCGCTCACGCTCGTGCAGTTGGAGGCAATGGCCACCGGCGGACTGTTCGGCGAGTGCTTCGGTCTCGATCGACGCATGGCGCTGTGGACCGTCGGAGCAACCGCACAGTCGCGCCCCGGCCGCCTGCCGGGCATGGTCACCGGCGACTCGGCGCCGAGGCTGCCTGGCATGACGCCGGTCGAGGAAGCTGTTGCCGACCTGTGGGCCACCGGGGTGTCGCCCGACGGACATCCGACGATCTTCGTACGGGAGCAACTGAGCAAGCTCGGTGTCTTGACGTCGACGCAGCTGTGGGACCCCGAACCGGGCTCGATCGTTCGGGTGGCCGGTGTGGTCACCCACCGTCAGCGGCCGATGACCGCGCAGGGTGTCACGTTCCTGAACCTCGAAGACGAGACCGGCCTGATCAACGTGGTGATCTCCAAGGGCTGCTGGGCCAGGTTCCGCAAGGTCGCTCGGGAAGCTCCGGCCATGCTCATCCGTGGCCGCCTCGAACGCTCGGAAGGCGTCGTCAACATCGTCGCCGACCACCTCGCCCCCCTCCCCGTGCCCGCCGCCGTCAAGTCCCGCGACTTCCGCTGAATCTCGATTGGGGTCAGACCCCAATCGAGATTCAGCGTACGGGGGTGTCGACCATGCTCAGGTGGAGGTCGCCGTTCGTGGGGTAGGGGTTCGCGAGGGCGACCGCTTCGTTCAGTTCGACGCCGAGACCAGGCTCGCGTGACGGGATCACGTAGCCGTCTTCCCATTCCACCGGGCGCATCAGGAGATCGGCGTGGAAGCCCGACCAGTCCTGGATGCCCTCGACGATCAGCAGGTTCGGCAGTGTTGCCGCGAGCTGGATGTTCGCTGCCCCGAGAATCGGGCCCGAGTACAGGTGCGGTGCGATCTGGCACCCCGCCGACTCGGCGATCGCAGCGATCTTCTTGCCGGCGAGGATCCCGCCACACCGCCCGAGGTTCGGCTGCCAGATCGCTGCCGCCTGATGCCGCGCCAGCGTCGCGAACTCGGAGATCGTCGTCAACCGCTCACCGGTCGCGATCGGGATCGACGTCTGGCGCACCACCCGGGCCATCTCCTCGGGCTGATCGGGCTGCGTCGGCTCCTCGAACCACAGTGGATCGAACGCCTCCAGCCGCTGAGCGAGTCGGATCGCCCCTGCCGCGGTGAACTGGCCGTGGGTGCCGAACAGCAGGTCGGCCCTCGGCCCGACCGCCTCACGGATGGCAGCGGTGATCGCCACCGACCGTTCGATGTCGTCGAGGCTCGGCTGGTGCCCGTCGAACGCGGTGTACGGCCCGGCAGGGTCGAACTTCACCGCGGTGAACCCACGCTCGACCTCGAACACCGCCTGCTCGGCGGCCTGTTCCGGATCGGTGTACACGTCGGGTCGCCCGTCGGCGGGATACAGATAGGTGTAGGTGCGCACCCGATCGTGGACCCGCCCGCCGAGCAGGTCGGCGATCGGCTTGCCGGCGTCCTTGCCGACGATGTCCCAGCAGGCCATCTCGACCCCGCTCATGATCCCCACCAGCGTCGGATCGGGGCGCAGCGTGTAGCCGGAGGAGTACATCCGCCGCCACAGCAGCTCGATCCGGTTGGGGTCGGCGTCGATCACCAGACGGTCGGCGATGTCGGCGACCATCGCTGCAACCGTGTGCGGGCCGAACGTCGCCACGTAGATCTCGCCGTAGCCGACGACGCCGGTGTCGGGTCGTGAGTCTCACCACGATGAAGTACCGCCCGCCGAAATGCGGTGGCGGGTTTCCGATGACGAACGTCGTGCAGTCGGTGATGCGCATGCAGCCGACCCTACGCGCCTCCTGTTCGGCCGGTCGTGGCGGATCGAGGCACGGCAGAGACGGCCTCCGGTCCCCGTTGCGTTGGACGCCGTTGCGACCGAGTGTTCGGGCAGTGCGATTCCTCCGAGTGCATTGTCGCGTCTGTCTCGTGCGCCGACACGCCCACCCATGCGTACCCGGGAGTCACGGTTGCGGGGATCGGGCCGACGACCGTTGCTGCAAATTGGCACCGCGCATCTCGGTCGGTCCCATCGGACGTGATCGACACCTGGGTAGTCCGGTTTGGCGCCGTCGGCTCTGCTCTGTGATCGTCTCGGCGTGCTCCCGACGTTCGATCTGCTCGACCTCCAGCCGACTGATGACCCTGCGCGGTTCCGACTGGCCGCGACCAAGGCGCTCTGCACACCGTTCGGGTTTCTCTACGGGGGCTCGGGCATTGCGGCGTCGATCGAAGCGGCTGAACGCACGTCCGGCCGTCCCCTCCAGTGGATCACCACCCAGTTCATCGGTACGCCGGTGCCGGATGACGTCGTCGATCTCCACGTCGTTCTCCCGGCGCACGGCAAGGCGACCACGCAGTCGCAGGTGTTCGGTTCCGTCACCAACACCGACGGCGACACGCGGCCGGTGTTCACCTCGCTGGCCGCACACACGGACCGGCCGAGCGGCGACGGTGCGAGCTTCCTCCGGATGCCTGACGTGTCGCCACCCGACGAGTGTCCGCCGATGTCCGAACCGTTCGCAGCTGCCTTGGCCGGAACGTTCTTCGATCATCTGGAGCGACGGCTCGCCGCCGGAACGTTTGCACTGCAAGCAATCGACAACCCACAGACCGGCCCGCTGCGTCTGTGGTGTCGGATTCCCGACCACGAGATCGGCAGCGCTGGCACCCAGGGGTTCGTCGCGGACATCATCCCGCTCGCAGTCTGCGCGGCGCTCGGAGTGATGCCCGGCGGAACGAGTCTCGACAACACGGTGCGGATCATCGATCCCGAACCGTCCGAGTGGGTGCTGCTCGACATCCACCCCGAGGGTTTCCACCGTGGCGTCGGCCACGGCTCACTCGAGCTGTGGAGCCAGGATGGTCGCCTCCTCGGTCTCGCTCAGCAGACCTGTCTGATCCGTACCAGCCACCACACCCGCCTCTGACCGTCAGCTCTGGGGTCTGACCCGAGATCTCACGGCCCAGACGACGCGGACGCGCGGATCGTCCGCGGCACGCTCGAGCGGGCCCGCGCGTCCGGGCCCGCTCAGCCGTCGCCCCGTCGATGAGCAGGACACAGATTTGACCTGGCGTGACATGATGGCAAGAACAAAGACAGATCGCAGGTGATCTCGACCGAGAGGCACGACGCAAGGAACGACATCGTGGTGGGGATCAACCGCTCCTCGACCGCAGCGCGTGCCGTCGCCTCCGCCGCCGAAATGGCGTGTGCGCTCGGCGTCAACCTGCACCTCGTGATGTGTGCCGACAAGTCGAAGGCGGTCGAGCTGAAGGTTCGCGGCGATGAGTTTTACGCCGACTGGCGGAGCGAGGCCGAACAGTTCCTGCAGGATGCCGCGCTCGAGCTCGATCACGACCAGGTGACGCACGTCGTGGGAGTCGGAAGCCCCGCCGTCATGCTCTGTGAGGAGGCGCATCGCCTCCGTGCACGCACCATCGTCGTCGGAAACCGTCGAGTCCAAGGTGCGTCTCGTGTCCTGGGCTCGATTGCGGGAGAAGTGGTGAAGAACGCCGAGTGCGACGTGCTGATCGTCAACACCACCAGCTGAGCAACTCAGGGCGGCGCGTTACACGCCAGTGTCGAGTGGGGCGGCGGATGGTCCGTCGGTGATCAACGTCCGCAGGTGCCGTGCGAGCGCCCTCGGCGAGAACCACACGCCGTCGTCGGTCGCGCGTTCGATGTCGTCGACGTGCCACCACCGCAACTCGTGAAGGCGTTCGTCGCGGAGTTGCTCCCAGCTCAATGCCGGGTCCGGCTCGAATCGCTCGGCCGCCTCCACCAGGTAATAGCGATCCCGCTGCCCGTCCCACAGCCCGTCCAAGTGAGGAACGATGTGCTCGCGATTCCACACGTGCGCGCCGACGACAGGATCGTGCAGCCCGACCTCCTCGATCAGCTCGCGGTGCAATGCGTCGAGATGATTCTCGCCGGGGTCGAGGCCACCACCGGGCAGCGACCAGACCGTGGCGTCTGGGAACTCGAATCGCACGAGCAACACATGTGCGTCGGGCGTGATCAACAGCGCACGCACCGCCTGGCGGATACGCAACGCCGGAGCGGGTTCGGTCATCGTTCGACAGTCACGACGCAGCGTCAGTCGTTCGGCGTGTCGCGCAGCCCGTCGTTGAACGCCTTGAACATCGCGTACACGCTCTTGCACTTCTCGCACACCGGCAGCTGCTTCGGATCGCGTGACGGCACCCACACGAATCCACACAGCGCCTCGATGGGCGTGCCCATGACTCGCGCTTCCAGCACGACAGCGGCAGCGTTCTCGCCCTTCTTGGTTCTCACGATGTGTGCCGCAGTCGGCTCGCCGGTCTCGGTGGCCTCGTCGGTGTCGACGTCGACACGTTCGAGGGGCATCGTTTCGAGGTCCGTCATGGTGTCAGTCAAACAGATCCGGTAGGGTGAACCTCGTGCTCATCACCATTGTTGCCATCGTCGCCGCCGTAGCGGCAGCAGGCGCAGCAGCTGCAGCACGCGGCCCCGCACCCGTACTCATTCCGGTACGGGTCAGGCGGGGGACACGAGACCAGCGCCAGCGCTGAGCATCGTCGAACTCGCCCGACCAGCCGGAAACCGGCGGCGGGCTCCGCTGTCGGTCTTCGGGTCACCCCGTATCCCCACCCAAGGACAGACCATGACCAGCAACTCCGACACCAGCACGGATACCACGATCCCCGACGGCGTCGACATGACCGATCCGTACGCCGACGACCCGGCGTTCGCACTGCATCAGGGCGGCAAGCTGGTGATCGCATCACGGGTGCCGATCGACGGCCCCGAGGATCTCGCTCTCGCCTACACCCCGGGCGTCGGTCGGGTGTCGCAGGCGATTGCGGACGAACCGGATCGTGTGTGGTCACTCACCGGCCGATCCAACGCCGTTGCCGTGCTGTCCAACGGCACTGCGGTGCTCGGTCTCGGCAACATCGGCCCCGAGGCGGCCATGCCGGTGATGGAAGGCAAGGCCGTGCTGTTCAAGCAGTTCGGCGGCATCGACGCCTACCCGTTGTGTGTCGACGCCCGCACGGTCGACGAGATGGTGGCGATCGGTACGGCCATCGCGCCCACGTTCGGTGGCATCAATCTCGAAGACATCAAGGCACCCGAGTGCTTCGAGATCGAACGGCGCCTGCAGGAGGCCCTCGACATCCCCGTGTTCCACGATGATCAACACGGCACGGCGATCGTGGCGCTCGCTGCGCTGATCAATGCCGCCCAGGTCGTCGGCAAGCGAGTCGAAGAACTCAGCGTGGTGATCGTCGGCACGGGCGCCGCCGGAGTCGCGGTGGCCGAACTGCTGCACGATGCGCGTGTCGGCCAGGACGGCACCGGTGACATCATCGGCGTCGACAGCACCGGCATCTTGCACCGTGAGCGCGAGAACCTCACACCCACCAAGCAGTGGTTCGTCGACAACGGCAACTGCCACGACCGGCGCGGTGGCGTGCGCGACGCGCTCCAGGGTGCCGACGTGTTGCTCGGGCTGTCCGGTCCCGGGATCATCCAGCCGGAGTGGCTCGCCGACATGGCCGCCGACGCCATCGTGTTCGCGATGGCCAACCCGACACCGGAGGTGATGCCCGAACTGATGCCCGACAACGTGTCGGTGATCGCCACCGGTCGCAGCGACTACCCGAACCAGATCAACAACGTGCTCGCCTTCCCTGGTGTGTTCCGCGGCCTCCTCGACGTGCAGGCCACACGCTGCACGATCGAGATCAAGCGTGCGGCCGCCGCCGCGCTCGCAGCGCTCGTGACCGACCCGGTCGCCGAACGGATCATCCCAGGAGCATTCGAACCGGGCGTCGCCGACGCGGTCGCCGAAGCGGTTCGGACAATGGCGCTGCAGCAGGGCGTCGTGCGCAGCTGAGCGTGTCGACGCTCGGCCGATCGCATGAATCGGCGCGAGATCGGGCAGGGTAGGCCGATGTCCCGATTCGAGCGCTCCTTCGCGTCGCTGCAGAATCTCGACTACCGCAAGCTGTGGTGGGCGGGCACGTTCTCGTTCATGTCGGTGCAGATGCAGTTCCTGCTGCGTGGCGTGTTGGCCTGGGATCTCACCGAACGAGAGGGAGCGCTCGGGCTCGTCTACCTCTGTTTCGGGATCGCTCTCCTGATCGCCACCCCGCTGGGCGGCGTCGCCGCCGACCGGCTTCCCAAGCGGCGGGTCTTGATCGTGAGCCAGGGCGCGATCCTGATCGCTGCCGCCGGTATGGCGACCGTGGTACTCACCGACAGCGTGCAGTTCTGGATGCTGCTCGTCGCCGCAGTCGTGCAAGGTGTCGCCTTCGGATTCCTCGGGCCGACCCGGGTGGCGTTCACGTCCGAGATCGTCGGGCGTGAACAGCTCGGCAATGCCATCACGTTGTCACTGCTGAGCATGAACGGCACCCGCGTCATCGCACCAGCGTTCGCCGGTGCGCTCGCCGGCATCGTGTTCATCGGCATCGGCGGTGCTTTCGCGGTGTCCGCGGCGTTCTCGCTGCTGTCGTTCGTGCTGCTGCTGCGGTGCCCGCCGGGGTCGGCACCCCGGGCGACGTCGACGGCGAACCCGTTCGCCGAGATCGTCGACGGCGTTCGGTATGTGGCCGCCCGGCCGCATCTGCGGCGACTCGTGTTGAGCTCGTTCGTCATCATCATGTTCGGCTTCAACTACGTGGTGTTCCTCCCGGCGCTCGTCAAGGGCGAGTTCGGCCTCGGCGACGGTTGGGTCGGCATCGTCATGTCGGCGAGCTCGATCGGTGCAGTCGCTGTCGCAGTGCCACTGGCGAGTCGAGCAGACGGTGCCGGGGTGTGGAAGCTGATGGTCGGCTCCGGTCTGCTGTTCGGTGCCAGCGTGATCGCACTCGGGCTGTCGCCGCTGTTCGGCCTCGGCGTGTTCGTGGTCGTGTTCATCGGTGCCGGCACCACGGGCTACCAGTCCCTGTCGAATGCGATTGCACTGAACATGACGGGTGACACCCATCAGGGTCGAGTGCAGTCGCTGATGATGCTGAGCTTCGCCGGATTCGGAATCGCTGCGGCCCCGTGGCGCGTAGCGCTTTTTGGTACCTGTAGTCCACGGATCCGGTACTGGTGTTCTGGATAGTTGGTACTGCTGTGGTGGTTCTGCTCGTCTGGTTCGGATGGCGACACGCTGGGTGTCGCCACGTCTGAATTGGAAGGTGGCGGTATGGCCAACTATCGGGTGATCCTGGAGCAGGTGCTCGCAGGTCGTGGTTACAGCGAGGTCGTTGAGATCGTTGGGTGTTCGCGACGTGACGTGTCGCGGGTGAAGCAGGTGATTACGCAGCGTGGGGTCACCTCGGCCGCTGCGGTGAGCGACGCCGAGTTGGCGGAGTGGTTTCCTGACCGACGTCGGCGGGTGTCGGAGGAGTATGACCAGCCCGACCTTGTGCGGGTGTTGGCGTCGATGAAGTCGAACCGGCATTTCACGTTGCTGTTGGGATGGCGCCGCTACGCGGACGCGAAGAACCCGGGCAAGAAGAAGTACGGGTATTCGCAGTTCTGCGCGTTGTTCGCCGACTATGTGCGAACCAACGATCTGGTCGCGACGCTTCATCACGAACCCGGACGGGCGATGCTGGTGGATTGGGCTGGTGACACCATCGACGTTGTTGACGCGGTGACTGGCGAGATCACCAGGGCGGTGTTGTTCGTGGCGGTGTTGCCGTTCTCGGGGGTGTTGTTCTGCCGGGCGTTCGAGAACATGCGCAGCGAGGCATGGTTGGACGCGCATGTGCGGACGTTTTCGTTCTTTGGCGGGGTGGCCCAGATCGTGGTTCCGGACAACCCGACGACGTCGACGCATCAGCGGCACAAGGGTGACGCGGAACGCGTCGTCAACGCCCGCTATCAGCAGTTGGCCGATCACTACTCGACGGCGATCGTGCCGGCGCGGGCTCGTAAGCCGCGTGACAAAGCCGCGGTGGAGAACGCGGTGAACGTGGTCAACAAGCGTGTGATTGGCTACCTCGAAGACGATGTCTTCACGACGTTGGCGGAGTTGAACGACGCGATCCAAGAGCGGGTGCGTGAGATCAACTGTGATCTGCGTCGCGCTGATGGCACGACGCGCTGGGAACGCTTCGAGACCGAAGAGGCTGCACTGCTCGGGCCGTTGCCTGACACCCGGTTCGAGGAGGCACAGTGGAAAGAACTCAAGGTCGGTCGGAACTATCACGTCACTGCTGACACCCAGCGTTACTCGGTGCCCTACAAGTTGGCGGGTCGCCTGCTGCGGGTGCGGTTGACGACTTCGAAAGTGACCGTGTTCGACGGGGTCGAGGTTGTGTGCGAACACCGGCGGCTCAATGGCCGCAAGGGCCAATACTCGACGCTGGCTGAACATGTCCCACCCCAGCACCGCAACATCGACGGGTTGTGGTCGCGGACGTGGTTCACCGACCGCGCCCGCAGCTTCGGGCCAGCGACCGTCGAGGTGATCGAGCAGATCCTCGACCGTCACGCCATCGAAGCGCAGGGCTATCTCGATTGTCAGAACATCTTGAACGGGCTCGGCAAACGCAACCGTGAACGCCTCGAAGCAGCCTGTCAGGAAATCCTGAATCGTCACGCGCTGGCGACCTACACGACGATCAAACGGATCATGGCCGCCATTGACAGCGACACCAAGAAACCGCGACCAACGGCGCCGGCGGCGTCGACCAGGAAACGTCGAAACGATGCGACTGTCGGGCCGGACGTGTTCGTGCGCGACGCCTCCCATTACGCCACCAGCGGCGAGGAGGACGGCCAGTGACCTTCACGAGCGTCGACTACGACAAGTTCCGTGCGCTGCGAGTCACCCACGTCGCGACCCGCTTCGAAGAACTCATCGCGGATGAAGCCAACGACACCTTCACCCCCGAGCAGTTGTTCTTGACCGCAGTCGACGACGCCCTCGAGCAGCGACGCACCCACAAAGTCGAACGACTCATCCGCCAAGCAGCACTACCAATCCCTGGCGCGTCGATCGGCGAACTCGACTACCGCGACGGGCGCGGCATCACCCACGTCCGCATGCGACGCTACGCCGCCCACGACTGGCGCGCGGACCCCATGAACCTGCTGATCATCTCACCCACCGGAGGCGGCAAAACCTATCTGGCGTGCGCGCTCGGCGTCAGCGCGTGTCACAACGGACACGCTGTCACCTACGCCCGCATGGACGACCTCGCCCGACAACTCGTGATCGCCCGCAACGACGGCATCGGACACCAGAAACTGTTGAACGAACTCTCCGAAACAGACCTGCTGATCATCGATGACTTCCTCACCGTCGGCGTCGACTCAGACGCCGCCAGCGACCTGTTCGCCATCCTCGCCAACAGAGAACACCGGCTACCCACCATGATCGCCTCCCAGACAGGACCAGCGCACTGGGTCGGCGAGCTCCCCGACCGGGTCGCTGCCGACTCGATCGTCAACCGGCTCGCCAACCACGCCCGCACCATCAACCTCGGACAAATCGACATGCGCAGACTCCGACACGACAACACCCGCGCCAGCAACGACTACTGGGAATAACACCACAACCCGTGCCGGCTCTCGACTCACCAACACCGATCGAGAGCCGGTACCACATCCACCGAACACCGGTACCAGATCGATGGACTACAGGTACCAAAAAGCGCTACGCGCCACCCGCTCGGCCTGCTCGCCGAAGCCATCGGCCTGCGCAGCGCGATCGTCGCGATGGGTGCCGTCACGTTCGTCACCGTGGTCGGCTACGCGTTCCTCGAACGCGGGGTACAGGAC
>Ga0209491_10005029_pt1 | contig 19748 bp, 15 predicted proteins | sample BON02_FD_187213 | JGI IMG/M metagenome (GOLD analysis project Ga0209491, IMG submission 187213) | Freshwater microbial communities from Lake Bonney liftoff mats and glacier meltwater in Antarctica - BON-02 (SPAdes) (version 2) | ecosystem: Environmental > Aquatic > Freshwater > Ice > Glacier... | reverse complement strand
GTAATTAAGTTTAGATATTTTAAATAAACTCAAATTGGAGTATAAATTATGTCAGCATCAAACGTTATTATTGGAATTGATTTAGGTACCACCAACTCATGTGTTGCCGTTATGGAAGGCAAGACTCCGCGAGTTATTGAAAATGCAGAAGGCCAGCGCACCACACCTTCGATTGTTGCATACACCAATGATGGTGAAGTACTTGTTGGACCTGCTGCAAAACGTCAAGCCGTAACAAACCCAGAAAATACAGTGTTTGCCATTAAACGGTTAATTGGTCGTGCATTTAAAGATAAGATTGTTCAGAAAGACATGAAAATGGTGCCGTATAAAATTGTCAAAGCAGACAACGGTGATGCATGGGTTCGCGTGAGAGATGAAGATAAAGCGCCACCACAAATTTCAGCTGAAATACTTAAGAAAATGAAAAAAACAGCTGAAGATTATTTAGGTAAAACAGTGACGGAAGCGGTGATTACCGTACCTGCGTACTTTAACGATTCACAACGTCAAGCCACCAAAGATGCTGGTCGTATCGCAGGGCTTGAAGTGAAACGTATTATCAATGAGCCAACGGCTGCAGCACTTGCCTACGGTATGGACAAAAAACGTGGTGACTCAACCATAGCGGTGTATGACTTAGGTGGTGGTACGTTTGATGTATCGATTATCGAGATTGCAGAAATTGACGGTGAGCATCAGTTTGAAGTGTTGGCGACCAACGGTGATACGTTCTTAGGTGGTGAAGATTTTGATTTGGCATTGATTGAGTATTTGGCTTCTGAATTCAAAAAAGATGCTGGTATTGATTTACATAACGATCCACTCGCACTTCAACGTTTGAAAGAAGCGGCTGAAAAAGCAAAAATCGAATTGTCATCAGCGCAACAAACCGATGTAAACTTGCCTTATATTACGGCTGACGCAAGTGGACCGAAGCATTTAAACATTAAATTAACCCGAGCTAAGCTTGAATCGTTGGTTGGTGATTTGATTAAACGTACCATAGCACCGTGTCAAACTGCATTGAAAGATGCTGGTTTGAGTATTGCAAAAATTGATGAAGTGATTTTGGTGGGTGGTCAAACACGTATGCCTTTGGTTCAAAAAACGGTTGAAGAGTTCTTTGGTAAAGAGCCACGACGTGATGTGAACCCTGATGAAGCTGTAGCCGTGGGTGCTGCAATTCAAGCGGCTGTTTTGTCGGGCGATGTGAAAGATATTTTATTGTTAGATGTAACGCCTTTATCTCTTGGTATTGAAACCATGGGTGGCGTGATGACAAAACTTATCGATAAAAATACAACCATCCCAACTAAAGCAAACCAAGTGTTCTCAACTGCTGAGAATAACCAAACAGCTGTAACCGTACATGTGTTACAAGGCGAGCGTGAGCAAGCGTCTGCCAATAAATCATTAGGTCGATTTGACTTAGCAGATTTGCCGTCGGCTCCTCGTGGTGTGCCACAAATTGAAGTGACGTTCGACATTGATGCCAACGGTATTTTGAACGTATCCGCAGCCGATAAAGCGACAGGTAAAGCGCAATCGATCGTGATTAAAGCCTCAAGTGGCTTGAGCGATGAAGAAGTCGAAGCGATGGTAAAAGACGCTGAAGCGCATGCGGATGACGATAAAAAATTTAAAGAATTGGTTGAATTACGGAATCAAGCAGATAACCTGATTCATAGCAGTGAAACGTCAATTAAAGATTTAGCAGATGACATGGCTGATGATGAGAAACAAGGCATTGAAGAAGCCGTTGCTGAACTAAAAGAAGCGGTGAAAGGCAATGATAAAGCTGAAATTGAAGCTAAACTTGAGGTGCTCAATAAAGCATCGGCTTCTATGGCTGAACGTGTGTATGCTAAAAAATCAGCTGAAGGTCAAACAGCTGAAAATAGTGCTGATGCCGCTGACGAGGGTGATGCAGTACAAGACGATTCAGTCGTTGATGCAGAGTTTGAAGAAGTTAATGAAGACGACGCTAAAAAATAAGTCACGCACCGAGAGAGTAATTCATGCAGCAAAAAGATTATTATGAGCTTCTCGGTGTCGCACGCGACGCCGCTGAAGCTGATATTAAAAAATCCTATCGTAAATTAGCGATGAAGCATCATCCGGATCGAAATCCGGATGATAAATCATCTGAAGAAAAATTTAAGGAAGTTCAAAAAGCCTATGCGGTGCTGTCTGATAAAGACAAACGTGCGGCGTACGATCAATTTGGGCATGCTGGTGTTGATGGATCAGCTGGTGGCAGATCCGGTGGTTTTGGCGGCGGTGGTGGCGGTTTTGGTGGTTTCGAAGATATTTTTGAAAATATTTTCACGGGCGGTGGGCGTCGTGGCGGTAGTCAGCAATCACGTCCGCAACGTGGTTCAGATCTTCAAATGAATATTCAGGTTACACTTGAAGAAGCAGCTGCGGGTAAGAGCGTTGAAATTAAGGTGCCACGCCATGTTGCCTGTAAAGGGTGCAGTGGATCCGGTGGAAAAAAAGGTACGAAGCCTATCACGTGTGAAACCTGTGCGGGTGTCGGACAAGTTCGTATTCAGCAAGGCTTTTTCTCGATTCAACAAACCTGCCCTAATTGTCACGGTGAAGGCCAAACCATTTCTGATCCATGTACCGATTGTCATGGTAACGGTCGTGTGCGCGAAACAAAAACACTGACGGTTAAAATACCGGCCGGTATTGATGAAGGTGATCGCGTTCGCTTGAGCGGTGAAGGTGAAGCGGGCATACATGGTGGACCGTCCGGTGATTTATATGTCCAAGTCGCGGTTAAGAAGCATGCGATTTTTGACCGTGAAGGTAAAGATTTACATTGTGAAGTTCCGATTGCCTTTGCAACAGCTGTGTTGGGTGGTTCTATTGAAGTACCAACGTTAGAAGGACGTGTGACATTAAAAATACCGCCAGAAACACAAACAGGTAAATCATTTCGTTTGCGTGGTAAAGGCATGAAATCGGTGCGCGCTCATGGTTTGGGTGATTTGTTATGTCGTGTTGTGCTAGAAACACCGGTTAAATTATCACGCGAACAAAAAGAGATGCTCACCGGTTTTCAGGCGTCGTTGGATGAAAATCCAGGTGCTCATGCGCCTCGTTCAGACTCTTGGTTTGGTCGAGTTAAGCAATTTTTTGAGGATATGTAAGCACTCATGAATAACATACCGGCTCGACTTGTTCTCGCGGATGGCTCAATTTTTGAGGGTATCTCTGTTGGTGCATCAGGACGAGCCGTCGGTGAGCTCGTGTTCAACACGGGCATGACCGGGTATCAAGAAATTCTGAGCGATCCATCGTATGCTAACCAAATGGTCATGTTAACCACGGCACATGTGGGGAATACGGGCTGCAACCACGACGACATGGAGTCATCCAGGGCCTGGGCCTCGGGTTTGGTTCTTCAAAATGATATTTCGCTTTCGAGTAATTATCGTGCTGAAATTACGTTGCCTGATTGGTTAAAAAAACATAATGTGGTTGCAATTTCAGGTGTGGATACACGTGCATTAACACATCATTTACGTGAGCATGGCGCGATTGCTGCCTGTATTGTGACGGATACAATCGATACTGAAGATACTGATGAAGCATTAGCTGCCGCAAAAGCTTGCCCTGGTCTTGCGGGCGTTGATTTGGCTCGAGTTGTTTCTCGTAAAACGATTGAGCGCTGGCATTCAGGACGAGGTGTTTGGGCCAGTGAATCAAAGCCTGAGCGCTTTCATGTCGTGGTGTATGATTTTGGTGTGAAACACAGTATTTTGCGGCGCTTACGTGACAAAGGGTGTCATATTACGTTGGTGCCAGCACAAACTTCGGCTGAGCATGTCCTGAGCATGAATCCTGATGGTGTTTTATTGTCGAATGGTCCAGGCGATCCCGCTGCCTGTGATTATGCTATTCAAGCCACGCGTAAATTATTAGAGCACGGTATGCCGTTGTTTGGCATTTGCCTTGGATTTCAAATTTTAGGACTGGCCTGTGGTGCGAAAGCCGTCAAAATGAAGTTCGGGCATCATGGTTCGAATCATCCTGTAGCTGAATTAGCCGCCCCGGGTGCAAAACAACGTGTTTTAATTACGAGTCAAAATCATGGCTTTGCTTTAGATGAAGCGAGCTTGCCTGATTGCTTGCGTGTGACGCATCGCTCCTTGTTTGATGAAAGCCTGCAAGGTATGATTCATCAAAGTAAACCTGCCTTTGGCTTTCAGGGACATCCTGAAGCTGGGCCTGGGCCACATGATGCGGCCTGTCTTTTTAATCAATTTATTGAACTTATGTGTAACAGGGAGTTAAAACTGTGAATTCGAATTATATGTTTACGTCCGAATCTGTATCTGAAGGCCATCCCGATAAAATTGCCGATCAAATTTCAGATGCCATTCTTGATGCTATTTTAGAGCAAGACAAACATGCTCGCGTAGCATGCGAAGCTTTTGTTAAAACAGGTATGGTGTTGGTGGGTGGTGAAATTACTACTGAAGCGTGGGTGGATGTTGAAGAAATAACACGCGGCGTGATTCGAGACATAGGTTATAACAGCTCGGCGATGGGCTTTGATTGGGAATCATGCGCGGTACTTTCAGCGATTGGTAAGCAGTCAGCAGATATTGCACAAGGTGTTGATCAGGTTGATAAAGCGATTTTAGGTGCTGGCGACCAAGGTTTGATGTTTGGTTATGCGACCACGGAAACAAACGAACTGATGCCGGCTCCGATTGCGTATTCCCATCGTCTGATGGCAAAGCAAGCAGAACTTCGAAAAAGTGGTGAATTAGCTTGGCTTCGTCCGGATGCAAAATGCCAGCTGACGTTACGTTATGAACAGGGTAAGCCTGTGGCTGTTGATACCGTTGTGTTTTCAACGCAACATACACCGGATGTCAGTCAAGATAAGATTATTTCAGATGTTAAAGAAGCGATCATTCATCAAGTGATGCCAAAGGCATGGTTAACGAAAGATACACGTTTCTTAATTAATCCAACGGGTCGTTTTGTGATTGGTGGTCCTTTAGGTGATTGCGGGCTTACAGGTCGTAAAATTATTGTAGATACGTATGGCGGTATGGCGCGTCATGGTGGAGGATGTTTCTCAGGAAAGGATCCATCTAAAGTTGACCGATCGGGTGCCTATGCTGCGCGGTATGTGGCTAAAAATTTAGTCGCAGCAGGTATTGCAGATAAATGCGAAATTCAGGTGTCGTATGCGATTGGTGTGGCCGAGCCGACATCTATTTTTGTCGATACGTTTGGAACCGGTCGTTTAGAATCGCAAGCGATTATCGAATTAATTCATGCCCATTTTGATTTAACACCGGCAGGCATTATTAAGCATCATGATTTGCTGCGTCCTATCTATCGCCAAACAGCAACCTTGGGTCACTATGGTCGTGATGAATTTCCTTGGGAGCGTTTGGATAAAGTAGAGGTGTTACGTTCAGCTATTTCTAAGTCGCAGGTTAAGGAGAGCATGCATGAGGGAACCCATTGATTATCGCGTCGCGGATGTAACACTTGCCGAATGGGGCAGAAAAGAAATTGCCATTGCTGAGACCGAAATGCCCGGTCTCATGGCGCTTCGTTCTGAATTCGCTGCATCCCAACCTTTAGCCGGCGCACGTATTGCCGGCTGCCTTCACATGACCATTCAAACCGCTGTTTTAATTGAAACGTTGCAAGCTTTAGGTGCCCAAGTTCGGTGGTCGTCTTGTAATATTTTCTCAACACAAGATCAAGCTGCGGCAGCCATGGCTGTCTCCGGTGTGCCGGTGTTTGCATGGAAAGGTGAGACAGAAGAAGAGGCGTTGTGGTGTATTCAGCAAACCCTACAAGGACCCAATAACTGGACGCCCAATTTATTATTGGATGATGGTGGGGATTTAACGGCTTTAGTGCATGTTGATTACCCTGAATTATTGCCTGAAATTTATGGTCTTTCTGAAGAAACAACCACAGGTGTTGCGCGTTTATATGAGATGGCCAAACGCGGTACGTTAAAAATTCCAGCTATCAACGTCAACGATTCGGTTACCAAATCAAAATTTGATAATTTATACGGTTGTCGTGAGTCGCTCTTGGATGGTATCAAACGTGCAACCGATGTAATGATTGCTGGTAAAATGGCATTGATTATAGGCTACGGTGATGTGGGTAAAGGCTGCGCTCAAGCGTTACGTGGGCAAGGGGCTACGGTATGTATCGCGGAAATTGATCCTATTTGTGCCTTACAGGCGGCGATGGAAGGGTACCGGGTGGTTCGCTTGGATGATGTTGTTAATAATATTGATATATTTGTGACGGCCACCGGTAACTATCATGTGGTGACACATGAACACATGAGCCGTATGAGAAATCAGGCTATTGTGTGTAATATCGGGCATTTTGATTCTGAAATTGATATTAAAAGCCTACGGCAGTACACCTGGGATAATATTAAACCGCAAGTTGATCACGTTGTTTTTCCGGACGGTAAGCGCCTCATCGTCTTGGCTGAAGGTCGTTTGGTGAACTTAGGCTGTGCAACAGGCCATCCGAGTTTTGTGATGTCGGCGTCGTTTACGAATCAAGTGCTTGCACAGATCGAGCTGTTTCAGCATAGCGATAAGTACAAGCATCAAGTTTATACCTTGCCTAAAATACTCGATGAAAAGGTCGCTCGTTTGCATTTAGATCGCATTGGTGCAAACTTAACGACACTTACCTCAGAGCAGGCTGAGTATTTGAATCTTGCTGTAGAGGGTCCTTATAAGCCAGCGTCCTATCGGTATTGACGATAGGGCGGTGCACTTTTGTCGCAAAAAAGGATTGGTAGATAGACTGATCCAGCACGTTTAAATTAAATTGAAATAGATCGATAAATTCATGTAACCCATTGGCCAATATCTGGTGGATATCGGTTGATAATAATAAATTTTGTAATTTATCCATTTCGTCTTCTGCGGGCACTTGGACGTTAATGATGCGTGTGATTTTTTGTAACGATAAGGCAGCGGAGTCCATGCAATACTTCATGGCGCGTGGAAAATTTGGGTCAAAAATCAAAAAATTAGCCACATTTTGATACGTGATACGATGAAATTGTTTTTGATACATTTCCAAACCACTTGCAGACTGTAAAACAGCGCCCCATTCAATAATATCGTGCAGTGAATTGATTTCCTCGGGATGAGGCGAAAGTAAAAAATATTTTACATCCAGCAGGCGCGCTGTCTTGTCCGCGCGTTCCAGCATTTGCCCGAGATGCATAAAATGCCAAGCTTCATTGTGTGAAATGGAGTCTTGCTGAATGCCAACTATTAAGTTATTAAATGTGTTTACTTCAGCATAAAACGATTGTAAATCATGAATTTGTCGTTTTTTACTGTTTTTACTTACGAGATGATAAAACTCGTTGATAGATTTCCAAAGATCCGACGATATCATTTCTCGCACAGTCCGCGCATTTTCACGTGCGCTGGATACACATGAGATGATAGAGTTTGGGTTTTTTGTGTCAAACGTTAGAAATTTAACCACGTTTTCTTCGTTAAACACAGCATAGTGCTTTAAAAATTCAGCATCATTACCGGTTGTTCGGATCAACGGTTCCCATTGAGCCTGTTGGCGTTCCACGCGCATATCAAGAATAAGCCGTAAATTAACATCAATAAAGCGCGCTACATTATTGGCACGTTCCAGATATCGGCTCATCCAGTATAAAGAATTTCCAACTCGACTTAGCATAAGATTGTCCTATTGTCCTAATAATTATGATTTATATCGAAAGTTCGGGGCTTTTTTCTTCTAAAACCCAGGTATCTTTGCTTCCACCACCTTGAGATGAATTGACCACTAATGAACCTTTTTGTAATGCAACACGCGTGAGTCCTCCAGGGATGACGTCGATGGTTTTTCCGTATAAAGAATAGGGGCGCATATCCACATGTCGTCCTTCAATGGATTCTCCGACCATGGTGGGGCTTCGTGATAAGGCGAGGGTCGGTTGTGCAATATAATTACGAGGGGATGCTTTAATTTTTTCAGCAAATATTTTACGTTCCGCATCGGTTGCATGCGGGCCGATTAACATGCCGTATCCCCCTGATAAATTAACGGCCTTAACAACCAGTGAATCTAAATTAGCCAGTACGTGCTTGCGTTGCTGTTCATCATCACAAAGAAACGTGGGAACATTCGGCAAAATAGGATCTTGATCAAGATAATATTTTATAATCTGAGGGAGGTAAGCATACACCGCTTTATCATCAGCAACACCGGTTCCAGGGGCATTGGCCAAAGCTACATGTCCTTTTCTTAGGCAATTCATGATGCCAGGAACACCCAACATAGAATCTTTACGAAACTCCAGCGGATCAAGATAGTCATCATCAATACGGCGATAAATCACGTCAACTTTCTCAAAGCCTTGGGTTGTTTTAAGCATCACGTAATCATCAATCACGACTAAGTCTGAGCCTTGTGCCAAGGGTACGCCCATTTGTCGTGCAAGATACGCGTGCTCATAATAAGCAGCATTGTAAATGCCCGGTGTGAGAACAATGACATTGGGTGTTGTGTCTTGATTTTTTGCTAAATAACATAAGGCGTCATATAAACGGTCGCTATAATCAGACACCGGTTGAACATCCAGCGTTTCGAACAAACGGGGGAATGTACGTTTTAAGATCATCCGATTTTCTAAGAGGTAGGATGCTCCCGATGGGCAACGAAGGTTATCTTCTAAGACATAAAATTGACCATCATGGTCACGGATTAAATCCAGTCCTGAAATATGAATCCAGATGTCTTTCGGGGGGCGCAATCCAATGCATTGTTTTGAATAGCCTTCTGATTCAAAAATTAATTTTTGAGGAATAATTTTATCTTTTATAATTTTTTGATCATTATAAATATCATGGATAAATAAATTAAGTGCTTCAACGCGTTGTTTTAAACCACGTTCTAAACCACGCCATTCTGTACCCGAAATAATGCGGGGAATCAGATCAAAAGGAAATATTTTTTCGGTTGCTTTTTTATCGTTGTATACATTAAACGTAATGCCTTGTTGATACAACGCTAACTCAGCAGATTTTTGGCGGCGTTTGAGCTCATGTTTAGGAAAACTGTTGATCTGATTAATCAATGCCGAGATCTGTTGACGAGGAAGGCCGTCAGACTTAAAAAATTCATCATAAAAATTGTTGGTTTGATAGTTATCAAAATTCATGTTATTTCTCCGCTTGTCGTATCGGTGGATGGGACTTCGATGAGTTTGACATCCACACTCAGTGACTCGTCACCACCACCTTTAAAAATCGTTCCCGATGTAGGGGTTGCATCCCTGTAATTTCGCCCACACGCCACGCGAATATGATCTTGTTTTACCAGACATCCGTTGGTGGGATCAAATCCACGCCAGCCTAAATAGGGTAGATAAAGCTCAACCCATGCGTGAGATGCATCTGACTGCAGCTTATTTTCATACTGATTGCCGGTATGGATATAGCCCATGCGATAGCGGGCTGGAATGCCGAGCAATCGTGCTAGACAAATAAACAAATTAGCAAAATCCTGGCACACGCCTTCTCGGCTGGTGAAACAATCAAACGCTGTGCTTCGCAAGGATGTGCTGCCTTGAACGTACGTATAATCGTGATAAATGCTGGTGTTCATGTCTTCGAGTGTATTTAATAAATGGTAGTCATTACGTTCAACAAAACTCATGGCATAATCCGTGAGTACAACCAGTTGTGTTTCTGGTAATTCTGCCGGTAATAAATAAGCCATCATCATTTGTTGTTGCCAAGGCATCCAACGTAAAGGTATGGACGATTGACGAAGAGACAAACTATGATCGTCGGGGAGTGCTGCATAAATTTTAATGCGGCTTATATTTTCAATGATTAATTGATCGTACGATTTATCAATGGTGTAATGCGTAACGCTATTGCCAAACACATCTTCATAGAGAATCGATTCGCCATCGACCGAAATATTAAGTGTTGAACTGAGTACTTCTTGCAGAGCATCTTCCGTGGGCTGTAAGCGAAACGTGTGGGTGCTATGCTCAACCGGATTGCTGTACTTATACGCCGTACGATGCGTTACATCCATGATGCGGTAAGTTAATGGTTGGCCATCGACGGTACGTATGATTGCTCGAGGATTCATGATGATAGGTTGCATCTTGGGTTTCTCATAAGGGCTATCAGGTTGGTTTGTGTCTAGTTGTTTATTGTTTTGGTGTGGGTTTTGACTGTTCCAAACCATGGCGGCTCGGCGCGTCATGATGAGTTGTCGGGCTAGCAAGGGTTGCCAATGCTCGTCGTTTACGAAGTTCACGTTACTTAAGATAAAGGCTGTATGATATTGATCGCGAGGATCATCTAGCGCCACATCAATACTGGTGCCGTGATAAGCTGTTTCGGTGACTGGCGGAGGAATTCGTGTGTACTTGAACGGTTTCGAGGTATCTGAGCCTTGATAACAGAAAACAGTGAGACCGTCGGTCATCATAAAGCTGACGGGATTACAGGCATCAATCGCATGGCACCAGGTTAATAATTCATTGGGGTTGATCTCTGATAATTTTCGGGCATGGGCGTTTTTTATTTGATTCAGCAAATAGCAAAAGATTAATTCAGAACCACTGGTGCCTATCGGCTCGATGCTGTGTGCATTCGTATGGCGCAATAATGACAGTTGGTTTTTATTGAGTTGCCCAACCAGCGTAAACAGCCAATTTTTAGCCGCATAGCTTCTTGAAAAAGGTTCGGTTGTATGATGATCGTTGCCGTTGATACCTGCTTTAATTTTGGTAAAAAACAGGGTTGAACGAAAATCTCCGGCTTGGTCAAGTTCATGGCATTTGATGCTTGGTTCACGTGAGACCGGGTCTTTGGTAACAATCGCACTGGGGCCATCCATGGGGTACCAGGCTAATCCCCAACTCATGCTGCTGTCATGGGGTGATGCTTCTTGAAGCTTGAGTGTTAACGATGGTGAGCTGACGACATCAAAGTTTAAAACGAATACATCACCCATTGAACACGCCCTCCCGGCAGAGTTTCTTTTGGCTTATCTATGCTACTATCTTAGCTGGAGAAAGGTTTAATACACAAGGATTCTATGTGAGCAAAATAATAGCACTTACCCACAGGACGCACTATCACTATGATAGGCCCATTCAAATCGAGCCACAATTGATACGTCTACGTCCGGCACCGCACACACAAGCGCGAATTCAATCTTACTCCTTGCGTGTTCAGCCCAAAAAGCATTTTATCAATTGGCAACAGGATTCGTTTAGTAATTATCAAGCGCGTGTTGTGATACCGGATCCATGTACTGATTTTTTGGTGGACGTAGATTTAGTGTTTGAGATTAAAATTTTTAATCCGTTTGATTTTTTTGTTGAAACACAGGCTGAAAAGTTTCCATTTTCTTATGATGCCGATCTTAAACAATCACTTTTGCCTTATTTAGAAATCAAAGAGCAGGGGGATTATTTAGGTGATTTTATTGCAACGGTTGATACCAAACCCCAAAATACACTGGATTTCTTAGTCGCGCTAAATACGCTCGTGCATCAACATCTGTCATATAATATTCGTATGGAGCATGGCATCCAATCATGTGAAGAAACGTTAAGATTAAAAACCGGCTCATGCCGTGATATGGCGTGGTTACTGTGTCAAATACTGCGGCACTTTTCTTTTGCGACACGGTTTGTTTCTGGGTATTTAGTGCAGTTAAAAGCAGATGTTAAATCGCTTGATGGTCCATCCGGTACGGAAGAGGACTTTACGGATTTGCATGCCTGGACCGAAGTTTATTTACCGGGTGCGGGTTGGGTAGGACTTGACCCAACGTCAGGTTTATTTGCAGGCGAAGGTCATATTCCTTTGTCGTGCACACCGAATCCTGCGAGTGCTGCTCCGATTAGCGGTGAAATTGGCTTATGTGAAAGTACCATGCACCATGAGATGTCCGTGGTACGCGTGCACGAAGATCGGCGTGTCACCAAGCCTTATACTGCGAGTGAGTGGGCGGCTATCGATGCTTTAGGTCACAACGTGGATGCAAGCTTAGAAAAGCAAGCCGTAAAATTAACGATGGGCGGGGAGCCGACGTTTGTCTCGCTCGACAATCCCTCGGGTGATGCGTGGAATTTTACCGCGCTGAGTCACGAAAAATATGTATTAGGTCAACAATTACACCAAAGGTTACAGCATGCATTTGCAGAGCATGGGCTCATGCAAGTTTCTCAAGGAAAATGGTATCCCGGTGAAGTCCTGCCTCGGTGGGCCATGCATTGTCATTGGCGCCAAGATGGTGAGGCTTTATGGCAAGTGAAGCCAAGCGTACTCGAAGGTGATAAAAAGCACGGAAGCACACGAGCAGAAGCGCACGTATTTATTCAGCATGTAGCGGAAGCGTTAGGCGTGCCTAAAACGTATATTATTCCAGCGTATGAAGATAAAGCGAGCGAAGAGCATGAGCCTGTCGGCTTTGTTTTACCACTCGCCTATTCTGCAACACGTGAGAGCTGGGTGAGTAATCGTTGGCAATTTAAACATAAATATTTGTATTTAACCGCGGGAGATTCTCCTCTTGGCTTGCGTTTGCCGTTAAGCCAGCTTCCGGTGGTTGAAGCATCAAGCGATGAGTGTTATCCAGTACGCAGTCCGTTTGATCAAAAATCGGCGCTGCCATCTTATCTAGCCTTAAAAAAAGCCTGTCAACAACGAACGGTGTCGGATAGGCATTTCAAAGACGATCCAACAGGACTGACGCAACAAGCACTCGCTGTTGAAATTCATCAGGGTGAATTGCATGTATTCTTGCCTCCGGTTACGCGTATCGAGCATTTTCTTGAGCTTATCGCGGCCATCGAGGGCGTGGTCGAACAACATCATCAACCGATTATTTTCACGGGTTATGCGCCACCCAAAGATTTACGATTGGCTTCGTTTAGTGTGACGCCCGATCCAGGTGTTTTGGAAGTGAATATACAGCCAGCGCAAACGTGGGACGAGCTTAAAAATATTATTTCAACCGTGTATCAAGAAGCGCGTTTGAGTCGTCTTACGACCGATAAATTTCTTTTAGATGGTAGGCGAGTTGGCACGGGCGGTGGTAATCATCTGGTGATGGGGGCGAGCACACCCGAAGAAAGCCCGTTTTTACGACGACCCGATGTTTTGCGAAGCATGGTGACGTTTTGGCAGCATCATCCGGCGTTATCTTATCTTTTTTCATCGATGTATATCGGCCCCACCAGTCAAGCACCACGCATTGATGAAGCCCGTCATGACTCATTATATGAGCTAGAGCTTGCGTTTGAAAACATGTCGGTCAAAGGCGAAGTGCCGCCATGGTTGGTGGACAGGCAATTACGCAATTTATTAGTGGACCTCAGTGGCAATACACATCGCGCAGAATTTTGTATTGATAAATTATACAGTCCTGACAGCGATACAGGGCGGCTGGGTTTACTTGAAATGCGTGGTTTTGAAATGACACCGCATCCTCAGATGAATTTATTACAAGCTTTGCTTGTACGAGCGTGTGTTGCTTCTTTTTGGAAAACGCCGTTCCATCATAAACTCATACGGTGGGGGACGGATTTACATGATCGGTTTATGATGGGCCATTTTGTGAAAGAAGATTTAGAAGATGTGTTATATTATCTACGCCAACAAGGGTATGATTTTAAGCTTGCGTGGTTTCAGCCTTTTTTTGATTTTCGTTTTCCTGAGTACGGTTCGGTTCAAATCGGCTCGATTAATCTCTCACTGAGCATGGCGTTGGAGCCTTGGCCTGTGATGGGAGAAGAATTATATGGAGGCAGCGTAAGTCGCTCGGTGGATTCATCGGTTGAACGTGTGCAGCTTAAAGTGACGGGTGCGCAGTTAGACCGCTATATGATCACGTGTAATGGCCATGCCTTGCCTTTAAAACTAACGGCTGAGAACGGGGTGACGGTGGCGGCAGTACGGTTTAAGGCATGGGCTGCGCATTCAAGCTTGCATCCCACCTTATCGTCAACGTCGACCCTTGTGTTTGATGTGATGGATCGTTATTTAGAGCGTTCTCTCGGTGGTTGTACGTATCATGTGATGCATCCTGGTGGGCGTAATTATGAAAAAGTACCGATTAACGAAAATGAAGCAGAAGGTCGTCGATTATCACGGTTTCAACCGGCCATGGGGCATTCGCCCGGCAAGCATATACACGCTGCCGAGAAAGCGCATGCAGAATTTCCTTATACATTGGATTTACGTTTATATGATTGCTAACTTATATTATGCAACAAGCTGAAGCCTTAAAATTATTAAAAATGGGAAAAAATATTTTTCTCACTGGAGCGGCTGGCGCGGGTAAAACCTATATATTAAATAAATACATTCGTTATTTAAAAAATAATGGTGTAAAAGTTGCGGTGACGGCTTCAACGGGCATTGCTGCAACCCACATTCAGGGCACGACCATTCACGCCTGGTCAGGTATCGGTGTGCGGGATCATGTGACGCAACATGATCTGGAAAAATTACTCAAAATACCACGTATAAGAAGCAATTATAAAAAAGCACATGTGCTAATTATTGATGAAGTTTCTATGCTGCATACGTATCAGTTGGATATGGTCGACACGATTGCTCGGTATATGCGTAATTGCGAAGAACCGTTTGGCGGGATTCAACTGGTGTTATGCGGTGATTTTTTTCAGTTGCCACCGGTATCAAGCGCTCCGGCAGGCGATAAAAAGCAGTTTGCGTTTGAGGCAGAAGCTTGGACCAATGGCAATATCCATGTGTGCTATTTAGAAGAACAGCATCGGCAAAGCGAAGATGATTTACTGACAGTGCTCAACGATATACGTAGCGGTACAGCAGGTGAGCATACCCGCGTTCCGTTACGCACCCGTTACAAAAAAGAGCCTGAAGGTGATATTAAAGCAACCAAATTATATTCACGTAACATCAATGTTGATGTGATTAATGAGCGTGAGCTACGCAAGATTGATGGTCAGGAAGAAGTTTTTCAGATGCAGACCGAAGGTTTTGATCTGTTGGTGGAAGGACTCAAAAAACATTGCCTTGCTCCAGAAGCGTTGATATTAAAAGTAGGTGCCGAGGTCATGTTTATTAAAAACGACCCTTTGGGGCGTTATGTCAACGGTACGCGTTGTGTTGTGGTCGGATTTGAAAGCAGTGAAGAAGGCTGGCCGATTGTTAAAACGTATCAAAATAAAACCATCGTGGTGGCCCCTGAAGATTGGCACTATGAAGATAATGGCGTGATACGTGCCACGTTGACACAAGTGCCGCTTCGCCTGGCGTGGGCTATCACCATTCATAAAAGCCAAGGCATGACGTTAGACGCGGCAGAAATTGATTTGGGCGATGCATTTGAACCCGGTATGGGCTATGTTGCTTTATCACGGGTACGTAGTTTGAGCGGTCTGAAGCTCATGAATTTAAATCAAATGGCCTTGACCGTGCATCCTGATATTCTGCAGCAAGATACGGTATTTAGAAATAGCTCTGTAGAATTGGTTCAATATTTACAAGCATTACCGAAAGAAGAGATGACGCAGTGTCATATAACCACGTTAGAGAAACGTTTTTGTGGTGGAATAATTAAAATCAAAATAAAAAGCAAAGTAAAAAAGAGCCGGCAACGCCCACGCATATAAAAACACTGAGTTTTTTAAAAGAAAGTTATCGATTGAATTTGAAAATTCTAAAATAAATGTGTGCGGTTTAGGTTGACTAGATCAGTAATTCAATAGTAGGGCCTGTCGTCAATTAACAGGCTAACTCATTAAAATTATACAAGATGCCAATTTTACTGCCTCAAGAAAATATTCTGCACGTTTACAATAACGTGTGGCAATACCTCTAAACTGCTTTAATCGGCAAAAAAATCGCTCAACTAAATTTCGATCTTTGTAATGCTCTTTATCATATTCACGCTGTACTACTCGATTTGATTTGGGCGGAATGACTGCAGTAGCTCCCATTTCTTCAATTTTATCAAGAATATTATTGCTATCATAGGCTTTATCCGCAAGAACAAACTCTGCTTCTTTACCCTCCAATAGAGCAATGGCGCAGACACTATCATGAACTTCGCCTCCTGTTAAAATAAAATCAACAGGATTTCCTAGACCATCGACAACGCAATGAAGTTTACTTGTTAATCCACCCCTGGAGCGCCCGATAGCTTCGTTATCGTACTTTGGATCTTCTTTTTTTTTGCGCCTGATGCATGCTGATGTGCTTTTACTATGGTGCCATCCATTAATAAAAATTCCATATCTGCATCCTCAGATAATATTCGAAATATTTCGTCAAAAACACCTGCTTTAGACCAACGGGAAAAGCGACGATGTACGTTCTTCCAATGGCCATATCTTTCAGGTAAATCTCGCCATGGTGCTCCTGTTTTGAATATCCATAAAACACCATCGATAAACATTCGGTTATCTTTTGCAGTAACCCCTACAAGAGACTCACTACCTCGTGAAAGATTCCGGGACTTCCAAGTCCCCGAAATCAACTCGCTAACGTGAGCAGTGTTTTGGCCTCGACTGTCCTGCGTCCGACATTTTTTCGCTACGCGACAGGAAAAATGTCTACCACAATGACTCTACGCCCTCTAAAGATTTTGTTAACATCCCTCCGGGCTGATTAAAAAAATCTCGGGCTATCTCGGACTACACGCCTCGGCTTTCAGCCTTCCCTGGCGTGCAGCGCATGTTTTTTACTTCCTGGTAAAAAGTGCTCTATTTTTTGAAATTGATAATCATTTAAAGCATGTCGACGCATCTTTAACTTCCTTGTCGATAAAATATGCCAGCATAATACCTCAGCGCGTTATTTGACGACAGGCCCTAGTTTTGTATAAAAGTCACGAATAAAGGCTTTGAGGTGAAGCAGGCTTTCTTCTGTGCTTGCGGGGGCGTGCTTGCCTCTAGAGCGCGTGGTTTGAAGCATGGTTTCCGCGGTTTGGATGCAAGCTAAGAGAGTCGTATGGTTTAATTCGTCTGTATCCGTAGTCATCGCTCCGATTGAAGTAAGTAACTCGGCCAACGCCGTGCGTTTATTGGCTGAGAGCTCAAGATCTCTTTTGCCTAAGAATGCACCGTAGGTTGTGTTGCGTCCATCAGCATTTTTTGATTCTTGGATGATTCTTGGATGATATCTTGGATGTTCTTGATTAAAAATTCTTTTGCAACGTCAAGAAAAAGGGTCATGATACTACTCCTACAGCCGTTAAGCGTTTATCATAACGTGAAACAATGAACGGTAAAGATTAAAAGGGAATTAAATATATGTCACTGCATTTAGTTATTCTGGCCGCAGGCAACGGCACACGTATGCGCTCAAGTACGCCGAAAGTACTGCATAAGCTTGCTGGGAAAAGCATGCTCGAACGTGTCTTAGATACTGCCGAGGCCCTCAAGCCTGACGGCATTCATATTATTATTGGTTATGAAGGTGAGCGTCTTCAGCAGGCGTTTCAAGATAGACCCGTGAACTGGGTATGGCAGAACGAGCAATTAGGTACAGGGCATGCCGTTATGCAAGCGCTACCACATATTCCCGACGATGCTCGTGTGCTGGTGTTGTCGGCTGATGTGCCTCTTATCCAGCTGGAGTTATTGCAAGCGATGGTGGCACAAGCCAAGCCTTCTTCCCCATCAAGACAAGCGCCTTTAACTTTATTGTTGGCCTTTCTACCTAATCCGACAGGGCTTGGACGTATTATTCGCGATGTCAATGGACGTATTTGTCGTGTGATTGAAGAAAAAGATGCGACAGAAGCTCAGCGTGCAATCAAAGAGGTTTACAGTGGAACGTGTTGCGCTGCGGCGTCGGATTTAGCTGCATGGCTGCCTAAGTTAAGTGATAGTAATGTTCAGAAAGAATATTATCTGACGGATATTATGGGGATGGCTGCAGAAGAAAACTGTCCGATTACGTGTGTGCATGCACCTGCATCGTGGATGATTCAAGGTGTGAATGACCGTGCGCAATTAGAAGGGCTTGAGCGTGTTTGGCAAGAACAACGCGCAACGGAGCTTTTAATGTCGGGGGTGACGCTTGCTGATAAATCACGTATTGACATTCGTGGGGAGCTCACCTGCGGGCAGGATGTTTATTTAGAACCGAATATCATTTTTGAAGGTAAGGTACATATCGGTCAAAATTGTCGTATTGGAGCCAATTGTGTTTTAACCAACGTGACGCTTGGTGACAATACCGTGATTGAAGCGCATTCTGTGCTGGATGATTGCGTGATTGGAGAATTTTGTAAAATTGGACCTTTTGCACGTATTCGACCGGGTACTGTCTTAGGTGATCGTTGTAAAATCGGGAATTTTGTTGAAACCAAAAAAGCAGTATTTGATACCGATAGCCAAGCGAGTCATTTGAGTTATTTAGGTGATGTAACGATTGGACAAAAGGTGAATATAGGTGCCGGTACGATCACGTGTAATTATGATGGGGTGAATAAGCATCAAACGGTGATTGAGGACGGTGCATTTATTGGATCTGATACACAGCTTGTTGCACCGGTTACGATTGGAAAGAACGCAACGATTGGTGCCGGAAGTAGCATCCGTAAATCGGTGCCTGCCGGTGGCTTAACGTTAACCGTATCAAAGCAACACACGTTATCAGATTGGATGCGTCCAGAAAAAAAAGTGGAATAATACCGGGTGTGATCGTGTGATGGTTTTACGTGTAGCAAGTAGTTTTTTCTACTTGCTAAGCTTGTATCAAACGTGCCGCCGCCTTAAAATTGACGAATAGCGCGAACATATTTCGGGTCTGATGCAGGTCGAGGATCTACTACTCCCGTTCCTAAAACGACGTTATACGCTTGTACAGCAGAGAGCGATCCTGGTACATTATACGTTGAGGTCCAATATACATTTGTTGACACGATTGCTGTTCCGCTGTTAGCTGAAATAGCGGCATTAATGGTCGAAAAATTCGAACTGATTAACTGCAGCTCATAAGCTGACCCTAGGTACCAACCACCAAAGCAAGAATCCGTAAAACTCGTGGTGGGTGTTAAGCAACTGGTGAGCCCATCGCTGGTAACCGCAACGTTGTTTGCAACATAAGTTGCATTAGGTTGCGTATCACTTGCTGCTTGGAGTGTCGCAAGGATATTTGTGGTATTGATCACCCCAGCCCCTATCCCCGTGGCTGTCGCATACACATACGTCTCCTCTTCTGATAGTGAAATACCTGTCGATTGATCAGTTAAAGCAACCGCAAGTCCATGGCGTCCTGTATCATCCACATAAAAAACAACACCGCCTTGATATAAATCGCCAACAGATAAAAACGGTGTGGTGCTAATCGTCGTGCCAGTAATTAAAATACCATTGCCTGCTGTAAATGAATCAACGGCATTTTGAACAACTGTATTTACATAGGCCTGTGAGGCCGGATTAGAGGGCGCAGAGAAACTCTGAAATGAGCTCAAAAGAAGACAAGCAAAAGAAAGGGTCGTTTTTTGCATTTGTATTACTCCGTATCGCATAGGAAAACAGTTAAGTTTAAAAATGTCATGAAATTATAAAAAATACCATGCCTATCCGGATAAAGCAACGTTTGTTCTGTAAATTCGGCCTCACTTCAAGTTCTGTTGGTTAAAAAAACGATTTTTAAGTCGTTCGCTAGAAAATAATGTTTTCTGTTACTGCTATTTTAGTTTTCAAGCCTCAT
>Ga0209491_10005027_pt1 | contig 19766 bp, 12 predicted proteins | sample BON02_FD_187213 | JGI IMG/M metagenome (GOLD analysis project Ga0209491, IMG submission 187213) | Freshwater microbial communities from Lake Bonney liftoff mats and glacier meltwater in Antarctica - BON-02 (SPAdes) (version 2) | ecosystem: Environmental > Aquatic > Freshwater > Ice > Glacier... | reverse complement strand
CGTTGTTAGGTGACCAGGAAGATTATTGGGAGGGCTGTGCCAAATTTGACGGCAATTGGTTTTATGATGGGACTAACCAATCGAAGACCCCGGAATGGGCTTTATATAATTTGTGCTATGCCGCTTCAAGAGGAGGTAATTTCCTTTTAAGCCTGGGCCCTTCTCCAAAGGGAACATTTATCGAGACAAGCATTGCCAAACTTGAGAGGGTGGGTAAATGGCTTTATATCAATGGAGAATCAATTTATGAAGCTGAAAAAGGCCCGCATTATTTCCTGGAATGGGGTACATGTTCACGAAAAGGAAACACGCTTTACTATCATATATTCGATTATCCCAAAGATGGAAATCTAATAATCCCTGGATTAAAAACAGAGATAAAGTCAGTTTATTTTCTGGCTGACCCGGAACAGAAAACGCTTCCGAAAGTTAGAAAAGGGAATGATATACACATTGATTTACCAGAAAAAGCCCCATACGCAATGGCCAACGTTTTAAAGGTAGAATTAAACAATGCACCTGAAGTTGACAACGCATCCAGGGCACTTGGTAAAAAAGTTGAAGCCAGAGATGCCATGAGGGAAATTCCTGAAGGAGCATATTTTCTTCCGGTAGGTTTTGCGAAAATTCACGGCAGGGACCTTTATTTTTATTACGGTACAGGCGCGGGTGCACAACGGGAAAATCTCAAGGGGTGGACCAATGAATCGGACTGGGCTGAATGGGACATTTTTGCCGAAAAAAGCGGGAAATATAAAGTTGAAATTACATACGGAAGCTGGATTGAAGGAGGTACTTTTTTGGTGGAAGTTGCAGGGCAATCTTTTCAACATACGGTTCAAAAGATGGAGTTGGGAGAAAGTTTAAGACAATGGGCGCCATTAATTGTAGAGTACAAAACGGTTACATTGGGCGAAATTGCCTTGGTGCCCGGACGGCATACACTTTCAGTAAGACCCCTGAGAATATCAGAAGATGCAAAAAAATATCATCAGGGATTAATGAGGTTAAGGGACGTTACACTGTTGCCATAGCAATTTTCTAAATATACAGTAGGCATAAATATTTTGTAATAAAAAAATATCAGCAGACAATGGAGAATAGATCAATGATATCAACAAATCATTTGATCCCAAAAATTTAGTTATAGGAACTTATCATTAAAAAAACATGAAAAGATTATTATTATTATCAGCTGCAATCTTAATGAGCTCCCTGCAATTATTTGCCCAGCTAATCACAATAACCCAAAAGAAAGCCAGTATAGAAAATGAGAAAGTGTCCATTGAATTTGATTTGGAAACGGGAACCTATTCTGGGATCGATAAATCCGACAATATTATAATGTTTAATGATGCAAAATTTCTTCTCGACCGGGGTAAGAATATGGCTATCCCGTGGAAGAAACCAAAAGAAATCATTAAAGCCGAAGAAATAAATAATCCTGAAGCAAAGAATTTAAGAGTATGGTATATTCCGCAAACAGAGTATGATCCTGTTCGATTTCTGGATGTTTTAATTCAAAAAGACATGCCGAATATAATAATCGGCTGGGGAGTTAAAAATGATTTTGAATATGAAGTTCGTGTCAGGCAGGCAGAAGTATTGTTTCAGGCAAAGTTATTTGAAGGTCAGATGGCAACCAATCCAAGGGTGTTGAGGGGAGGCGCAGGAGCAGAACCCAATTTTGTTGAGAACACATGGAAAATTGATGCCTTAAACAGTGTAATGCTAACCTATAATGATGAAAAGACAAGTAACAAAAGGAAGACAATTGTTGCCGGTGGTTATAATTATGCAGAGTATTCCAGAAAGATAGAATTACATGAAGAATCCAAAAAAGGAACTGATAAAGGACAGCCTTTTATAACCTTAACCATAACTGACCCCCAGGGGAAAAGGGTTCCTCCCAAAACAATCTGGAAATCCGAAGATAACTTTTATATTGATTTTCTAACAGAAAATCCTTTTGAGTCACTGGAGAATTATGGATATCAACTGGCAAAAGCAAACAATGCTCATCCGAATTCTTATAATTTTCCAACGCTTTGTGGATGGATGGTATCAACTATCGGAGAAGGGAAACCAATAAATAACTCGCCGGGACTGGCTGAACAGATGAAGCTGGCAAAAGAAAAAGGCTTAAATAGATATACCTCTCTGGCAGTTCGTCTTGAACCTGATTATTATTGCTATAATAATCAAGGAAATACCCAGCAGGGATGGTGGGATGACGAACACTGGGCAAAACAGTACCCTCAATTTCATATAGATAAAAACTATGGTTCTTTAAAAGCCCCTTACGAAACATTTTCAAAATTTTCTGCTGAAGTGGAACGGATGGGGGGACAGGTGTTTACCTATATCCAGGCCTCGATGCCGAGTAACGATTTTGCAGCAACACATCCTGAATGGATGCTCAATGACGATATCTCGTTACTACATATCGAGCATCGCCATCACCAGCCATTAGTAAGATATGATTATACGAATCCTGATTTTCAAAAATATGTGCTTAACATGTGGTCACGGTTAAGTAAAGATGGTGTAAGGGGGATAAAATTAGATTATCCGGAAACAGCCTGGGCCTGGGATGGTGGATTTGACGATAAATCCAATACAACTACATCAGCCTACAGAAAAGTTTTTGAGTTGTGCAGGGAAGGAATGGGAAAAGAGGCTTTCATACATGAAAGAATACTTGGTGATCCAAATACTCCCAGGCTTGATTGTACTGCCGGGATTGTTGATTTGCAAAGAGTCTGGGGAGATGCCACTCATTTTGAACCCGAAATGGCTTCCCGAATGGGATTGCGATGGTATAAGCAGGGAAAAGTTTTTCGCTATTATCCTGACGGGAAAAGTTTTTACGCCAAAGGAGAAGCATTAAGCGCAAAAGACCGACGAACATTTCTGACATTGGTAGGGCTACTCTCTGGAAGAATTGAACTTGGAACCAGTATTGGTTCCATGACGGATGAAATGATTTTTGATTTAACCCGCCTGTATCCTGTTCTGCCAAATGGGAAATCTTTCCGTCCGGTTGATTTTCTGCTGGATAAGAAACATCCGGAAACGTATGTTTATGACGTAAACAAAAAATGGAAGCAGGTAATTTTGGTAAATAATAACAAAGAAAAAAGTATTATCAGTGCCCCCTTTTCAGGAGATCAGGTTACCACTGGTTCCCTTGGGTTCAGCCCTACGGGAAGATATGTTGTTTATGATTTTTGGAATGAAAATGCGATTGGAATTTTCTCTGGTAAAGAAAGTCTTACTCGTGAATTGGATAAAGGTGAAGCTCTGGTTTATTCAGTAAAAGAACTGTTTAACTATCCCCAAATAATTGGAACTAACCGGCATGTAATGTGCGGTATGTTTGAACTAAACAATGAAAAATGGGAAGAACAAACACACAAACTTACATTTAACGCATCTTTAATAGAAGGGGAAACCATGAACATTGTCATCCATTTGCCGGAGGGAAAACAAATGACTGTAAAGAACGTTGCTGCGGATAATGCCACATCATCTTATTCTGTCAAAGACAATTATCTTACTGTTTCATTGTTAAATAGCTATGAAAATGTTGATGCAAAGGTGATAGTGGAATTTTAAGAGTGATCCCAGTTTAATCCCGGTTGGCCAATAGAAAATTGTGTACTAAATAAAACAAATAGAAAATGAAAAAATTAATAATTGCTGGTATAATTAGTCTTGCGTTTATCTATTCATTATCATCCCAAGGCCAGGAAATTAAATCGATAAAAGAAAGATTTTCAAACATTGAATTTAGTTACGATAAAGTAACCGGGATTGGTTACGAGGCAGGATGTACCCGTCGCGATCCCAGTGATATCATTAAGGTAGGCGATACATATTATGTTTATTATACTAAAGTATACGGACGGGCACCGGGATACTGGGGGACCGTTTGGTGCGCCACTTCAAACGATGATGGATTTATATGGAAAGAAAAAGGGGAAGTATTAGGTGTAGGTAAAAAAGAAAAATTCGATTCACAGGCAACATTTACGCCTAATATTCTTTTTTCCAATGGAAAGTATTACCTGTACTACACTGGAGTGAAGCCGACTCCGGGCAATGAAAAAGGTGAATTTGAAAACAATTCCACTACCGATATAACAGCCATTGGTATCGCTGTATCCGATTCTCCCGCCGGACCTTTTACTCGTTTAAGCGATGAACCCATATTGAAGGTAAGCCCTGAACCAGAAAAATTTGACAGTTACCGTGTCGATGATGCAGCATTATTGTACCGGAATGGAATATACTGGCTTTATTATAAAGGGAGAAGCAGGGTTAATGGCGCCGGGGGACCTGCACATACGCAAATGGGGGTGGCTTTTTCAAAATATCCGAAAGGCCCGTATATTAAGCTTGACGATCCTATATTATCCGGAAGTCATGAAGTGATGATCTGGCAGCAAGGTACCGGAATCGCAGCACTGGCATCATTAAGCAGTACGTTTGAATATGCACCCGACGGGATTGAGTTCATGAACGATAAATTAGGGGTAAAAGCAGAAAACCGGCCCATGGCACCAGGTGTATTCAGGCAGGATTTGACCAATCCGACGATTAAAGGTAAAGGGCTTAATTGGGGAATTTCAATGGTACATAATGGAAATGAATGTTATCTTATCAGATATAAAACTGTAGAGAAATAATTCCCTGATTAAATAAGCAATAATTTCTTTAGGATTTTAAAATTAAGAATATGTACAAAATTATTTCGATTGCATTTTTTATTCTTTTCATTATCAATATTGGATTCTCACAAAATGATACGAAAGTTCCCCTGCCCAGGCCTGCGCAGATAACCTGGCAAAATGCAGAGCTGGCTGTTGTTTTTCATTACGATCTGCATGTATTCGACGGGAAAAAGTATCAACAATCAAATAACTGGATTACTCCTATTCCCGATTATAACATCTTCAATCCTGTAAACCTCAATACCGACCAGTGGGTTAAAGCTGCAAAAGATGCCGGGGCGCGCGTTGCTATTTTTACTGCAAGTCACGAAACAGGATTTTCACTCTATCAAAGCGATGTGAATCCATATTGCCTGAAAGCGGTTAAATGGCAGGATGGCAAAGGAGATATTGTCAGGGATTTTGTCGCTTCCTGCCGAAAGTATGGCGTACTTCCTGGACTCTACATAGGCATCCGGTTCAATTCTTTTTTTGGCGTTAATTCTCATAAAGTGAATGGTGGCGGAGAGTTTGCAGAAAATAGGCAGAAGTATTATAACAAAATGGTGGAAGGCATGGTACAGGAACTGTTTTCCCGTTATGGGGACCTCTCTGTCGTTTGGTTTGATGGAGGGGCATCTGGTCCTGATGAGGGTGGCCCAGACATCCTTCCTATTTTTGAAAAATATCAACCCGGTTGTCTTTTCTATAATAATACCCAACGGTCGGATATGCGCTGGGGAGGCAGTGAATCAGGAACGGTTCCTTATCCCTGCTGGGGAAACTTTCCATTTTATTCACTTACTGCCAGCGATTCCATAAAAAGAGCATTGCCTGAAAATAACTTTGCCCTACTTAAAACAGGGAATTCAAATGGCCAGTATTATATGCCGGCCTTTTCAGATGCACCGCTTCGTAGTTATAACGGTCACCACGACTGGTTTTGGAATCCGCATTCGGAAGATGGGATTTTACCTTTGCCCAACTTGGTGGAAATGTACTACAATTCGGTAGGACATAATTCAACGCTGATTTTAGGCCTTACTCCCGATGCAACCGGATTGATGCCGGAAGCTGATGTGAAAAGGTTACAGGAATTCGGGAAGGAAATTGAAAGACGGTTTGACCAGCCGGTAGCCAGCACTTCAGGATCCGGAAACAGAATTACGTTAAAGCTTGAACACAAACAGAAAATTAACCAGCTGGTGTTGATGGAGCAAATTGAACAAGGCGAACTTGTAAGAAAATGCAACATTGAGGGAAAAACAACAAAGGGATGGCAATCCATTTTTGAGGGCTCTTCTATTGGACATAAATTTATACACCGCTTTGAAGAAATTGACGTTTCAGCAGTACGATTAAACATTTTGGAATCAAAAGGAGAACCACAAATTTTGGACTTTTCTGTTTATCAGGTTGGAAATAAATAAGAAATTCAATTGTTCACCATTTGGGAGATGGGACCTTGGTCATTAGAAAAGGAAATTGGAAGTTAATTCTTGATAAGGATTCCGGTGGATTCATCAAAAGTCTTAAAATTGAAGGTATTCCATTTAACATAGATGGTCAGCTTTATAATTTGTATAATGATCCTCCAGAGCAAAAGAACCTGTATACCGATAATCCGGAAAAGGTAAAATAATTAACGGCATTACTCAATCAATACAAAACAGTTGGGTATAGTCATTGATAACAATAAACATATGAAAAAAATAAATATTGTACTGATCATGTTTATGGTTTCCTTGATGCTTGCGCCACAGGAAACCGTCGATCTTTTTATCTGGGCTGGACAATCCAACGCTCAGGGATACACGGGTGATGCAAAGGAATATCCAAAAGATGGGGATGAATTGGATAAAGACATTTTGTTAAATTACACCGTATTTGGCAAAGAAAGCTCGCATGGAAAATGGATATCCATGCAGCCACAAAAAGGGCGGTATCCTGCCGGTCACTTTGGCCCGGAAGTGAGTTTTGCCCGGGAGCTGAAAAAAGGAGGCTACCATCCCGCTATTTTCAAATATACCCAGGGAGGAACCGGCCTGGCTAGGGATTGGAAAGCACCTGGAGAAGGGGGTATATATGATTCGATGGTCGTACATCTGAAAACTGCCATTCAACAATTGGAGGATAGTGGGCATACTGTAAACATTCAAGGTTTTGTCTGGATACAGGGAGAAACTGATGCAGGGGATGATAAAGCAGCCAATGGTTATGAAGAAAATTTAAGAACGCTTTTAACTCATTTGCGAACCAAGGTCCTAAAAAAAGATGACCTCAAAGTAATTTTAGGGGTGGATGAACAACACTATTTTCTTAAGGAACGTCCTATTGTTTTGGAAGCGCAGAAAAAAATTGCCCAAAAGGATGTAAATGTCATCTACACGACCATGTATGGCCTGCCTAAGGCAGATGAGACCCATTTAACGCCTTCGGGATTAGTAGAACACGGTCATCGAATTTACGCAGCGTATAAAATAGTAGCAAACACGACGCAGTTTAGTTCATCGGAACCAACTTTACGATCCCAATAAACGCTTGAAAACATTTTAAATTTATAAGGAATTCAGTTGAAGATATCGAATAGCCTACTTGGGGTGCTTTACAGGTAAGTTATGTTTTCAACTACCTGTAGACATATTAAACTCATTTTACCAGAAAGCAACTTGCGGCTACTTTAAAACAGATTTCGAAAAAATCGCCTCATGGTAAAAGGAATATATCTAATTTGTAAGTGATAAAAAATAGTTAAACCCAGTTTTAAAATGAAAACAATGTACTATAGAAGTCTGCTATTCCTATTTTTCATTTCGACAAATGCAATCATAGCCCAAGATGCCGAAACCTATTTCAGTAATATTGAATATAAATTTACCGATGTCAAAGGTATTGGCTATGAAAAAGGGGTCACGCGCCGCGATCCCAGCGATGTAATGAAAGTAGGCCAAACGTATTATGTGTATTACACCAAAATACCTGATGCTGAACCAAAATATTGGGGAGCCGGATATTGGGGAGCAAGCGTTTGGTGTGCGAAATCTGAAGATGAAGGATTTTCATGGACAGAAGTTGGTGAAATGTTGCGTGTTGGCGAAAAAGACAAGTGGGATTCCCAAGCTGTTTTTACCCCAAACATATTTTACGCCAATGGTAAATACTACTTATATTTTACGGGGGTAAAACCAACACCAGGAAACGCCGATGGTGAATTCGAGAATAATAATATTACTGATATTACAGCTATTGGTGTAGCCATATCAGATTCACCAACCGGCCCTTTCAAAAGAATTAGCCAGGAACCAATTCTAAAAGTAAGTGTAGAGCCAGAAAAATTTGATAGTTATAGGGTTGATGATGCTGCTTTACTTTACCGAAATGGAATATATTGGATGTATTATAAAGGCCGGTCATTGGCTAGCGGAAACGGCGGACCAGCACACACATGTATGGGTGTTGCCTTTTCAAAATATCCTGAAGGACCTTACACTAAATTAGGAAAAGAAATACTTGAAGGAAGTCATGAAGTATTGATTTGGCCACAAGGTACCGGAGTTGGAGCCTTCGCTTCTCTAACAGAAACATTTGAATATGCCCCTGACGGAATTGATTTTATGTCAAACAAACTTGGTGTAAAAGTAGAAGAACGTGCAGTTGCGCCAGGAGCTTTTCGTCCTGATATAACGAATCCAGTTGTTGTAGGAGAAGGATTAAAATGGGGGATATCAATGATCCCAAACAAACATGAATGCTACTTAACACGATTCGAATTAATTTCAAGATAAAAACTAAGTATAGTAGTGCCGCGAACAAAGAAGGAGTACACCAGTAAAAAAATAAGAAAATGATTAAAAAATTAAACCTAACGTTTCTATTAATAGTTGGAATTTTAGGTTATGCCAAAACTCAGAATGATCTAAATATACCCATTCCGACGCAAGCCCAGTTAGATTGGCAAAATGCAGAGTTAGTAGCTGTTTTCCATTACGATCTTCATGTCTTTGATGGGAAGGCATACAACCAGGCAGAAAACAGGATAACCCCTATTCAGGATTACAATATCTTTAATCCCGTTAACCTCGATACGGATCAATGGGTCAAAGCAGCTAAGGATGCCGGTTTTAAGATTGCGATTTTAACGGCAACCCATGAGACCGGGTTTGCGCTTTACCAAAGTGATGTGAATCCTTATTCCTTGAAAGCAGTAGAATGGAGGGATGGAAAAGGAGATATTGTTAGGGACTTTGTAAATTCTTGTCGTAAATATGGGATTAAACCCGGGATTTACATTGGAATCAGATGGAATTCATTTTTTGGTGTGCATGACTTTAAAGTCCAGGACAACACAGAATTTTCTAAAAACAGACAAGCGTATTATAATAAAATGTGCGAAGGCATGGTAGAGGAGTTGACATCCCGTTACGGTGACCTGGCTATTATTTGGTTTGATGGAGGTGCGCATGGTCCCGAAAAGGGAGGCCCGGACGTGCTGTCCATTTTTGAAAAGAACCAACCCAACGGTATTTTCTACCATAATACCCAACGCGCCGACATCCGCTGGGGAGGAAGTGAATCAGGAACTGTCCCTTACCCAAGCTGGGGCACCTATCCTTTTCCCTATTCGCATGCAGCCAACCCCGAGGTAGTTTATAAAAACGATTTTCAACTGCTAAAGGAAGGCGATCCTAACGGCAAGTATTACATGCCTGCCATGAGTGATGCACCTTTACGAGGCTATAAAGGAGGCCACGAGTGGTTTTGGGAACCCGACGATGAAAAGCATATTTTCCCTCTGGACAATCTAATGGACATGTATTATAAGTCCGTAGGGAGAAATTCAACCTTGATCATGGGGTTGACTCCTGATCCCCAGGGACTTTTGCCTGAACCGGACGTGCAGCGGTTAAAGGAATGGGGAGATGAAATAGAGAGGCGGTTTAGTACGCCGTTGGCAGCAACTTCGGGAAGCGGCAAAAAGCTGACGCTAAAATTAAAAGGAAGAACCAAAATTAATCACATCGTTTTGCAAGAGGATATATCCGAAGGAGAAAGGGTCAGGGAATTTGTTTTGGAGGGAAAAGCCAAAAATGGATGGCAAACGTTATTTGAAGGGTCGAGTATCGGGCACAAGTTTATCCATGCTTTCAAGGATATTGAGGTATCCCAAATTCGTCTAACCATTAAGGAATCTAAGGGAGAACCTATGATTCAAAGTTTTGAAGTATTTAACATAAAAGACTAGATCTATGAAAACTGGCAAAGAATATATCCTTCGAATTTTTATTTATACCACTTTTTTGGTAGGGCTATTCTCTTTTGGGAGTTGGACCAAGAAAGAAATCAAAGTGGTCTGTGTCGGTGATAGCATTAGGACTAACTGTCCGCAAACCGAGACTTCAAGAACTTATTGGGATGATAAAAAAGGTTGCAAATGAGAAGAAGGTAAAGTTTATTGACCTCAATAAACCTTTGGATCATAGACCAGAGCTGTTTACTGAAAGTGATGGGGTACACCCAAATAAGGATGGTTACAGCGCTATTGCAGCATTGGTATATCAGAAACTATTAGACTGAATCAATTAAAATATGTGCCATTTATATCTAAATCAAGAAACGAATGAATAACAGGATTTTCCTTATCGCGAGTTTATTTTTTGTCCTATGTTTAAATACAAGTGCGCAGCAGCAGGTTCCAATTCCAACTCCCGCCCAACTGCAATGGCAGAACGCTGAATTGGCGGCATTGGTTTGTTGGGACATGCATGTTTTTGATGGAGAATTCTATGTACAGAGAAACGTAAGAATTACCCCTGTTGCGGATTATAATACCTTTAATCCGCAAAAATACGATATGGATCAATGGGTTAAATCGCTAAAAGACGCTGGATTTAAAATTGCCATTTTTACGGTCAGTCACGAGACCGGTTTCTTTTTTCACCAAAGTGATGCAACGCCCTATTCCATGAAAGCTTTGAAATGGCAGGATGGAAAGGGAGATATTCTTCGTGATTTTAAGGCGTCCTGCGAAAAGTATGGCATTCTACCCGGAGTTTATATAGGAACGCGATGGAACGCTTTTTATGGCATTCATGATTTTAAAGTGAGTGGTGATAATGAATTTGCAAAAAACAGGCAGAAGCATTACAATACCATGATCGAGAAAATCGTAACGGAAATCTTTAGTAATTATGGAGAATGGGCAATGGTTTGGTTCGATGGTGGTGCCCACGGTCCTGACCAGGGTGGTCCCGATGTACTTTCTGTGTTTGAAAAACACCAACCCAATAGTTTGTTTTACCACAACCTGCAACGTGCTGATATGCGCTGGGGAGGCAGTGAATCTGGGACAGTTCCGTATCCAAGTTGGGGCACATTCCCTTATGTATCGACCGGAGCGGGTGAATCGGCTAAAAAAGAAATATGTGCTAATAATTTCCAACTTCTAAAAACAGGAGACCCCGATGGGAAATATTATATGCCAGCCATGAGCGACGCTCCTTTGCGCGGTAATGGTGGACACGATTGGTTTTGGGAGCCCAACAGGGAGCAAATCATCTATCCACTTGATAAGTTGGTAAAAATGTACTACAATTCTGTAGGGCACAACACAACCCTAATTTTAGGTGTGACGCCCACCCCAGAAGGACTGATGCCAGCGCCTGATGTAAAACGACTTAAAATGTTTGGGGATGAAATCAACAGAAGATTTTCTAACCCAATTGCTTCTACTTCCGGCACAGGGGAAGAGATAAACCTAAAAGTTTCCAACAGTCAAAACATAAATCAGATTGTTTTGATGGAGGACATAACAAAGGGAGAGCGCGTACGGAAATTTGTTCTGGAAGGAAAAACAAAAAAGGGCTGGCAAAACATCTTTGAAGGTTCAAGCATTGGACACAAGTTTATAGAAAGTTTTGATGAGATGGAAGTTTCAGCAGTACGGTTAAATATTCCAGAATCAAAAGGAGAACCTCAAATTTTGGAGTTTTCTGTTTATCATGTTGACAACAAATAACGTATCTTAATTATGAAATTGAAATCCTATTTTAGGCTAACCGTAATAGTTGCAGTTGTGTTGTTTTCCGGTTGTAAAGAAGAAAAGAAGAACCCCAATATTGTAATAATTCTTGCGGATGATTTAGGTTTTGGGGATCCCCAGGTTTACAATTCTGAATCAAAAATCCCAACGCCGAATATTGACTTGCTGGCCAGTGCAGGAATGCGGTTTACAGATGCACATTCACCCAGTAGTGTTTGTTCTCCTACCCGATACGGATTGTTAACAGGCAGGTATGCCTGGCGGACAGAATTGAAAAAAAGTGTACTTTGGATGTGGGATAGGCCCCTGATATCAAAAGACAGGTTAACTTTTCCCAAGATGCTCAAAACCAAAAACTATGCAACAGCCTGTATCGGAAAATGGCATTTGGGTTGGCGATGGCCATCGAACCAAGGTGATGGCTATATAAACGATTCTATCCCCATAGGTGATTGGGCCTACGAAGGAAGAAATCAACTTTGGAAAAAAATTGATTTCTCAAAAGACCTTGGAGGAGGGCCTATTGAAGCTGGGTTCGATTATTATTTCGGTGATGATGTTCCAAACTTTGCACCTTATACTTTCTTCGAAAATAACAAGCTGGTCAAAATGCCAGACCTTATCAAACCCAAAGATATGTACGGTGGGCCGGGACCAATGTCAGAGGGATGGGATCTGACACAGGTGATGCCTGAAATCACCAAACGAGCAGTGAAATACATTGAAGAACAATCTCAGCATGACAAGCCATTCTTTTTGTATTTTACTTTGACCGCTCCTCATACACCTATTGCACCTGATGATAAATTCAAAGGGAAAAGTGAAGCAGGCTTATATGGAGATTTCGTTCATGAAGTAGATTGGTCAGTGGGCCAAATTATTGAAGCCTTGAAGAAATCCGGGGAGTTTGAGAATACCTTGTTGGTTTTTACTTCTGACAATGGATCGCCACAAAGGGATGGGACCAACATGGAAGGAGCCATTGCATCAGTGAAGAGATACGGACACGATCCAAGCCGGCCGTGGAAAGGTATGAAATCAGATGCATGGGAAGGCGGTCATCGGGTACCATTTATTGCTTCCTGGCCAAAGAAAATTAAAGCAAGTTCAGAGAGCGATCAGCTTATTGGTCATACAGATATTATTTCTACTGTTGCGAAGATTTTAGGCATCGAAAGTGGTGCCAATACAATGGAAGATAGTTATGATATCTCTTCTGTTTTAATGGGTGAGGACGAAGGAAATCCAATAAGGCAATCAATTGTTCACCACTCGGGAGATGGAACATTCTCTATTCGCAAGGGAGACTGGAAGTTAATTCTTGGGAAGGATTCTGGTGGATTCAGCAAAAGTCTTGAAATTGAAGGTATTCCGGTAGATACGGATGGTCAACTTTATAAGCTATCCATAGATCCTTCAGAGCAAAATAACCTTTATACCGATAATCCAGAAAAGATAAAAGAATTGACAGCATTGCTCGATCAATACAAAACAGTTGGGTATAGCAACCGATAGGCTACAATAGCCATTCCGTGATTTTGTCACTATTGTTGCTAAAAAAAAGGCAACAATACCGCCAAAATCCTGTGTTTATTATTCCCAATCCCACGGGTTGAAACCCGTGGCAATTGATGAAATAGCTCCATTGGCTTCTTTTATTAACCTCTAAAATTTGGAAGTTAGGGATCAATCCATAAAGAGTTAGATGAAAATGTTCAGGAATCTCAAGGCGAACCTAAAATTTTAGGTTGTCCAGTTTGTAGTAGTAAAAATTAATTCTATTTCTATGCTTTTAAAAACTATTGGTAAAAGCGTTTATTTTAAAATATTACTCCTTTGCATTTGCTTCAATGCCAGTTGCGCCAACACGGAAACCACAAAGAAGCCAAACATCCTTTTTATCCTTGTAGATGATTTAGGCAATCATGATTTGGGCTATACCGGAAGCCGCTTTTATGAAACACCACATATTGACAGACTCGCCTCGGAGGGTATGGTATTTACAAATGCCTATGCAGCATCTCCCATTTGCTCTCCTTCCAGGGCGGCCATTATGACGGGAAAGTACCCTGCCAGATTAAACCTAACAGACTATATCCCTGGCAACCGCCATTACGGCCCCCATCCTGACCAAAAACTAGCATCGCATCCCTTCAAATTATTTCTGGACCCAAAGGAAACAACGATAGCGGAAGCATTTAAGTCAAACGGATATGCCACCTTTTTTGCTGGAAAATGGCATTTGGGCGAAAAAGAGATTGATTATCCAGAAAATCATGGATTTGAGGTAAATGTGGGTGGCAACCATACCGGACACCCCGCTGGTGGATATTTCTCACCCTATAAAAACCCGCAACTGCCTGATGGACCCGATGGGGAGTACCTTACTGATCGGCTTACCGATGAGACCATAGCGTTTATTTCACAGAAAGGAGAGAAACCATTTTTTGCCTTCCTCTCTTATTATACGGTTCATTTGCCCCTGCAAGGCAAGCCGGGAAAAGTAAAACAATACCAGGAAAAGCGCCGTCAAATGCAGTTTGAAGGAGAAGGATTCGATCAGGAAAATCAAACCTATATAAAAAATCATCCCGACAATCCTACCTATGCAGCAATGGTGGAAAGTCTGGACGAAAATATCGGAAGGCTTATGGAAGCCCTTTCCCAAACTGGGCAAGACCAGAACACCCTGGTCATCTTCACTTCTGATAATGGCGGTATGGCCACCAGCAACATAATGGATCAAATACCCACTTCCAATGCACCCCTTCGGACAGGAAAAGGCTATCTGTATGAAGGGGGCATTCGAGTCCCTTTGGTTTTCCGGTGGCCTGAAATCATAGCGGCAGGTAGCGAAAGTGAGGTTTCTGTTACTGGAACCGATCTTTATCCCACCATTCTCGACATGGCCGGTTTAATGCCAATTCCAGAACAGCATCAGGATGGGGTCAGCCTAAAACCCCTTTTAAGTGGCCAAAGTATAGCGAACAGACCCCTGTTTTGGTATTATCCCCATTACAGCGGAGGACTTGGAGGCAGACCTTCTGCAGCAATAAGGAATGGGGACTATAAACTTATCTATTTTTTTGAAAGCAAACAGAGCGAATTGTTTAATTTGGAAAGAGATACGAGCGAAGATGGCGAACTAACTGACAAATTTCCGGGAAAAAGAACCCAATTAAATAAAAAATTGCAAAACTGGATGGGGGAAATGGCTGTACAATTGCCGTACGCCAACCCTTCCTATCAACCTAAAAAATAATGGAATTCAAAAAACTACTTGGATATAGCCTTGCATCCACCCTATTTTGTTTGCTTTTAATGGTAAGCTGTAAAGACAAGGAAAAACAACAACTCCCACCTTTTTATATGGAACTTTCTTTCCCTGAACTGGCCCAGACCTGGGATGAAGCCATTCCATTGGGTAACGCTACTCTGGGAGCCCTTGTCTGGCAAAAGGAAGGTAAGCTGAGGTTTTCTCTTGATAGGGCAGATCTTTGGGATTTGAGAAAAATGGAAAATCTTGATTTTGAAAAATATGATTTCAGCTGGGTAAAAAAACAATGGGTAGCTAACCAGTATGGTGCCGTTCAAAGACAATTCGATGTGCCTTATGATACCCTTGCCGGCCCTTCCAAAATTCCGGGTGCTGCCCTTGAATTTGATATTTCCGGATTAGGAGAAGTGGCATCCGTTAAATTGAACCTACAAAAAGCCTCCTGTGTAATTCGATGGAAAAACGGTACGGTACTTCGGACCTTTGTTCATGCCACGGAACCCATTGGTTGGTATCGTTTTGAAAACCTAAAAACTGAACTGTTGCCAAAGGTTGTCCCACCTTCGTATGTTGGAACCGGTACAGTAGAAGGCCAGAATCCAGTCATTGGACAGGACCTGAGAAAGTTAGCCTATCCCCCAGGAAAGCTTTCACAAGAAGAAAATGCAATTACCTATGAGCAGGAAGGATGGGATGGGTTCCATTTTCAGGTGAATACAAGGTGGAATAATAATGGAGACCGCCTTGAGGGAAGCTGGAGTATTAGCTCCGAGAAGAATATTCAAGAGGCATCAGCTGCAGCCTCGGATGTTACCGCTAAGGCTTTTTCTAAAGGTATGGACGTGTACCAGGAAAGTCACCTTGTCTGGTGGGATTCTTTTTGGAAAGCCTCTTCCATTAACCTTCCCGATACACTTTTACAGAAGCAATATTATATGGATATGTATAAGCTTGGCGCTGCTGCCAGACAAGGAGCTCCACCGATTTCTCTGCAAAGCATCTGGACAGCGGACAACGGTAAGTTGCCACCCTGGAAAGGTGATTTCCACCATGACCTCAATACTCAGTTAAGCTATTGGCCAACTTATTCAGGTAACCACCTGGATCTTGAACAAGGCTTTTTGGACTGGCTCAATCAACACAAACCCACCTTTAAAAAATACACGAGAGAATATTATGGTGCCAATGGATTGAACGTGCCTGGGGTAACCACCCTGGAGGGAGATCCCATGGGCGGCTGGATACAATATGCTTTTAGCCCCACCATAAGTGCCTGGTTGGGACATCATTATTACCTGCATTGGAGGTATTCTATGGATAGGGAATTTCTGAAAAACGATGCGTATCCATGGATCAGGGAGGTCGCCGTTTTTTTTAAGGAGCTTTCTGTCCAGGGAAAAGATGGAAAAAGAAAACTGCCACTGTCCTCCAGTCCCGAGATCCATAATAACGATGCCAGGGCATGGTTTGATCAAATGACCAATTATGATCTTGCCCTGGTGCGCTGGACTTTTACTACCGCTAATGAACTGGCAATGGAACTCGGATATACGGATGAAGCTGAAGAATGGAATACAATATTAGCTGATTGGCCCTATTATGCCACTGACGAAACAGGGCTTATGGTAGCTCCAGGCCACGCCTTACAGGAATCCCATCGCCATTTTTCCCATATAATGGCCATTCATCCCCTAGGCCTGATAGATCTATCCAATGGGGAAAAAGACGAGGAGATAATCAACAATACAATTAGCCACTTAGATGAATTGGGCTCTTCAAACTGGACGGGCTATTCTTTTGCCTGGCTAGGAAATCTTAAAGCAAGGGCTGGAGATGGAAATGGTGCAGCAAAGGCTTTAAAAGATTTTGCCTCCTCTTTTGTATTGCCAAACAGTTTCCATGTAAACGGGGACCAATCAGGAACCGGTAAGTCGAACATGACTTATCGACCTTTCACCCTGGAAGGAAATTTTGCCTTTGCTGCAGGCATACAGGAAATGCTGATCCAGAGTCATTCGGGTAGTGTTCACCTTTTCCCCGCTATTCCAGAAGAATGGGAATCGGTTGGGTTTGAAAAACTACGGACCGAAGGGGCCTTCCTGGTTTCTGCGAACAAGGTTGAGGGAAAAGTAGAAAAAGTAACCATTTACTCGGAAGTGGGGGGTAAAATCCGCCTTGTAAATCCCTTTCCTGGAAGAAATATTGCTATTCAGGGTAGTAGTGATATTCAATGGGAAGGTAACACGTTGCTCATTTCCATGCAACCCGGCACGGAGATCAGCTTGGCATTAAAGTAGTCACAACAATAGATGCAGATACACCAAGTCCTTAACAGGAAAGGAATGTACCAATGCTTGCCCTTTACAATCAAGGCAAACAAAATAGCTTTGGTTGGAAAAATAAGAAAATCACCGATACGTTGGGAAAGTAAAGGATTATTAGTTTAGTGTTACTACCTGAGTTTTTTTACTTTTGTTCCGATGGTTCATCATATGTTCAAAAATCCGATTAACCAGTAAAAATGAAAAAAAAGAGCAAAACAAATACCAAGCAGCGGATTCTTGATACTGCCGTAGCATTGTTTAATAAAAATGGCATTCAAAATATTACCAGCAGGCACATTGCTACAGAGATGGGAATAAGCTATGGAAATCTAGACTATCATTTTAAAAATAAAGAAGCCCTTTTGCTTGCCATTTACAAGCAAATGAGAGCAGAAATGTCCGATTCCTATACTTCAGCAGACCCGACTTCGGTGAGTTTTGAACAGATTCACCGGCTTCTGCTTCATTTGGAATCCTTTCAATATAAATTTCGATTTTTTAATCTTGACGTTTTGGAAATATCTCGTTCCTACCCAAAAAACGACAGGCTTCTAAAAAACACCCTGAAGGTCCGAAAACAACAAATGGCAGACATGCTTAAGCGGGCCATTGAGGATGGTTTTTTTATCAAAAGTACCGAAGATAGCATCGAACACCTTCTTTTATCCATTCGCATCATCATTATTTTTTGGCTTTCTCAGGAAGAATTACTTTCCGATGCTAACGCTAAGAAAATGAAGGGTGGAATGTCCGGGCATATTTGGCAGCTTCTTATGCCCTATATGACGGAAAAAGGACAACTTTTTTATGACAATCTTGTTGATGAGTCAATAGTTCGAAATCAGTAACTAACCGATCGAACCTACCTTGCCTCAATTAAAACTATCCATAATCCACAAAAAAAGAATTTTGAAGGGTATGAGTAATGCGTAATAATATTGGAATAGCTATTTTATCCCTTCTGATTTTTTTAATAGGGTAAGATAATAAGTGATGCAAGTGGAAAAATGAAAACTTACTTTAATTTGGCTAAGTTATTAGTTTCTAAACCTTTAATAAATAACCTAACAATTAGTTAGTTTTCTTTGTGTTTTTCCCTGATTTCATGCCGACCTCACCTTTCTTGTAATTTTATTCAGCAGGTGGAACTTGTTTTTGCTCTTTGCTTTCTTGAGAATGTTCTGCATATGTTTGTTGACCGTCCTTTCAGAGATAAACAGGGGCCTCGCCGATTTCTTTGTAAATCCGGGCATCCTTTACCAATTTTGTTTATTTTGGAGAAAAGTACAGCAGCAGTAGTGTACAACAATTTGTGAAAAAATATACCAAAACAGCCGGCATAACCAAAACTTTGTACCCCCATATGCTCCGGCATAGTTTTGCCACCCATTTGCTTGAAGCCGGAATAGATTTGCGAAACATCCAAGTGTTACTGGGACATAATTCCAGCAAAACCACCAAAATTTATACACATGTTACAATAAATTCTTTTAAAAACATAAAAACCTTGTTAGATTGACGTATCGTTGTATGGCGAATAAAGTGCACTGTGCACTTTAGCCGTACGTTAGGCAACATGCTAAAAGCCAACGCACATTCAAGCACATTTGGTTTTTGCCGACACGCAAAGCCCAAACAAAAAACCAAAAGAGCTTGAATTTTCGCCAACGCTCGACAGAAACAGAATAGTAACATTGACAAACAATAAAAGACAATAAATGAAGAACTTTAAAGAAAAAGCCGACCTGATTTGGAGAGTTGCAGACTTACTGAGAGGAGATTACAAACAGTCGGACTATGGAAAGGTAATCCTTCCAATGACAGTTCTAAGACGACTGGATTGTGTACTCGAACCAACCAAACAGAAAGTTCTCGATTACCTACCAAAAGTGGATTCGCTAAAAGAAAGTGCCAAAGACATTGCACTCAATAAAATTGCAGGATTCAATTTCCACAACAGGAGCCAATTCAACTTTGATAAACTTATTGCCGACCCAAACAATGTTTCTGTAAACCTTAGAAACTACATCAACGGCTTTTCGACCAGTGCAAGAGAAATTATTGAGTACTTCAATTTTGACGATCAGATCGACCGCATGGACGGCCCGCAAGCTGACATTCTTTTTCGCGTAGTTAAATCCTTTCAGGAAATTGACCTGACCGACATGGATTCCATGGAAATGGGTTACACTTTTGAAGAACTCATTCGGAAATTTGCGGAACAATCAAACGAAACGGCAGGTGAACACTTTACACCAAGAGAAGTCATTCGATTGATGGTAAATGTTCTATTCATTGAAGATAAAGATATCTTAACCCAGGACGGTATTGTAAAAACGCTTTATGACCCTGCTTGCGGAACAGGCGGAATGCTTTCCGTTGGAGAACAATATGTAAAAGAGCTCAACCCC
>Ga0209491_10005026_pt1 | contig 19767 bp, 20 predicted proteins | sample BON02_FD_187213 | JGI IMG/M metagenome (GOLD analysis project Ga0209491, IMG submission 187213) | Freshwater microbial communities from Lake Bonney liftoff mats and glacier meltwater in Antarctica - BON-02 (SPAdes) (version 2) | ecosystem: Environmental > Aquatic > Freshwater > Ice > Glacier... | reverse complement strand
CACCAGCCAGCGTTTTTGCGCGAACAGGAGGTCGAGGTGCGGTTCGGCTCTGGCGATGATTTTCTCTTTGTCGAAGGGAAATTCGGCCGGGTTCTTTCCGCTGCGCGCCCACTCCGCAAGATTTTTATTCCAGTAGAGGAGCGTTGCCATGTCGTGGTGCCAGCGCACGTCGCGCACCCGGTCGAAATACGGCCCCTTGCCGCCAGCGGCTGCTTCCGCCTGACTCAGCAGTCGGTCGCCTTCGCTGAGGAACGGCGTGTCATACAACTGGATCATGTAATCGCGCTTGCGGCTTTCGAGGAGCTTCACGTAGTCGTAAATAAACTTCCCGGCTGGTCCATAGACGCCGTCGCTGAAATCGCGCACCAGAGCCCACACATCGGCATCCGGATCCTCCATCAGATGCTGGATGACCCAGTGCTTCATTTCCAGAAGCTGCACCGGCTTCACGATATATTCCGATTCGCAGAAGAGGCTTTCCACATTGATCGAACGGTAATATTGGTAGCGCGTCGTATACGAATCAAAGGCTGGCATCGGCAGCCCGGTGATGTTGGGATCGTAAATGTCATACTCCCAGATCATCATTTTTGAGGCGGCTTTCCCCCAGTCGTCCAGTTCGCGGCGCGTCGCGAGGTTTTCGGGATCCTCCATGGGCAGGTAGGGATGGAAGGCATTCAGACATTTGAAGATGGTGACGTTGGGCCGGACTTTTAAGGTTTTTGGGGCCTGGCCGGTCGGGTTGTAGGCGAAGGTTCGCAATTGCGCGTTCGGGAACTCGTCCTTGATGCCGTCGGCCAGGTAGTTGATGAAATCGATGAACTGGCCGGACATGCCTTCGCGAGCTTCCATTTCCAAAGCCTCCGGGCTCTGATCCCGGCCTTGGCCACCGTCGTTCTGCGAGACGTCGTAGTAGTCCACATTCGGGTTCGCGCGAATCACTTTCTTGAGCCTCTCCAAGACGATCTCCCGCACTTCCGGGTTCAGCAGATTGAACTGATCTGATAGTTCATGCCTGTATTCGCCATTGCGGAAGGAGGCGTATTCCGGGTGATCGGGGTAATCCTTGGGGTTGAAGTATTGGGCGAAAGTGTGCACAGAGTTGGCTCCCGGCGGAACGCCCACGGTTTCCCGATGGCTGCGGTTGCGGGTCTCGAAATCCTTGTTGTTGCCGTAAGGGCCTTTCATGCTCCCGTTGGCCGCATAGATATACCGGACCTTGAACGCCGGGTTGTAAACAATGTCGAGCGGCCCCAAGGCCAGGTCGGGTTTGGAGGGGATTTTCTCATCCCAGATCGAATACCAGCGACAACCGATCTGCTTTTCCAAAAAGAAAAACGTCGCAAACTCCGTGCCGTAGGGCCGTCCGCCGGTGATGATAAGCGAACCGTCGCGGGTCTGGATCCGCCCCTCCTGCTGCCCCATTGCCGCTGCATCAAGCCCGCTGACTTTTGCAAAATCCGTCCTGCCCACAAAGATCGCCGGTTCCCCGGCAGTCAGCGATTTTTCCTCCACAACTTCAAATTTCGCGCCTGCCACACGCCCGAGATAATCAGCCAGATCGTCAGCGGCTTTTTTCTCCTTGGGGGTGATATCCGCAGAATTGACGACAACCTTCAGCAGAGCCTTGCCATCCGTAGCGAGTTTCAGCCCTTCCTTTTCCGTTGGCTGGCAGGAAACGAGCGGCGCACAGGCCACGGTGATCAGGGCGATGGTTTTGAGTAGGGATATTCGGATCATATTTAAAATTAGGTTAGAAAAAGCATGGCGCGACCGCCCGAAACATGGCCGTGTAAAAAGCCGTCCGCCCATCAACTGAGCCCCTCAAAGCAGAAAGCGCACCGCATTCAGGAAGTTCACTGGGAATTATTTCGGGACGAACCGCCCGATCGTTCGCTGATCGGATTAGTTTGTCCGGCGCTTTCTGCGGAGGGAAACGAGCATGCCGAGTCCACCTACGACGGCCATTGCGAGAGTGGATGGCTCAGGGACGAGGGTGTATTGGAAGTTGGGCGCTGGGTAAGCTTGCCCCGTCGCGGCGATGAGATTGGTCGGCCTGGCAAGACTGGCTCCAGTGACCCAGAGTGCTTCGAAGTTGTAGGCGGGATTTGCAGCGGTTAGCGCCGTGTTGAACGACCAGCCCCCGCTAAATATGCCGAGATCCGTGCCATTGGTCTGAACATTCCCGGACTGCCCGGGCACGGAATCGGTGTTGCCCGTTGGGTAAAGTCCCCCGATGGTGTATTGCGTATTGTTGGTGAGGGTGATCGGAGTGATCGCCACATAGCGCCAATTGCCGACCAGTGTGCCGGTGGTGCCGCTGGGGACAGTCCCGCTGGCCAGCAAGGTGCTACCACCCCAAATTCCCACGGCATGCGCATTGGCAAGGCCATTCGTGCCAGTGTCAAAAAAGCCGAGGTCGCTGACAGTCAGGCTGGTGTTCCCTACAATAAATCTATACCCTAATGTTTGTGCTTCTGGTGCGGATGCTCCCCCGCCCCCGGCGCTTGAGAGGATTACTGCGGCGTTGGCTGATGTGGCGAAGCCTGCCACCGCGAGGGCCGTGAGGGCCATTCGCTTGATGCCGATATTCAGGATTCCGATTATATTCTGAGTTGTTGTTTTCATTTCCGGGTTTGGGTTTCGAGAGTGAATGGGATGGAGCGATGTGTGCATGTTCCGCCGGCGAATTGGGTTTCGACCTGGGCGAGCAAGGCTTCGGCGAATGCCTTGGCCGAAAGGTTGAGGAACGTGGCGGGCAGCGGGCAGAAGATCGGGGCTTCCACCCATTGCTGGGCGACCAGCTTCACGTCGCGTCCCACCTCCACGCCAAGTTGGGAGAGTGCGAGGAGCGCCCCGCGCGCCACCGTATCGGGAAAGACAAACAATCCTTCCGGACGTTGGCGACTCGACCACATCTTCCGCACCACGCGGTATCCGAAGGCCTCAGTGGTTGGGTCCTGTATCTCGGCCCGGATGCAGCCCTGTTGAATCCAGTCGTCATTGGTTTCGAGGCCGCGCCGGCTGGCCTGCTCACGGAAAAACGTAAAATAGTTGACGCCGGAGTGATCCACCGGCAGCCGGGCTCCTGGATTCAACGGAGAGACAAAGCCCACGGAGCGGCAACCTTGCGCGACCAGTGCGTCCAATCCCATTTCGATCATTTGAGAAGAGTCATACAAAACAGAGTTCGGCAGGGAGCCGTGGCCGCCGAAAGCCTTGGGGCAAGAGAGTTTTTGCAGCCACGAAAGGTGAGGCATGTCCACGCAGGGCACCACGAGAGCGTCGAGCTGTCCCGTGCGAATCGCCTCCTCCATGGCTGGCAGCGGCGCGGTCTGACGGTTCATCGGACGCTCATCCATCCATTTGATGACCCGCAGTTCGCGCTCCTGCAGCAGTCCGAGCAACTCCGCATAGACCAGGCGCTGCCCGCCGGACTCCGGCAACAGTGCCGGGTCCTGCAAACAGTAGATGCCGACGGTGGAAAGCTTGGTCGAGCGCCCGCGCACGAAAGTTCCATACCCGACCCGACGGACAACAAGCCCTTGCTGGACAAGCTCTGTCATTGCTCGGTGGGCCGTGGCGGTGTGGGTCCCGAGTTGCCTGGCCAATTCCTGGGTGGATGGCAGCCGGAAGCCAGCGGGAAACTCTCCGGCAAGAAGCAGCGAGCGCAGGTGATCCCTAACCTGCTCATGAGCCGGAGAGACCGCCATTTCCCGCACACTGAAAGCTGGATCAGTCATTTCTTAATATTCAGAATAATGAATGGGCGCGAATATGTCCACAGAAAAATAAATATTTTTTTGCGATCACGTGTCGGCGGATTACCTCCGCAAGGCGGCGCGAAGAACGAACGCGGTGCACCAGGCATGGGAGAAGCCGGCGAGGTTGCCGTGGTTCCGGTAGTGGGGGCCCACGTCGTAGCTGGAACGGTGCCCGTCCGGCTCGAACAGATGAACGGAATTTCCCAAAGCCGACCAGTCAATAAAGTAAAATTGCTCGGTGACCATGCCTTCGTAAGCGTTGAATTGGCCATCCACCAGCGGAGTCAGTTGGGCCGCGAAGGCATAATGGTCGTCCGCGAGTTGCCGCCAGCGCGCGTCGCCGGTCCGTTCGGCCAGCTCGAACAGGCTCTCCTCGACATCGAGGCCGTAAAGATGGAGGTGGTTGTTTTTGAAGGAGGCGAGATCTCCGCCGCGGCTCTTGAGTTGATAAACTCCGATAAGGGTTCGCGGGTCGAACCGATGGTCGAAGGACTTGCGCCAGAGATAAAGCCACCTGGCGGCCCGGAGCGCGGTTTCCAAGTCCTCGGGGCGATTGGTCACGCGGTAGCCATCCAGGCAGGCATTGACGGCAATGTAGATATCCTCCGAGGTCACGCACTCCCCGACATCCTCGGGTGCGCCGAAAAGCTGTCCGGATTCGATGGCCGGGCGGTAGTGGTCAAGGCCAGCCGCAATCAATGCCGTATCACTCCACGCGCCCATGGCCGCGAGTTCCGACCAGACCGAAATCCAAATCATCCCGGCGGTCCCCTGCAAGCCCGCCGGCTGGCCGGTCCGGGCATCAACGCTGAGCGGGATCGGCCAGCCCTGCCGGGCGAGGTCGGCGACCTGCCCTGCCTGAGCCACGATCTGCTCGAGTAGAGGCTTCGCAAAAGGCAAGGCCGCGCCGTGTTTGCGGAGCGAGCGTGCGGCGCGCCAGACGGCATCGCCGAGCGTGCGCAGGTGGAGATGGTTGGGATCGCCCATCCAATTGCCATCCATTCCCTGCGGAGATTTGGAATCAAAAATCGAGGGCTTCCGCTCCCGCGCAGGCGCGAAGCGCGTCCACCAATAGCCGCTCGGAGAGAGCAGGCCGGACGCAGAGAGATTGTTCCAGACGTTTTCGACGGCGCCCATCGCTGCCGCGTCATTCCGCACCGCCGCCCAATCAAGCAGTGCCTCGAAGACCACCCAACCGCTCACCCAGCCGAGGGCCATTTCGTGACGGTCAAGCGACCCGCCCATGGCCTCGGCAATTTGCTGGCCCACCCGGTCAAACGCCACCGTGTAGCGGAAGTAATGATCGCCCGGATGGTAGTGCCAATGCATGAGGGCGTTGCGCGTGGCCCGCGCGCAGTCGGCGGGATCGGACGCCGGATGTGCAGACTCCCGGGCGTGGTAATTTGACTGAAGAAGCTCTAAAAGCGATTCAGGCCCTCCCTCGAGGTGGAGCGCCCGGACGGACCACGTGATCGTGCGAGGATAATCCGCCGCCGAACTTCCGGTCACGGGCATCGTATAATCATGTCCCACGGGCCGGTAGGGGCGCTCCCGAGCGGGGAGCGAAGCCACCAGCACGGGACGGCCGTTTTCAAACTCAAATCCGACGCTGGCGGAAAGATCAATGTCCGGGTTCACCTCCAAGATCCACCACGCTTCCCCGTCATGCATGGCCACGAGAGGTTGCGCGGCCCTCGAGATGTGAAACTCCCAGAACCGGCTTTGAAACCGGCGCGGCTCGGCGGCGTCGGCGCGAAAACGCGGATAGTATTGGCCCGTGCTGTCCTGTTGGTTGTCGCCCCAGAAGAGTCCGGGAATGCACCAGAACGGGCTCTCCGTTGCGGGGAGATCGAGACGGCAGTTTGCGGAGAAGGATTCGCCGGCGGGAATCTCCCAAGCGGCGTTCACCCACCCCCCGTCATGCCGGACAACGCCGGGCTGCCAGCCGGTCCAGCGCAATTGTGATTCAAGGTCTTTCATGGGGTGGGGGAGTTAACTCCGGCCGCGCGGGCATGTCTCGTGCGAAAGTTATCAGCGGTCATGTGCCACGCCCTGAACAAGAATTTCCTCCTCGTGTCCCAGGCCCATTTTGACCCGATTTTGCAGCGCGTGCGGGAGTTGGGCGCCGGGGGCCAGTTGTTTGAGCAGTCCGGCTCGATCAGTGAAACCGGCATCTGCCCCGCCCAAAATCCCTTCCTGGTAAAGCTGACGTGCCAGCAGCTTCCCATCCGCATCCTGAACAGTGAGCTGGTTGATGTCGGCAGAAAATTTCAATGGCGGGAGGTTGCCCAGCGGATCCGTCCAGCACAAGGAATGGGCTGTGGTCTGCTCGAAATGTTTTCCGTGCCAGGCAAGAAACGCATCCAGTCTGCCGATGACAAAGGATTTCCATTCGAGAGCATCCTCCACACAGGCGCGCTGCATCGCCCACACCTCGGTGGCGGGGCTCATTTCCTCGTCGTGAAAGATTCCCGAAGAGTCGATCCAATCGCACTCGAGGTGAAACTCGGTGAAGGAAAACGGGCTCGTTTTCGCTTCGGTCAGAGCCTGATTGAGAATGGCATGCACATACTCGGCGGGGTATCGCAAACACCAGCGCGTCAACTCCCCGCTGTGGGTGCTGAAAGGCGGATGGTCACTAAAGAGAAATGCGTTGCCCAAGTCCGCGCGATACCACGGGAATAACAGCAAGCCCTTCGCTTCAGGATTCGGAACTTTGAACTCCCGGGGCGAGGCGTAGTAAGGAAACCACGGCGAGCCACGGTGTGTCGCCCCGTCAATCCCGCACTGGTCCCAGCACAGCCCCCAAAGACCCTCCAGACCGGCCTCCTCCGCAGCGGAAACGACATCAGCATTCCACCAATACCCGGAACCGATCCGGACATCAATTCCCAGCACATCCTGCGCGTGTTTCCTCATGCCGGAAATGAGGCGGACCAGCTCGTCGCGCGAATAATTCCGCAGACCAAAGGCCTTCTGCTCGACCCCGATTTTTTTGAACAGCGGCTGCTCCGCCAAGGCCTCGAGTTGAAGGACCACCTCGTCCCCATAGACTTCGGCAAATTTTCTCAACCGCCGTCCCGCCTCTTCAATGGCGACCGAATCCACCATCCAGGTCACCGGAACGCCCGTCGTGTGGTGGAGCCATGCGGCTTTCTCGAATCCCTCCCAGGGCAGGCCTCCACGGTTACGGGACTTCCATGGGTAAACGTCGTTCCGGGGATCCCTCGCCGCAAAACGATAGCTGAAATTCAAAAACGAATGATGCAAATCCATAATAATTCTATTCTTTTTATTCAGTTATTTAGATTCTGCAATACTTATTTATTTTGGGAGAATGGAAGGTTGCTGCCGCGACATTCCAAACTGAGATCACGGAGAACCTGCGGAAGTTACGCGCAAACGACCTCCACGACCGACAGTGCAGTGATACGGTTGAAAGGATTTTTCTCACGGAGACACGAAGAAACGGAGGTGCGGGATCCGAGATTCAGATCATGACGATGCGGCTTCCGCTCCAGCGGGTCACTGAGCACGCAACTCCGACCTCCACAGCTAACGGGCGTGAACAGGGATTCATCGTCCGCAGCCGAGCGAACCCGCAATCGGTCGAGACGTATGAGCAGTGGTTGAAAAAGGGGGACGTGATTGCAGCCGGAGACTACTGATCGCGGTCAAGCGCGAAAGGGAAAACGCTGAAACCGGCTCCCAACGTCCGTATCTCTTACCATCTCTCGGAAATAATCAGGCGCATTCCGATGGAGCCGCTCCACTTTGTCTCGATCGCTGCCGCTCGGGCTGTTGACACTCACCTCCGGTGTTGCCATTTTTGGGCAGCACACAAACCCATCCAGCAACCATGCCCTGCCCAATTAACAGCGATCCCGATCCTTTCGGTAAAGCCCGCCGCAAAGACGGAGTTCTCGTGAATCCCTTCCAAGGAAAATCGGTCCCGATGATCCTCAGCCATGAAGAAGTGCGCCGGACGGCGAAGGACTGGAAGACATTCAGTTCGGATGCCCCCATGCGTGTGCCGATTCCCTCCGAGGAAAGCGTGCGGACGGTGCGGCAGCTCCCGCTGGAGGTTGATCCGCCAGATCATGGAGATTACCGCGAGATCGCGGAACCATTTTTTAACCGGGCGAAATTGCCCGAGGTCATCGAGCAAGTGGAGGGCTTGGTGCGGAATTTGCTGGCTGACGCGCTCCAACGGGAAGCGATTGAAATTGTCGGCGAATTTGCGATCCCTCTCCAGTCACGCGCTCTGGCCTTTCTGCTCAATGTGCCGGAGTCGGAGGCGGACGTTTGGATCGGATGGGGAACGCATGTTTTTCGATCTACGGATGGCAGCCTGGCCGCCGACGGCACTTCCAAAGGGGCCGCGCTTGAGGCGTATATGAACAGTCTTTTCGACCGGGCGATCGAGAATCCCGGTGAGGATTTTTTCAGCGCCCTCACCCGTGCGACCTTCCAAGGGCGTCCCCTCACCCGCGAGGAAATGCTCGGCTACAGCAGCATTGCCTTCGCCGGAGGCCGGGACACGGTCATCAATTCCATCTCAGGAGTCATCGGCCATCTTTCAAAAAATCCAGCGGACCTTGAATTCCTCCGCGCAGATCCAAAGCGGATCGTGAATGCCAGCGAGGAATTTTTCCGGGCCATTTCTCCCGTGACGCATATTGGCCGGGCATGCCCTGTAAAGACGGATGTCCACGGGGTGACTGTCGAGCCCGGGGATCTCGTTTCGCTCTGCTTTTCCTCCGCCAACTATGACGAAACGGTCTTCGAGTCTCCGGATGAAGTGCGCCTCGACAGAAAGCCAAACCCGCATGTGGCCTTTGGCTTCGGAACCCACCTTTGCCTCGGCGCTCCACATGCGCGGCTGGTCGTCCGCAGTCTTCTCAAGTGTCTCTGCGAGCAGGTGGGACGCATCGAAACCCTGCGCGTCGAGGAGAGAGTCGAGCGCGAGGAATACTACAAACGTCGGCTCGCTTACGAGTTCCTCCACGTCCGTTTCGCCCCGGTCTGAACTGCGGCGGCTGTTTTCCGAACTCAGGCTTTCGGAATGTCCTGCCGGCTCAAAAAATCCCGGCTGGCGAGGGCGGCGGCTTCACCTGCGATCTCAAGGGTCGTATGTCCCGAGAAACCGACTTTGTTCAGTTCCTGAACCACGTCCGCGATGCCGACGACCCCGTCGCCGAGGGCGATCGTGGCCATGCCGCAGCCGAAGATTTTTCCGCGTTTGGACTCCATTCCGGCAGGCATGTCTTTCCAGTGCACGTGTTCGATTTTGGAGCCGAATTTTCGGACGTAGGCGACGGGATCTCCGCCGCCGAGCCAAAGGTTTCGGGTGTCGAGGTTGGCGTGGGCGCACCAGCAACTAATCTCCAACCCGTGCGCGGCAAACTGGCGGCGGATGTCGTGCGGATTCGCGTCGAGAGCGTCGGTTGAGGAAAAAGATCCCCGGCGGAACGCCTAACTGCTGGCCGAATGCAGCGAGATTTTCAGGGTTGGGATCGACGCCTCGAAGACGGATGCCAGGATCGGCTTTTTTGTAACCGTCCGCGTGTGCGTGGCCGATGGCCCATCCTTCTTTACCGGGATTGAAGATGAGTCCCAACTCCCTGTGACCGTGCCGGATCTTGCTGTAGGTTCCGTAATCGATCATGAGGCCTCCATCATCGAACGCAGAACCTCTCCGATGCTACGCTCCTCGCCGCCACGCGGCTCGGGCGGCCCGGCCTCCACCTTTTCCAGATCCAGGCTCAAAATTTGATAAAACGGACTGCTGAAGGCAATGAGTCCGGCACCCTTCAATTCCCGGCGGGCCGCCCGTAGTTCCCCGGACTCAAAACCCAACATCCCCGCCGCCGTCGAGTCCGAGTAGTAGCTGACCCCCTGCGCATCGGCCACCGTGCACAAAAATAGATACAGGGCCAGCGCCTGCGGACTTCGCCCTTTGATGTGTCGATCCCGGACCAGCCTTTGGTCGATCCAGCTAAATTGGTGCGGCACATGCCGCAGTCGCTGCGGGCACAAGATGGGTTTGTTTTTCATCGCTCGGATTCTGCGAACCCCCACGCACCATGCGCAGGATGTCCTCCCCCCGAGTCAAAAATGAACGCGCACTCGCCGCGAGGTCGTCTTGTAACGCAGAATCGATCATTATCGAGATAAGCCCAACCAGCAGAGCAGGTTGCGGCCGACAGATATCTTGTAACGCATCTAGAACTGTGACTTCTACAACTTCCTCGCCTACAGTCTCTTGCTCATGGAGGGTCTCTTGTAACGCATCTTTTTTCTCAGATCTCTTTTTGCGCCCATAGCCCGGATGTTCCCTCCGCCACTGCTTCACCCGCTCCACACTTTCGGGACCCCGAAAGTAGTTTTTATTCTCCGGCTTCTCCGCCCATCGTTTCTGGCTGGCCGTTTTCGACGCCTGCCGATATTCCGGCTTCCGGCAATAGTTTTGTCGTCCGCGATTACAGGGATCGTAAATGTGTTGTTCCCTGCAATGCAGGCACTTGAAGGTCGGCTTTGATTTCATCGGCAGGCTCAAATTGAGCCGCCGAATCTGTGCGCCACCCCCGCTTCAACGAAGAAAATCCACTCCCCCTTCACCCCCGAACAAGACGGAGAAAAAAATCCAGGAAGAAGAGTTTTGTTGGTAAGTTTTGAAGAAAATCCAGGAAGAAGAATATCCGATTTTCAAACCGGCCAAATCATCCGACTTTCAACTCGCCGCTCACACCCGAGTTGGGAACGGCGGAAACATCATGACCAAAGCGCCCATACCTTGCCCTAGGAGGTGGGGGCGCGGCATCTCGCCGGGCTGGGTAATTTTAAGGGCTTCTCTGTTGGTGGACACGACATTTCGCCCAAGCGGCTGTGAATGTTGTGCCCAAGAAGTTTTTTTCGTCGCTCTTAGAGGCTCTCGACGCAGGTGGGAGTCTGGGAGGGGATTTCGCCCCCTCATGTCCCGGCTTTTTCGCGGATAGCTCGAACGCTTAAAATGTCGCTTGGTAGTTAAAGGATACCGCGTCGACATTCATTTGAGCCGCATTTCGGAAACTTTTTTATCGATGACGCCGGGAAAACTCCGCTCGATGGACACATTGGCTCCTTGCTGGCCAAAAAAAAACTCAATTCGCGGACGATTCGCGGACGAATTTAATCCCTTATAGCACCGTGCGTCACCGTGCAGCCCCGAACATGCAAAAAAGAAGATTGAGCGGTTTTCGAAAGCGGGCAACGGCTCTTTCATTTGGTCGAACCCCGTAAGTAACTTGAAAGCAAGGCATTGCTTCCGCGAAAAAAGGAAAGTCCCGGCAATCTTTCGACTGCCGGGACTTAAAAAATGGTGGCGGGGGTTGGATTTGAACCAACGACCTTCAGGTTATGAGGGTTACCCTAAGCCTTAGACTAATCTACTTACCTCGTGCAATGTGAGCATGTTGTGCATCCTAAACACTCGATGGGCACAGTTTAGCTATTTCACGGGCACAGTCAAGTGACTCCTTAGTCATCACTAATATTCATGCCACCAGAACATCCGCGAGATCCTTCATGAACTCATTAAGAATTGGGTGTTGCGGTTCCGTCTCACCGGGAAGGGGAGTGAACCGCACTTTGATGAAGACTCCCTTTCGGGCGGCGAGAAGGATGGCGGTAGCGGATTGGAGTTCTTCGGGGTTTGAACCCTCCAGCAAAAACCACCTGACCAAAAAGCGCATCTCCTCCCGTCCAAATAATGCGACTATTTCGCCAAGGACTTCGGGAGTCTTTGGAGCAAAGACTTCTTCGATGGTCTTACAGGCCGCATCCATATGTTTCCGCACCAGATCAGTCTCCGCCCCAGGTTCGATCAATTCCTCGCCAAAATCGTAGAGATAGAGGTCTGCTCTGCGCCCATCCTCATCCTCGTAACGAAGACTGACATCCACTCCTGAAACCTGGGACTCGTAGTTGGTGAAAAATCGGTAAATCATCGATCCAAGTTCCGACGGAAACCGAATGCCGAGTTTTGGCACATTTAGAAAGGCCAGCGACGTATTCTTCCTTGGCTCGCCAATGCTGCATTGAGCGGAGCGAATGGACCTTTTCAGAAGATGCAACAAGGCGATACGGCTCGGATTAAACTGCCAGTCCTCGGGGGTCGTGACCTGAAGAGAGGCTAGCACAATCGTATCTTCATCCAAAAAATTCACCAGAAGGCAGTCGCTCCGGCACTCGCCCTCGCGGACACCCCCGTGGCTTCCCAGATAAAACCCGTTTGCGAGGAAGACTGGACGCAGGGTGTCCTCTGGCAACAAATCCGCGAGGAAGGATCGCATCACGCCCTCTAAGGTCTTTGATGGGCGTTGCCGTTGTTTCGATTCGGACCTCCCGGAGAATAACGTTTTCCTGATAGTTCGGAAGGCTGGGAGAATAAATCGCATCAGGCCCCCCTCAGTCTCCCATGGGCAACCTAGTTTTTCCAATTCTGATCTGCTAATGACCATAGTTTTCCAGGTGATGCGGAAAGGCAGTCCGTCGAGAGAAAAGCAAAGGAAGTCATCGCCATCCTGGGGGACGAGTTCTGCGGGTAGGCCGATCCGAACAATGCCATCGTCGTAGATTTCCTGCTTACCACTGAAATTAAGGTTGGCTGCTTGTGCGGAATGTTGGTTTCTGATTTTCATGGAATAAAGTGGGTTTCAAATATCAAGTGGGCGGCGGTTCCAACCGAAGATGTCTTTGTCGTATATTTAGGCTTGGTCATTGGAATTGTCCTTTGATGTGCTCGGTTGGCAGGGTGTTTTTATCGATATTGCACGGCCCCGTGGAGAGTGTTCGTAGTGGCATAGGGTTCCTGTCTCAGGTCATCGACAAACCCCCACTTTCTGCGGATCGGCTTGGTATCGTGTTTTCGTGGCAATCTTCCTTTGTGTTTAAGAAAAAACATAAATATCTCGGCGAAATCTTCTCCCGGATTTGTTGCGGCATACTCTGAGATATGAAATTCGGGGTCGTATTCCATTACGTGCTTTTCCCAAATATCGTGAGGAAAGCCGAAGGCCTTTTCGAAACGCTTCGACTCAATCCGCCGTTGATTGATGTCCGCGTAGGCGTGGCCAAATTCGTGTCGCAGGATATCAAGTGTTATTGTTTTCTGGTTCCGGATGATCCAGTCCGTCCAGTGGCTTAAGGAGATCCGAGGCAAGATGATATCCCCACAGCGACGTCCCTCGGTTCGATCACCAAACTGTTGGTAGCCGTACGCGCGGCTGCTCACCCCGAGGCAGACTTGGCAGGCGTCCAAGCCCTCACATGCAAAGCCGAAGGATTTTAGCTCCCGCGATACCACGGTCAGCGCTCGGTTCAGTTCGTCCAGCGAAAGAGGTTTGAGGTGGTGTCTTTTCATAGTTGGCTAGTGGCAGGCAAAGCCCAAGGGCTGGCGCGGATCTTGCTTAGTCAGTTTTTCAGCGAAGACTTCAGCGAGGGAATACTCGTGAGCCTGAGGTAGCGATTTGCCAAGCGATTTGGCCAGGCTTTCGGCTTGGTTGGCACAGAGACGTCCAAAAATATGGTGACTGGTAAGCCTGCCGGGACGCATCAGAGCGGGATCGATATCTATTGACCGGCAATTGATTGTGCAGACCACATGCATGCGGAGGAAATCGGCAAGCATCCCATCGGAGAGATTTAGGATGGCTGTGACTTCTTGGCGATTGTCTGGGCCCCGAGACAGGAGGGCACCATCCGCATCTTCCAAGATGACCACGAACTGATTGTCGGGATAGGTCGAAAGCTCCTTTGACCAGAAACCGACGAACTCCGGGTTGGCAACGATGTCGAGGTCATAGGGGGGGATGAAGTAAAACCGGTGGGACTTCCTCAAAATGCCCATAAGGTTCCGTAGGTAGGTCGTTTTCCCGGTTCCAGGTTCCCCTTCCAGAATGGAAAGCCCATTCTTGCGCTCTAGCAATTTTTCAACAAATCGTCGGTGCCACTTCTGGGTTGCTGCGGGATAGTAGAGAGCAAATTGTTCCTCTGTAAGCTGGGTTTCAGGCTGAAGCTTCACTTGCTCGCACTTGATATCGGAGTAGTTCTCTCTGCGAATGAGTTGAAAATGTCCTCCCGTGTGGACAGATGGCATTGCGAACTTGGTGTTAAAATCCTGAATGATTCGGTCCGCTTCATCAAGGGTTGGAGCATATCCAACGATCCTCGATTCATCAGCGTGGAGAAACATTCTTTCTCCGAATTGGAAAAGAAGAGTCTCCCATTGATTTGGGGCACCAGAGAAAGCCACTTCTCGATCAGATTGAATCAAAGTGCCTGCTTTTTCATCCACCGCCCGTTGAAGATCCCATTTTCCCGGCATGCTGCACCGATGAATATCCCTGGCTCCAAATGCGGCCACTATCGGCGCGGGAGCCACTAAACCATATCTCCCGGAGGTAAATGGATGGGATCGTGTGATGTCGCAATATAACTGGGGAGCCTGGGACGGGTGCACTGCTTGTGGCGGTTCCTGCGGGTTGTCTTTCGCGGCGTCCATTTTCATGATGGTTCTAGATTTCTGCATTCGAGGGACAAAGGCGGGCCTCCCCGTATTTTTTCGGGCGCTTATCGAGTGTTTGCGCTGATGGGGTCATTTCCGGATCTCCTCGCAGAAGGCCCGGAGCGCCGCCTGACCGGCACGGGATGTGTCCGTCGTTAATTTCTGAAGGTGTCCCACGGCATCGTGCCGAACGGAGCGCAGTTCACCTTGTGCCTGCTCACCGGAGACTCCTTGCAGGCGTCGGATGACCCACCATCCGCCAAGGGCACAAGCGGCGAAGAGCACCCCGGGCAAGATGCCCATCAGAATCGAGAACAGGGTTGGGAGGATGGCTGAGGCGACCAACACAACGAGAAGAGCCAGGAGGATGGTTTTTGGGAGTGAGGATTTCTTATTCATAGTTGTAAGAAGGGGCCGCTATTGGAATTTTCCGAACCGATGTTCATCTTTTTTGCATCGCAACCATTTTTCCCCGGATCTCTGGATCCCCGAACGAAACATTCCAGGAGTTTTCTCACGCAAAGGATGAGAGGGATCGAAAGGATAGGGCTCCCCCCTTTCCACCCGTCCCAACCTTTGCGTGAGGCCAATCTCTAAAAAATTTCAGAATTTTTCGGAAACCTGCCCTCTTCCCGCCTTTTCTCGTCTATGAAAAAGAAAATCGTCTGCGTGGTTCTGGGTTTGGCCTTGGTGCTGGGGGTTTCTCTGATCGCCCGGTGGGGAGTTGGCGAATACTTGACGGCGAGAACAAAAAAGGAAGCGACAACCCAACTGACCGTACTCGAAAAAACGGCCATTGATGCGGACCGCGAAGCCCTCGCTCGATTTGAACCCGCGCTGGATGCCGCTCTGACACGGGCTTCCAGCGACAATCGTCGGCTCGACCGTGCGGCGGCCGAACTGACCAATATTCGCGGAACCGCAACGCTGGTTTACTTTTCGGCCTATGACCGGTTCTACGGGACGTCCAAAACAAGTGAATTCATTGCGGCCGTGACCGGTCCGGCCCTGGCAGAATATTCCCAGCGCCAACTGGCGGCGGTGGGTCGTGTCGTCTCGGATTTCACCAAAGAACTGGATGTCCATAGCACCGAATTTGGTGAACGCTCCGGGATCATTGTCCGCACGGAGTCCGGGTCGCACGCCGTTGCGCTCAATGTTGATACCCTCAAGCTTCCTCATACCGAAGCCGTTGGGGCCGCGTGGCGCAGTTCTTTGGCGGTAGGCTTTTTGGGGCTGGATGCCCTCTTGGCCCGGAAAGTCGCGCTGTCGGCGGCCGTCGTCCTCCGCCATGTCCTCGGGCGGATGGAGACCACGATTGTCACCAGCGGCACCCTGGCAGTTGTTGACGGTCCCTTTCCGGTCGGGGACGCCATTGCCGTCGTTATCGGGGTGGGAGGTTCTATCTGGACAGTAAGGGATTTTTACAAGGCCCGTACCGAATTGGTACCCGCCGTGCGGACTCAACTCCGGCAGCAGGCGGTTCAAATTCGCGTCAACATTCGGAAAAGTGCGGTCGCGCAAGCTTATCAAATCCAACAAGCCCATGAAAGCGCCCGAACCCAATTCAGCCATGACCTCATCGCACAAATTCCTTAATACTTCAGTCACCCTGCTTTTGGCTCTGATCGTGCTGCCTGCCATCGCGTTCTCTTCGCCGGCTCCAGTCCTCCGGGAGGTGGCCGAGATCGTGGTTGAACGGACGGCGCGGGAGGGTGCGGAGCGTGTCGCCATCCGAACCACCAACGAGCTTGTCCAAAAACAAATCCTCGAAGCGGCCGGGAGTGCCGTCGGGCGGAACACGATCCCTGAGACCATCCGGGTGACGATTACTCCGGTGTCCCGCCTCGCTGAGCCCGTCGCAGAGACTGCGGCAAAAAGCTGGTGGAAAGAAATTCTCGCCGTCGGGACCGGGGGAGGTCTGGGTGCTGGGCTCTATTCCGGGCTGGGGGCAGCAGGCCAAGGGATGGGCGACGCCGCGAGGAAAGTTTCCGAGCCGGTGTCTGTCGCCATCACCAGCGGTTTTGCGGTCATCGGAGTCCTCGGCCTCTTCATTCTGCACCGCATCGTCCGACGGCCAGATTCAAGTCCGAAAAGGCGTTGAAATTAATGTCGGAAATTTGGACTCCGATGGACTTAACCAAAACATGAACCCATCACATCGAAACCCAACAAACCTCACTTAATCCCATGATCTTTCTTCTCATACCAGCTATTGCGGCCGTCGGAGGCTTCATCAACTCGCTCACAGCCGTCGAACGGATCAACTCGGCCAACGCGAGGCGTGACGGCCGTCAGCGGGACTATGACGGAATGTTGCAATGGTGCCGAGACCGCTCGGATGCGGCCCAAGGCGCTTTCGCGGAATTGGGTGCCGCCCGGATGGAGGCTGTCAAGGCGCTCGCCGGGGCTGCCCGCTTGCTCGGTCGCGCCAAGGTCAAGGAGCGCGATCTTGAAGAACGCTGCCAGCTTGTTCCTGGGAAAATTGACACCTGGGTGGATGCGGAGATCAGACTCGAGGAATACGCGGCCGCTGCGGGAGCGGCTGTTCTTACGGGTTTGGGCACCTCGGCGGCCATCTACGGTGCCGTTGGTTCTCTTGCCGCCGCGGGGACCGGGACCGCGATCTCGAGCCTTTCGGGAGTGGCCGCCACGAATGCGACCCTCGCTTGGCTCGGGGGAGGGACTCTCGCCGCAGGTGGTGGCGGCATCGCGGTGGGAACACTGGCCCTCGGAGGTCTGCTGGCAGGTCCGGCTGTGCTTGTGGGGAGCTTCTTCCTCCACGGCAAAGCTGAGCATTTTGAATCTCAGGTCCAACAAGCCATCTCGGCCTGGGACGTGGACGAGGCGGAGAAGCGGACGAAGGTTGCGTGTCTTGATGCTGCCAACCACCGGGCCGGGGAACTGACCCGCACGACCATTGAGCTTACTTCTACCCTCAAGAGTGAAATCGCTGAAGGGTCAGTGGTTGACGATGAGCATGCCTACCGGATTGCCCGCTTGGCTGTGGCACTTGGTATGGTGATCGAGGTGCGGGTTTTTGAAGGAGAGGCACAATGAATCCTCAAAACTGGGAAATTCTTTCGGCCGGGGGAGCGAAATCACTTTCCAGCAAGCCGCTGGCTGGCATGCCCTTCGATCCGATGCCGCTCCTCCAGTCCTTCGTGGACTGGCGCAAGTCGGCTGATGAACAGAAGACCAGGCGTCGCCAGATCGAGATGGAGGGCCGGATCATGCTGGAGAGAATCAAGATGGAGTGTGGGCTTCTCGACAAGTATTTGCAGAAGAGCTTCGAGATTCGCGAGAAGAGCCTCGAGAAGCTTTTCAGCATCCTCGACAAGGCGCTGGCGGAAAAGGACACCCGCTGTCTTGAGATCGTCGTGACGGGAATCGTCGAGCTTGTGCACAGCAACCCGATCCCGAGCTTTCAAGCCTTCCAACAGGCCCGGGCCAAGGGCGAAATTCTGGAACTATAACTCCTTATCTTCCTTCCCGAACTACAGGCCCATCATTTGACGAACCCGTCGGGTCGCCTCTTCGCGCACGGCCGCGGTCACGGCGCCCCCAAGGGCCGCGATCACTCCGGCCAGCACGCCCGCATCGTCCACGAAGATCGGGTCCGGCAGAGCGTCCAAAGGGCAGATGAAATACGCGATGGCGGCCGTGACCATCGGAATGGCCCACCAGGGAATCAGTCCCCGCTCGATCATCACCACCAGGATCACGACTTGTTCAAGGGCTGCGCCCAAAACGTCCGCTCCGCACTTCAGGATGTATTGCATGATTTCTTCAATGTTCATGCCAACACAAAGTCGGTGCTCTTGCCGTTTTCCGAGAATCTCCGGCTCTTTTCCATATTGGTATAATTTTTCGGAAAGATGCCGACGCGTGGACTTCTTACATGGGATGAAAACAATTATCTTGTCGGACTATACTGGAGAGCAACTTGCCAAACGGGAGGAAGAGCGGACTCGCGATTATCATAAGGAACTTCGAGATCATACGGCGGCTTGTGAAAATTGGGAAGAGATCAGCCAGAAGGAGAAACGCAAATTTCGTCAACGTGTGAGTTCCCGGCGGGAAGCGCTCGGTAGAGCCTGGTCGGGGAGAAAGCCGGCTCATCTGGCAGGATCTCTGCTCGGCTTGGCTTTCGATCATGTATTCCGGCGACCTAATATTCCGGAGCGGCCCGGGGCCGAACCCGTAAAGAAGATGCCGGGCCGCGAAGACAGCATCTGGCAGAGCGGTCAGGATGGAGAACAGGCAGTTGAGGAACTCCTCGGTCGCAGCCTGGGGGGCGACTGGACCTGTCTGGCTGGCTACCACGCCGCCGCCGGCGAAATCGATCGAACTCTGGTTGGGCCGGGCGGGGTTTTTGCTTTCGAGATCAAAAATGCCAGCGCCAAGGTATCATGCGACGGGGACGTGTGGACCACCGACAAATACGACCGCTATGGAAACAGGGTCGAGTCGGGCCGGCCGATGCGGGACAACGCCGGACGGAGCCCGGCACGGCAACTCAACGAAGCGGCCGATGTGCTCGAGCGGGTCATCCACCGGGAGACCCCCGGGGCGAAAGTGCAAAGGATCATTGTCCTCCCGCATGAAAGGGCTGAGATCGGGAGCATAACCGGGCTCACGGTGGGGGAGGTGGTCGTTCTCAAGGACTGGAATCTTAATCGGACGCTGCAAGGCGGAACCCCGCTGGATCCGGAAAATGTCGCATGCATCATCGCGGGGATACAATCCAGTCACCAATCCTTCAATCACAGCCATCGGCCCCGGAGAAGAAGACGCTAGAAAGCTCGATTGGTCGGATTCTTCCCTTGGGCGGAGAGTTTCTCGAATTCTTACCGCCTGACCATTCCCAAACAGGAAAATCTCTCTCCGCTTTGGAAAACAGAGGGTGGCCGCACCGGAATTGATGAAGTCTTAACGCCCTCCACTTCGGAAAGCGGAGGGAGGTTGTGCGGGGCAGGATTATCCCTCAGAGAGGTCTTAACGCCCTCCACTTCGGAAAGCGGAGGGAGGACATTTATAATGTTCGCCTCGGTCCAGGTCCAAGTCTTAACGCCCTCCACTTCGGAAAGCGGAGGGAGGACTTCAACGTGAAGCTGGAGCTGGATGAAAGCTGTCTTAACGCCCTCCACTTCGGAAAGCGGAGGGAGGCCGCCAAGGAGAAGGTCCACATGGGGATCTTCGTCTTAACGCCCTCCACTTCGGAAAGCGGAGGGAGGACCTACTATGTCAACTGATCGTAGTAGTAACCGTCTTAACGCCCTCCACTTCGGAAAGCGGAGGGAGGCTGGGGGAGGCCAACCCTGAACGCCTCGTGTAGTCTTAACCTGAACTTCCAAGGGCAAAACAAGCGGGAAGCCTCATGAACACTGGGTTCTGCGGCTATTTCGAACTTCCGGCTACTGGCTACGGCATCGTGTGGTTTTTCAAAAGTTTGAT
>Ga0209491_10005025_pt1 | contig 19771 bp, 20 predicted proteins | sample BON02_FD_187213 | JGI IMG/M metagenome (GOLD analysis project Ga0209491, IMG submission 187213) | Freshwater microbial communities from Lake Bonney liftoff mats and glacier meltwater in Antarctica - BON-02 (SPAdes) (version 2) | ecosystem: Environmental > Aquatic > Freshwater > Ice > Glacier... | reverse complement strand
GGAGGAGGAGGAGGAGAGGGAGGGTTGAGTTTGGTGAAGTGTTAGATGGAGGAGGAGGAAGGGGAGGAGGAGGAGGAGGAAGTAAAAGATAATTAGGAGTATAGGAAAGAGGAGGCCAAGCAACGTGATGGTGAGAGAGCAGGACAAAGCTCATTTTTGAAGGCTTTGCCCAGCAGCTACATCTCCTCCTTTTGGTCCCCACCCATTCATACACCCACCACACGCTATGCCTGGTTTCTCACGAACTCCTACACTCCTACCCACAGGCCCCTGGTAGGTGAACGCCCTTTTCAACCTCAGGCAGCTTGGCAGGCCGTCGGCAGCTACGAGTCAGCAGTATCAGCAGCAGCACCAGCAGCACCAGCAGCACTAGCAGTAGGAGGGGCTCTTTCCTCCTTGTGCTACACCAAGAGCGCAAGCAAAAGCAAGCAGGAAGCATGCCCGCCGCCAGCTATGAACATATCGAGGAGGAGGACGAGGAGGAGGAAGAGGTGCGAATAGTGCGCTCCAAGCACCGCAAGAGCAGTAGTAGCGGAGAAGCAGCAGCAGCTGTAGCAGCAGCAGCAGCAGCAGCAGCAGCAGCAGCAGCAGGAGGAGGCAAGAGTGATGATGCTAGTGAGATTATCAATGTGGATGACAGCGACGGGGAGGGTAGCACTGGAGGAGGAGGGGGGCGAGCAGTAGTAGCAGCAGCAGCAGCAGCAGCAGCAGCAGCAGTCAAGACTAGGCCGAAGAGGGGGGCATCCTTTCCTCCTCCCCCATCACCACCACCACCAGCAGCAGCAGCAGCGCGCGGCGGGCGCAATCGCCGGAAGAAGGTGGTGCTTGACGAGGAGGAGGAGGAGGAGGAGGAGGAGGAAGAGGAGGAGGAGCAGGAGGAAGATGACAATGGGCTGTTTGATGAGGAGGAGAGTGAGGAGGAGGAGGAGGAGGAGGAGGCACGTAGGAGGCGCTCGGGCGGTCGTCCTAGTCATTCGAGCCGGCGTTCGTTTGGGTCTGTGAGTGGTGGAAAGAGGAGGGGGTCGTCCTCCTCCTTCTTTTTGAGGAAGCAAGGCAAGATGTCCGATGATGAGGAGGGAAGTGAGGATTTGGATGACTTTATCGTTCCTGACGATGAGGACGAGGGGGAGGGAGGGGGGTATGGAGGGTACGGTGGGAAGAAGAGGAAGAATAATAGGAAGAAGAGTGGAGGGGGTGGGAGGGGGGAAAGGAGGGGGGGGGAGAGGATTTCATTGTGGAGGAGGGGGTGGTGGAGTACATGGAAACGGATGAGGATGAGGTGGTGTCGAGGAAGAAGAAGGAGAGGAAGGAGAGGAGGAGGGGTTCGAGTGAAAGTAAGAAGGAGAAGGATGGCAAAAAAAAGAAGAAGGAGGAGAGGGAGGAAAAGGAGGGTGAGGCTGCCTCGTCGGGAACGAAGCGACGTAAGATTGTCTTGGCTAGCGATGATGATGACAATGACGAAGAACCCAGCGAGGCTGAGAGCAGCAGCAGCAGTAGTAGCAGCAGTAAGGAGGGAGAGGAGGAGGAGTCTAGTAGCGAGGAGGAGGGTATGATGCACATGCGTGTCCACGCTGCATTCGCTGCAGAGCAAGCGGATGAATTGCCTTTGTTTATGCAGCGCAAGGCCATGAGTACCAAGGAAGCTTTTGAGCTCTACCTCGAAATGCTTGCTCGCTCCGTGGCTGACAAGGGGTTTAGGGAAGGGATGCGTAAAAACCCGATGAGTGTGAGGTATGGTCGGTACAGCAACGCGAAGAAGAAGCTCGAAGATTTGATTTGTACGAAGCGGGAGTCGTTGCTTGGGTCAATGCAGTGGAAATTGTTGTGGGTTCAAGAATTGAGGGGGAGGCCCAAGTTTGAATTTTTTGATATTTTGGGGAAGCGGCCTGATAGGTGCCAGGTGTGTGGGAGGAGGAGGCATCCGTGTGCGTTTGAAGTGAAGTTGAGTGGGCCGAGATATGATAGTATGGCGTTGTGGGAGAGTCGGAGGTGGGAGGGGGCTTTGCCTTGTCGACTAGAAATTTTTGGGACTCCGGAGGGGGATGAGAAGGGGAGGGAGGAAGGGGAGGAGGAAGAGGAGGAGGAGGAAGAGGAGGAGGGGGAGGACCCGGACAAGCCGGTGGAGGGGATGGTGGGGGGGTGGTGGCATGCGGGGTCGACGTGTAAGTATAAGAGCTTGTGTTATTCGTCGATGATTCACTATAAGTTTAATTTGCTGCGGCGGGTGGCCCGTCGTCTGAAAGGGTTTGCAGTGACGGGGGCGAGGTCGAGGAGGGGGGAGAGGGAGAGGGAGGTGTTGCGTAGCCCAGTGGCGGCTAGGAAGGATAACATAACGGGATTGTATGCGGTGGTGGTGCCGGTTGAGGAATTGATGAAGGAGGAGGGGTGGGTGGAGGCGGAGTTTGAACGGTTTGAGAAGCTGTTGAGTTTGGTGGAGAACCTTATGATGGATGGGGGGCCGGCTACTAGTACTATGACGACGGCGAGGCAGTTGGCTAGGTTGTGGGATGATGATGAGGAGGGAGGAGGAAGGAGGGGGCGAGGGAGGGGTGGGGGGAGGTATAAGAGTGGGGGGGAGGAGGAGAGTGAGGGAGAGGATGAGGAGGAGGAGGAGGGGTTTAGTGCGCCGGTTGTGGAGGGACGGAGGGGGTATAATCCGCTTGTGTAGAGATGGAAGGGTAAATAGGTAGCTGCAGCACAGTAGTAGCAATAGCAGCAGCAGCAGCAGCAGCAGCAGCAGAAAGGAGGTAAAAGAGAGACAGACGAAACGTGCAGGAATAGAAAGAGAAGTAAGGAAAGAGAAAGAGACAAGGAGAGCAAAAAGACAGAAACATGTACACACACAGCAGCAGCAGCAGCAGCAGCAGCAGCAGCAGCAGCAGCAGCAGCAGCAGCCAAATGATAAAGAAACAAAGACAGAGACATAACTCAGCAACGACAAAACGCCCACGTGTTAAGTGTTCTTCTTCTTATGTGAAATTCTCGTTTTTTTGGTTTCTTTTTCTGTTTCCGTTTCATTCGTTTAGTTCTTGTTTTTGGGTCGTTTGGGGATAAGAATTGTCCGAAACGCTCATCTCGTCTTGCCCGACATCCCTGTCTTTGTTTCCCCTTCTCCTTCTTCCTTTGAAGTGCTCGTTTCCCCCATAAAATCCGTCCCTCCCTGCCTCCCTCCCTTGCTTGCTCTATTTCTCTCCGCCTTGCTTGCACGCAAAGCAAAAACCCTACTCCACTCTTCCTACCTTTCTCCTTCTCCTCCTGCTCTCCACACATCTACGGAGACCTCGACGAAGCCCGGCTGCCCGAAGGGGAGGACCCACCACGAGAACCACGAGATGAAGCCGAGGACGCAGAAGAAGAGGAAGACGACCGACTGCTTCGACTCGACACAGACGAAGACCTGGAACGCGAGCGTCGCGCAGCGCGTCCACGACGAGGAGGAGAGGGAGAGGGAGAGGGAGAAGCTCGGCCACGACGGGCAGGAGGGCTACGACTCCGACGGCCTCGAGGAGGGGATCGCCCACCGCCTCCCCCACCTCCTCCTCCTGGCCCTCGACGCGGAGGGGAACGTCCCCGGTTCTCCTGCTGGCGATTACGATCTCCCCCTCCACGCCCTCCTCCCCCCCCACCTCTAAAGCGCCCCGGTGGCGAACGAGACCGGCCTCGATTGCCATACACTCCACCCCCTCCACGAGGCGGCGACCTTGACCTGCCACGCCGCCCTTCAACACCTCCACGAGGAGGGTCACGGCTACGCCCACGCCACCCCTCCCGCCCTCCACCCCCACCATTTCGATCGTACAAATCCCTGTCCCGCCCGCCACCACCACCACCACGCGCAGGCGGAGAGCGACTACGGCTGCGCCCGCGCGGAGAAATCGAACGTCTCCCCCCACCCGGCTTGGCACCCGTCTCCCTCTCCCCTCCCATGCCACCGCCACGGCCGCCCAGCAGCACAAAGTTCACCTTGAGCACCCCGCCATCGAGCTGCCCGCCATCCATGTACAACTGGGCTTCCTCTGCGTCTTTGCGATGCTCAAATTCGACATAGGCAAACCCCCTCGACAAACCCACCCGTCGGTCCACCACCAACTCCACCCGCGACAGCTTCCCAAACGTGGCAAAGATCTCTTGCAAATGCCCCTCCGCCACATTGCGGCTCAGCCCCGAAACGTGCAGCTTGGCGGGCTCATCGTCCTCATCCTCCTCGTCCTCCGACGCAGAGGCAGCAGGGGAGGCAGCGGCCGGGCTAGGGGAAGAACGCTGCCGCTTCCCACCATTGTCCTCCTTCTGCTTTCCCGCACCACCACCACTAGCAGGCGACCCCGAGCGTGGGCGGGACGGAGACGCAGAGTCGTACTGGCGCTTCTTGCTAAGCTGCTCCTGTGCCGGCCGCTTGGTGTCTTCCATCTTGTCTCCGCCGCCCGCGGGAGGAGACCTAGAGCCACGCGAAGACGCCGCCCCTGCGGACGAGGCCGACGACGCCTCCGAGGCTTCCGAACCGGATCGGGAGCGTCCCATGCTCTCTCTGTGTGTCTGTGTGTAGGGTGTGGGTTGGGTGCGGGCTGCGTGAGTGGTTGTGTGGTTGTGAAGGGAGAGCATGATGATGCCAAAAAGAAGAAAGAAGCCAGCAACTTCACGACACCTGGCTGGCCTGCATCTCACAGACACACACACACCCACGGGCCCCCAACACAACCAGTACAAGTGCAAGGATGTGGACGACGTGCAGCACGTGGTTGCGCTCCCGTTTTTGCACTTGTAATTTTTTGTTTCCTCAATCAACCTCTCATCATCATCCGCCTCCCCTCCCCCTCCCACCCGACAGGCCTCGACTACCCTACAAAGCCATGCCGCCCACGCCTTTGCCCCCCGCGGCCCTACGCAACAAAGGGGTGAGTACTCTCTTGAATTATTCGGTTGTAGGGAGGGTTGTTGGCCTACCTGTCCATCCGGCTAATCCTATCAATCTCCCTCCCCCCACAGTTGCTGGGCGACGTCCGCGCCATCCTCAAGAACTTCCAGCAGTGGCCTACGGCTGCCCAGGCCGACAGCCAGTACCAAACCTTCATCCGAGAACAGGTACCTTTGATACAGAGGCACGGCCGCAACCTTGCTAAATCCCAACTAGCCCCTCACCATCCCCTTCTCCCCTCCCCCCCCTCCCTACGCTCAGTTTGTGGAGAGTCAAGAGTCTGCGGACAGCGAGGTGGCCAAGGCCCGCCGGCAACAAGCTAAGGACTACGCGCTGATGCTCAAGAATCTGGACCGACAAAAGGTACAATGAATAAACGAAAAGGACTGATGGCAGCCGCGTTCGCATGCATGACTCACAGTCATGTCCCTTCTTCCTATCCAGGACATTGCCATGGTGCTGAGTGGCGAGCGGGCGCCGCAACGGGAGCTGGTCAAGATGGCAGCGGCTCGGTGTGGTTTAAGCGTGCCTGATGCACCTTCTCAGGAAGGGATTAGTATGGAAGACGGGGCGAAGCGAGGGTACACGGCCTTGCGGCAGACGTGGCGACCCGACGTCAAGTCGGAAATCACCAAGAAGTACAGCGGCCGGGTGGAGAAACGCATTGGGAAGGATCAGGACGACGAGAAGTAATCAGAGGGACGATGTAAAAAGAAGAAAGTTGAAATTGATGACAGTGTTGTGAAGGTTATTGCTCTGCTCGCGTAGTTGATAATTTGTCAATGCTCGAAGGGAAAGAAAAAGTATGGGCCACAATGGTGGGGGTGCAAAAGGTAAAGAGCTTAGCAGCGGTACGTTTCGATCGTACGGCATTAGGGTTATGGGCCCTACACTCTTCCTCTGAGCTACGCTGCTTCTCGTGCATCAAGAATGGCGGACCTTGCCCTCTATCACGCGGGGGTGTTTTGAGGGTTTGGGTGGGAGTGTGTGGGTGAGAAGGGAGGGCAAGAGCGCAAGGGAGGGTCACCCGTGGAGTGAAGGCACCGACAAGGCAATGCCCACGCGGCCACTAAATAAATCAATTGAGAAGAGTGGCAACTCATCGTGCACGGGTGTCACTAATGTGTGATAGGTCGCAGGGAAGGACATGCAGGTGTGTTTGGTTTAGGCAAGAGGGGGTGGCGAGTGGCCTGGGTGTTTTGGAAATTCAATTGTAAATGTACAAGCTCGGCACCCGCCAAAGACGACATACAGTATAAATACGCTTGGTACGTGGATAATGACCTGAACTGGGATGGTTTTGTGGTCATTGTGTGTGCTTGTGTAATAAAGCCAGTGCCTAGCAAGCATCGCTTCGGTAGCTCTCTGGCTCCAGGAGGGGTATGGCTTAAGCGAAGCACCAATTGCCTAGCTTTTGGCTCGGCAACGCCGGGTTCCCGCAAACCATTCGCGCAGGACATCCTTGCGAGTGTCACGCTGCAGCTCCAAAGCTCCTAGCGTGCGTGGTAAATGCGCTCAGGTGTACGCATCGCTTGGGCGTTTGAAATATTTCGAAGGAGCCGTTGGGACTGCCAACGTACCTCCTCCCACCGGGCCTCGTGTCAAATCAGCCCGTCGTCTCACCAGCCAGGCACTCATCTACTCCCAAAAAACACACAGGCGGGTGTGCGCATCCATTGCGACCTCGATGTCCATGGCGGGTCGTCGGAGGAGCGCCAATAAGGGAGAAACGCATCCCTTCGCCGCCTCCTCCTTCGCTTCCCCCTCCTCTGCCCGCCCCACCAGCTACCCGCCCCCGTCTGCACCTCCGGCAGCCCCTACCACACACCCCTCCGCCGCCGTCAAGCCCAAGCCTACACATCGGCATTCTCAGCAGCCAGCACCGCCACAAAGCATTCCTCATGTTCGCAGCAATACACAGACTTTGGGGCAGGTCTTGTCGGCCAGCGGAGCGCGCATGCAAGCCACGTCCTCCGATCGCGACAAGGTCCGCACCACCACGCGGGTCTTGAGTTTGGCCAGCCAGTACTTGCGCGGGAAGATGGACAGCTTTTCCTCTTTCGATTTGTTGTCTGCCTTGTCAATGCTGGATATCACCAGCAGCAGCAGCAGCCCGTCCACGTCCTTGTCCGCCTCCTCCTCCTCGGGCGGTGGCGCGAACTTTGGCACCATTCGACCTGTCCCCCGTCAATACCTCAACTACCACGTTCGACAACGCGAGAACGGCGCCTGGCAGGCAATCGTGTCGCTGGTCCAGCCCTTTGTGCGGGGCCTCTATACAGATCCGCAGGGCACGCGGCCGGCTTATATTACCATGGGGTTTTACGGGACGGAAGAAGGGGCACTCGCTGCCTGTCGGAATCAAGCCCCCCCCGTGTGGGTCGAGCCAGTGAAAGGCTGCGTCTGCTACATGTGCCAAGGCGACGGCAAGAGCCTGCACAAGACGCCGTTGCACTGCCGGAATTGCGGGCAGTTGGTGTGTCGAAAATGCTCCAAGTCCCGTTGGCCTCAGGGCATGCTTCCTCCCACCTACCACAACAACGAACGTACTGTCCGTATCTGCGATGCCTGCAATCATTTAGCCTGGAATTTTCGAAGGGCTTTGAAGGAGGGGGATCGGACACGGGCGTTGGAGTTGTGCGCGAGTGGGAATGTGAATATATGGACGCCTTTCCTGGTGGAGTCTGTGAGGGAGTACCCGGTGCATTGCGCGGCGGAAGGTGGGAACTTAGAACTGTTACGGTGGCTGGTCGATGAGCTCAGGTGCCCTTTGTATGAGACTACGGATGGGGCCGCACCGCTGCTGACCCAGAAGGGGGATAGTGTTTTGGGGGTGGCGGCTAGGTATGAAATGACGTCGGTCATGCGGTGGTTGGTGACGGTGAAGGAGTGTAACATTTCCGAGATTGCCGATAGGCAGCAGTTGTGGGGGACGATTGACTTTTTGCTGCGGGAGGGTAGTGATGGTGGGGGGGGGCAGGAGAGGAGGAGGAGTAGTAGTAGTCGCCGGGTGAGCAGTCGGCGTGTGTCGTCGTCGCAGTCCCAGCGGTCGCGGCAACAGATTATTGAGGAGGAGGAGGAGAGTTCGGTGCTGGAGGAGGAGGAGGAGGACGAGGGATACGAGGAGACGGACGAGGATGAGCAACACCGCCGCAGCCGACGTCCGCCTTCCACTACGGCAGCAGCAGCACCAGCAGCACCAGCAGCAACGCATCGAGAGAGTACGAGCAGGAGGACGCGAATGGAGCAGCATGCTTGCTTGGTGTGCAAAAAGGGGGACGTGGACTGTGCGGTGCTCCCGTGTGGGCATCTTTGCACCTGCTCTGGATGTGCCCTTTCATGCAAGGAGTGTCCTGCTTGCCGGACGCGCGTGACGCGGGTTGTGCGCGTTTGAGAGGGGAGTATGGAGGGATAGGGGTTTGTGAAGGAACGGGGGGAAAAGGAAATAAGGATGTGCAGTAGGAAAAGAGGAAACAATTTTTGGTAAAATACAATCAGCAGGGCATATAAACTACAAAGAATGAAATAAAAGACGCAAAAGAGTAGGGTTTGCATGTCGTAGATGCGCTTGGACTGAACGGGTGTAAGTGTGCAGCAGCAAAAGACGAAAGAGTTTTTGGTAACATAAAAGCAGCATTGCTTACTGGTATAAGGTACAAAGGATGAACTTTGAAAGACGCAAGAGCTGGATTGGTGTGTGTAGATGTAGACGCGTTTGGACGGGCTTGGACTTCGAATTTCAACCTCCCGCCCCTCCACGACGACGTGGCCACCGCCAGCACAAAAGCACAAAGCCCTTTAACCGTGACATAGTAAAACGACAGAACGCGATCACAGTAAGCTCTATTCCTACTCAACGACAGGACGACGAAGGACAAGGCACATTTGCGCCGCACCATGGGCCGCTATGGCACTCGCCCCTTCGGTCATGCTTCCGTGTTGGCTGCTGCGTTTCTTTCGAGGAGAGCTTCGGCTCGCCCTCCTACGCATCATCAAAAACCACAGGGACAAACCTGCGGCTTTCGCCTGTGTTGCATAAGCTCACACGTGGGAGACATGCTTGTGTCTGTCAAACCCAGGCCGTTTTGTGGGTTGCTGGGTGCTGCTGTCGCAGTCTCCGAGCCACCTCCCACTCCCCTCGTGTAGTGCGTCGACATCGCTCTTTCGCCCACGCCAAGCCCACCTCGTGTTTACATGACTGATCTATGGCCCTCGTCTCACGCTTCCCCTCGTTTCACACCACAGTCACATCATTGCCACGATGCGGTTGTCACTTGCCTGCCTAATGCTGGCCACGGGGGCCACGGCCTTCCTCCAACCCACCCCTGCTTCCCACCTGATGTCAGCGAGTAGACGCAGCACTGCCGCCCCTGCCGCGACCGCGCCGCGGTTTCGCGTGCTCTCTACCCGACAAGGCGCGCTCTTCATGGGGGAGTCGTACGACTACGACGTGATTATCGTCGGCTGCGGCGTGGGAGGGCACGGCGCGGCCCTGCATGCCCGCTCGGAGGGGCTTAAGACGGCCGTGTTTTCGGGGAAGGACGTGGGCGGGACTTGCGTGAACCGTGGGTGTGTGCCGTCTAAGGCTTTGTTGGCGGCGGCGGGGCGTGTGCGTGAGATGAAGGACGCGCACCACCTGAAGGCGTTGGGCATTACGGTGGAGGGTGATATTAGCTATGATCGGGCTTCGGTGGCGGCGCATGCGGCGAACCTGGCCAATAAGGTCAAGGGCAATTTGGAGAATTCTCTCAAGGCCTTGGGCGTGGACGTGATTGAGGCTAAGGGTGTGCTGGCGGGCCCTCATAAGGTGACGGGTGACGGCAAGACCTACACGGCGAAAGACATCATCTTGGCGCCGGGCTCCCTGCCTTTCGTCCCGCCCGGGGTGGAATGCGATGAGAAAACGGTGTTTACTTCCGATGGGGGGTTGAAACTGGAGCGTGTGCCTGAATACCTTGCCATTATTGGGAGCGGGTATATTGGATTGGAGTTTTCTGACGTTTATACGGCGTTAGGCTCGGAGGTGACCTTCATTGAGGCAATGGATAGGATCATGCCTACTTTTGACCCGGAAATTGCGCGTGTTGCGGAGCGATTGCTGATTAAGCCCAGGGCAATTGATTATAGGACGGGGGTGTTTGCTTCTAAGGTCACGCCGGGGATACCAGGTGTGAAGCCTGTGAGGATTGAGATGATCGATGCGAGGACTAAGGAATTGGTGGAGGTGCTGGAGGTGGATGCATGCATGGTTGCTACTGGCCGAGTGCCTAACACCAAGGAGTTAGGATTGGGGGAAGTTGGCGTGGAGACACTCCGAGGGTTTGTGCAGGTGGATGAGAATATGAGGGTGTTGACTAAGAGCGCGGAGGAGGGGGGGAAGGTCGTGCCTAATCTTTATTGCATTGGGGATGCGAATGGGAAGTTGATGCTGGCGCACGCGGCCTCGGCGCAGGGGGTGAGTGCGGTGGAGAATATTAAGGGGCGCAAGCATGCCGTGGATCATAATACGGTGCCTGCGGCTTGTTTCACCCACCCGGAGGTGGCATTTGTGGGGCTGAGTGAGGAGCAGGCTAAGGCGAAGGGGGAGAAGGAGGGCTTCAAGGTGGGGAAGAGCATTGGGCATTTCCGTGCTAATTCGAAGGCGCTTGCTGAGGCTGAGCCGGATGGGATTGCGAAGGTGTTGGTCAATAAGGACACCGGGGATTTGTTGGGGGTGCATATTATTGGGTTGCATGCCGCGGATTTGATTCAGGAGTGCGCGAATGCCATGGCGGCCAAGACGACGGTGAATGAGCTGGCGATGATGGTGCATACCCACCCGACGTTGTGTGAGGTGCTGGATGAGGCGTTCAAGGGCGCTGTGGGGCGTACGGCGCATTAAGTTGTCGTGTGTGGTGTGGGTGTTTTGTGTGTGTTGTAGCAGAGTCAGAGTGGTAGTATTTATCATCGATACCCCCTTTTATATACATACGTGTGCGTGTCTTGGGTAATTTTATTTCGAAGAGGGAGAGGGTGAGGGGGTGGCCCCAAAAAAAGGGAAAGGAATGTGTGTGTTTTGTGTGTTTATCTGTGATGGTGGCGGTTGTGCAGTAGTCCTTTTATGTGCTGTCTGTGCGTGCGTGGTCTGTGTGCGTATTTACTGGTGTGGTGGTGCGTGTGTGCTGTGTATGTGTCGTTCCTTTCCTCCCCGTGTCCCTGCTGTCCCGGGCTACTAAACGAGGCCCAAGTCCGAACGAAACGAAAAAGAAACATGAAGCCGCAGCAGCAGGATTTCAACAACCAGTCGTACATTTGCTTTACACTTTCTATTTGTTCCTTCTTGTGTTGCTGGGAAGGGCGGACAAAATAGGGGGTGGGGAGGTCGAGCTCAAGAGGCTGACCAAACCACGCGACAAAATACACGCGAATTTACGAGACCATTAAAGTGAGGAATGCCCACAGCAGCTACACCAAAACGAGGTAGAATTTTCGTAGAGTACATCCGTGCTGTTTGTCTTTCAATGGCTTTTCAGGGGGGTAAACTCGAGGGACCTTGCTCCCTGGCCACACAGATGCGCTAGCGGAGACTGCTTTTGCTACTGTTGCTGAGGCAGCGAACGAAGGGAAGCACCAGCACGACCCCAAGTATCTTGAGCCTTGGTGTGTGGGCGCCCCCCACCATGCCTTTGCCCTAGCACTCGTCATCATTGCACCCTGCGTGGTGAATGGACGGGGGATGGGTGGCGGGCGTGGCTCCTCTTGGTCAAATGTCCAAGCCCGCCATCATCAGCTGCAATCTTTTGGCTTGGCCGTGTGCCTCCACGTACGAGGCCACCCCTCATTGCACTGCACTCCTCTTGCTCACGCACTTTTCCCCATCCTTCCCTCCCCACCAATACAGACGTGGAGATGCGTTTGCTTTCCGGCTCGGTCCTGCTCGTGGGATTAGGGCAGGCGGCTGCCTTTGTGCCCAGCACACTGGCGCCCCTGCGGTCCACCACCCTCCAACAACACAATGGGCCTTCTCCTCTGGCCAGGTAAGCTTGCTAGCCAAACCCTTCCCCCCCTCCATGCGTGCACGGACTCACGTCCCCTCCTTGTGTGCCTGGACGCGCCCCTTGCTCTGGCCGTCCCCCCCGTAGGGCGGCAGGACCAGGCCTTGGATGATCTCCCCTGCTTTGTTCCATCTCTGGTCGTCAGCCCATGCGGGCTTCCCGTCGTGTTGAGCCTCACGCCCTATCTCAATCACTTATCTCTCCCCCTATCCTACCACACACACACACAGACGGACGGTGCTCTCCATGAGCACGGCCGCCGATGTCAAGCCGGCCAGCAAGACCGCGGCGCCCGAGGGCCGTGTGACCCCCCTGTCAGACTACCGTAACATCGGTATCATGGCGCACATTGACGCGGGGAAGACCACCACCACCGAGCGTATCCTGTACTATACCGGCAAGTCTTACAAGATCGGGGAGGTGCACGAGGGCGCGGCGACGATGGACTGGATGGAGCAAGAGCAGGAGCGTGGGATTACCATTACCTCTGCCGCGACCACTTGCTTTTGGAAGGACCACCGCATTAATATCATTGATACGCCGGGCCACGTCGATTTTACCTTGGAGGTGGAGCGTTCTTTGCGTGTGCTAGACGGGGCGGTGGCTGTGTTCGATGGCGTGGCGGGCGTGGAGCCCCAGTCGGAGACGGTGTGGCGACAGGCGAACAAGTACAAGGTGCCTCGCATGTGCTTCGTCAACAAGATGGACCGCATGGGCGCCAACTTCTACCGGTGCGTGGACATGATCCGTAAGAACTTGGGGGCGAACCCTATTGTGTTGCAGCTGCCCATTGGTGCTGAGTCTGATTTCCTTGGTGTGATTGACTTGGTGCGCATGGAGGCGATCACCTGGCAGGATGAGGAGCTCGGCGCGAAATTCGACGTGACCCCCGTCGCGGAATGCAGCAAGGTCTCGGATGACCTCAAGGCGCTTGCTAAGGAGTGGCATGAGAAGATGGTCGAGCAGGCCGTGGAGGAGGACGAGGAGGTCTTGATGGAGTACCTTGACGGGAAGGAACCCTCCATTGAGGTGCTCAAGAAGTGCATCCGCAAGGGGGCGTTGCTACAGCACTTTGTCCCTGTCCTGACCGGCTCGGCGTTTAAGAACAAGGGTGTGCAGCCTTTGCTTGATGCGGTGGTGGACTACATGCCTGCTCCTACTGAGGTTGAGCCTATTCAGGGTATTCTTTTGACGGGCGAGCCGACTTCTCGGGCGTCTTCGGATGATGTGCCTTTCTCGGCTTTGGCGTTCAAGATTATGAATGACCCTTTTGTGGGCCCCTTGACTTTTACGCGTATTTATTCGGGGGTGCTTGAGTCCGGGTCGACGGTGTTGAACTCTCCTAAGAACAAGCAGGAGCGTGTGGGGCGGATGTTGGAAATGCATGCGAACTCCCGTACGGAAGTGAAGAGTGCGAGGGCGGGGGATATTATTGCGATTGTCGGGCTGAAGGACACGATTACCGGAGAGACTTTGTGTGATAAGGATAAGCCGGTCATCCTTGAGAAGATGGACTTCCCTGACCCTGTGATTAGTATCGCGGTTGAGCCTAAGACCAAGGCTGATACCGAGAAAATGGGCATGGCTCTGATGAGGCTGGCGGCTGAGGACCCCTCTTTTAGGTTTTCGCGTGATGAGGAGACGGGCCAGAGTATTATTCAGGGGATGGGGGAGTTGCATTTGGAGATTATTGTGGATAGGATGAAGCGTGAGTTCAAGGTGGAGTGCAATGTGGGTGCCCCTCAGGTGGCGTACAGGGAGGCTATTACGAGGGCGGCGGATGTTGATTATACTCACAAGAAGCAGACGGGTGGCAGCGGTCAGTTTGCTCGTGTCAAGATTCGTTTTGAACCCATGACTGAAGAGGAGATTGGTGGCGGTGAGGATAAGGATGGGAAGAAGAGGGAGAGGAAGAACTTTGAGTTTGATACGCAGATTAAAGGCGGGTCGATCCCTAAGGAGTACATCCCCGGTGTGATGAAGGGCGTGGAGTCGGTGATGGGGAATGGTGTGTTGGCTGGTTTCCCCGTGCAGGGTTTGAAGGCGACGCTGGTGGATGGGGCTTATCACGATGTGGACTCTTCCGTGTTGGCGTTTGAGATTGCTGGGCGGGCGGCGGCGAGGGAGGGATTGAGGAAGGCTGGGTCGAAGTTGATGGAGCCGATGATGAAGGTGGAGGTGGTGACCCCGGAGGAGTATATGGGTGATGTGATTGGTGATATCAACTCGAGGCGTGGGCAGATTGCGGAGTTGGGGGAGAGGGGGAATGCGAAGACGGTGGAGGCGATGGTCCCGCTGGCGAATATGTTCCAGTATGTGTCGTCGTTGCGATCGATGAGCAAGGGCCGTGCCTCGTACTCGATGGAGTTGAATGCGTATGATATTGTCCCGCCGAATGTGCAGGAGGAGGTGGTGAAGAAGTACGGGAAGAAGGTGATTGATGATGAGGAGTAAATGTTGCTCTGAGTCATTTCAAAGAGAAGGAGGAAGGGAGGGAGGGAGGAAGTGTTTGGAGTGTGTGTGCGTTCGGTTCGGTTGATTTTGTGTCTTCATTTTCCTCTTTCTGGCTTGCCATAAGGGTCAGTGGGGAGGAACAACAGGAGTGAGAAGGGTGGTCGAAGAGCCCATCCATTTCTCCATGGCCCCAATGGAGGAGAGGAAGACACGAGGCGATGGAGGGAGGGGGGAAAGGGAGGGAGGGAGAAAAGTTAAGGGTACTGTTGTTTCTGTCTTTTGCCCTGGATAATAATTAATAGAAAGGCACACTCATTCACAGCGACGGTGGAAGGAGGGAGGGAGTTGGGGAGGGAAGGAAGGAAGGAGGATTGCTTTGGAGGTGGCACTAAGAAGAATTGGGACGAAGAATCAGAAAAAGAAGAAAGAAAAGTGATAGTCTGCTTGAAGCCTTGTTCCTCTTACCACTAATATTCGTTTTCACTTTGTAATCATCAGTTATTTTGCGATTCAAACAATCATTTGTTTCTACCTCTGCCAAGTGATGCTCGTGCTCCTGATCCTCCCCATCTATACATCCTCAACCACATACCTCACTCACACACACACACGCACCGAAAATGCACCATCATTATTTTTACTGATCAAAACCAATCCAATACCCTACCCTCCCTTATCCAGCGAAGGCGCGTCCTCAAACAGCTCTTGCGCCGCCGCAAATTGCGCCCCCGCCACCTCGGCAATCACTGCCGAGTCCTGCGGTTCATCAAAACCCAACGCTTGCCTCACCTCGCCCATGATAAAAAAGGTCCCACATACCACCACCGTTTCTGGGGCATGCTTGTTTTTACTCTCACTCACGGCGGCGTGGAGCGCTGCGTCGATCCCTTCCTTGATGTTCGCATAGCCGTGATTTGCTTTTGGCAAGGGAGAGCCTGAATAAGCAGCTGCTGAGACGAGGGCTTGTGGGGCAGCGGCGCGGGGGTGGCGGGCTTGGATGATGTGTAGGCGAGAGGGGTCAACGAATTGAAGGACTGTTTGGAGGCATTCTGCGATGTCCTTATCTGCTGATAAGCCAAGCACCAGTCGAATGACCGGTTTTGAAGCCTCGGTCACCGCGCTGACTTTTTGTGTTTCCAGGTCGCGTTTGGTCGGGGAGAGGAGGCGTTCGAAGAGCCGGCGGAGGGCGGGGGGGTTGTGGCCTACATCTAAGACAACCCGTACTTTCTGCCCGTTTACCCGTCGCTCTAACTCTTCAAATCGACACGGTGGCATACTTTGCAGCCCTCTCAACAAGGCTGCCTCGGCTGCTGCTCCCTCTGACCAGGGTAGTGGTGGGTTGGACGTCCGCAAATAGTTGAGAGCAGTGCGGGCGATGGCTGTATTTTCCTCTTCAAAGTTAGGATAAGGTCCCTTGGGCACCAGGAGGACGGGCGCCTGCCGCTCTGCAGCAATGGAGCCAAGCAAGTCGTGCGGGACGTGAGGGCCCAACACGACAGGCACACCGGGCTTGATGATCCCGGCTTTTTCGCGGGCGATGGCTTCGATGGTGGTGCCGAGGATTTTGGTGTGTTCGAGGCCAATAGACGTGATAATCGAGAGGCGGGGATGAATAATATTGGTAGCATCCAAACGTCCACCCAACCCCACCTCAATAACCGCCGCCCCGAGCTGCCGACGAGAGAAGAAGCTAAAGGCCAACGCAGTGGTTATCTCGAAAAACGTAGCTGGGATTGCTTGGCTTTCGCGGACCCGCAAGACCTCTCCCAAGAGCTCCTCCACCTCGGCCTCGGTGATCAACTGCCCGTCCACCTGCATGCGCTCCCGAAAGCTGGCAATATGGGGGGAAACAAAGAGGCCCGTCCGAATGTGCGAGTACTCCAAGGCCTTGGCCAGCTTGAAAGCCACCGAGCCTTTCCCATTAGTCCCGCCGACGTGGATAATGTTGGGCACCCGCTGCAGAGGGCTGCCAATAGCCTGGTGCAACGCCTGGATGTTTTCCAAGCCCAGCTTCGCGGCGCAATACAAGTTGACCTGGTACAGCTTCCGAACCAGCGTCTCGTACCGCGACATGTTGGCGGCCGCCATGGCTTTGCGTAGCGGGAGACGGAGGGGTTGGGAGAGAGACGCAAGCGGAGGAGAGTTGGAGAGGGGGTGGGGAGGTCGAGAGCCGGGGGGGTGGAGATGGGAGACGATCACGCAAAAGGGCAGGACGATGGAAAGTAGTAGCAGCAGCGCCGGCACAAAAAGGAGGACGTCGACGTGCTCTGTGCTGGGGGATGGGAGTGGGAGGCGTATGAGTGAGTCGTGCGTTGCAATTGAGGTGGCCTGTCTTGATCGGACCAACCGCCGCGCGCTTTTCCTTGCTGCCTTTGCCTTCTTCGTCCTTTTGCTTTTGCTTTTCCTTTCCAGCCCCTCACACACATGCATCTCCCCACCACCTATACCTTCACAGGGTGCCCAGAGGTACGCCAGCCACGCGGGCTGGCAAGGCACGCCGCATCGGGAGCTGGTGCAGCCTCGCTCGACTCGCCGACGGGGCGTTACCATGCCTGACATTCCACGGAGAAGCTTGGCCGCCTCGGCGCCTGCAAAGAGACCAGCCCCCCCAGAAGCAGCGACCACGCCACCACACGCGTCTCCACCGCGCCATCACGACGAGAAGGAGCTGCGGGCCCTGTGGCGGTTCGAGCGGGACACCAACAAGGTGTTGCAGGAGAGCTTGGATGAGAGGGAGGCGGAACTGAAGCAGTGTGTCGATGAGCTCGCGCGCTTGGAAGGGTACCATGCCTTTGTGAATGACGTCCTGCTTAATGGAGGCGACGACGACGCTGGCGGTGTTTCTTCGTCCTTTGCTGCCCCGGAAATTGTTATTGATGACCCTTTCCTTCTCTGTCATGCGGCGGAAGGGTTAGTGTTGGAGGCAGTGGCCAGTCGACGGGCGCATCTCTATTTGCTCGACACGGCGGTGGATAGCAACAATGGCAGAGTGAATCTTGTCAGTTGGATAGTGGACGAGGATGGCCAGCGTCGGGTCGTGCGGGTGCCTGTGGGGGGAAGGCAAGACGAGGAGGAGGAGGAGGAGGAGGCCTCGGCTGCCCTTGCCTTGACCTTTGCGCTGCAAGAAGAGGAGCCTTTGCTGCTTGGCGGCGCGTCCTTAGTCGCAAGGGTGGTGGACCGAGCAGGGCTTGTGTTGGGATTGGTTGATATAATAAAGCGGCAGCCACCAAAGGGGAGCCAAGGCGAAGCAGAGGGGCTTTTTACACAGGCGGATTTGACGGCGTTGGAAAATATACAAGACCAGCTAGCCTCTACCCTCTTACTCCTCCGCCTCCAGCAACGGCGGAGACGACAGCAAGAGTTCCTGGCGGCCGCAGCAAACTACCACAATCACACGAGCAACAACAGCAACACCAGCAGCAGAACCAGCAGTCCGCTTCGGATGCGTGGCTCGAGAGCACTTACATATACAGCAGCAGCAGCAGCAGCAGCAGCTCCACCAACAGGCTCCGTCCCTTCCACTACTTCCTCCCCCGCGCGTTCCAACGGGAACGGGCCTGCCTCGCCCCTCCGCGAAGCCATGATGCGTGGACGTGACGCGCTTATAAGGGAAGAAGAGGAAAGGGCAGCTGTTGCTGAAGCAGCGGCAACCCGCCAGCTACAGCAGCAGCAACAGCAACAGCAGCAAATATTGCAAAAGCAGGAGGAAGAGATGGAAGGGTTGAGAGAGAAATACAGCAAGGCCAAGATCTACATCCGACGGCTAGAGAAGGAATTGAGACAGAAGGTGAAGGAGCAGGAGCGGGCTTTATTAGCGCGTCAGGCCACCGAGGGTGCCAAGCGCTTGTTTGGGAAGGTGGAAGAGATGGAAGCTTTGGTGGCAGAACTCTCGACAAGACAAGAGCAGCTCCGACAGGAGAATGAAGCTCTGGCGACGGCTAAGAGCCAGGTGGAAGCAGCAGCGACCGCAGCGGCAGCCCACGCGGAGACAAAAGCCCGCTTGGAAATTGAGACGTTGGCTAAGTCGAAGGCACGTGCTGAGGTGGAGCTGCGTGCGCACATTCACCAATTGGAACGAGAGAAGGAAGCAGTCAAGGCCAAGGTGGCCCGGTTGAAGGCTGAAGCCAAGGCATCGGAGGGGGAGAGGGAGCAGTTGCAGCATGATTCGCGGCGTTGCCATAAGATGCTGGAGAAGAGCCAGAAGGCTGTAAAGCAGGCGCGGGAGTACCAAGAAATAACCCAGGCCGAGTTATGGGACTTGAAAGAGAGTTTACAAAGGATGGAGGCGGGGACGAACGAGCTGCGCCAACAGCTTTTGTGTCAGGAAGGGCAGCATGAGGAGGGTGGGAGGACAAGGGTTTGGTAGAGGGAAAGGGAATTATAATCGGGCCTCCGCAAGGCGAAAACGCCAAGGAGAAAGCCGGAGGGAATGCGATCATAAGGGAATTATGGGAGGGTATTTGGTGTAAAAATGGGCAAAAAAATGAAGTAAAGTACCATGAAAAAAGCAAAGCAATACACAAGTAAAGACTGTCCAGGGGTTCGGCATCGTTTCTTCTCGTCCTTTGTGTTGCTGTTGTCGCTTTTCATAGATGCGGCGCTTGAAAATAGTGCCTTGCTTGGACTCGAGGGGGTGGGGAGGTAGACCGCGTCATGACACGAGCAAAGAAGCCCCCATGCCCCTCTTTTGGTTCATTATACGTCCTTCATGCCTCTCACACCCACCCTACCCTACGACAGGATGCTTCGGACACGCTCTCCCTAGCTAGCCATGGAGCCTCTCCCCCTCCCGGCAGCATCCGCTGCGCCAGCTGCAGCATCAGGGCCCTTGCCTAGTCCCAGTCCCCGGCAGGCCCTTTTAATGCCCCTAGCCCCCGTTCTACCCTTCTTAGCCACGGCACCACCCACACCAGCACCACCACCATTAGCACCGGGACAGCTACCGCCCGCACCGCTCCCGCCGCAGCCACAACCGCTCCAAGCCCAGCAGCAGCAACCACAGCAGCAGCAGCAGCAGCAGCAGCAGCAGCAGCAGCAGCAGCAGCAGCAGCGACCACAGCAGCAGCAGGCCCAGCAGCAGCAGCAGCAGCAGCAGCAGCAGCCCGTGGCACTCTCCGTTATGACCATCGTCTTGGACCAGAACGAGGACTTGCTCCTAGCCATTGCCGAAAGCCAGCGTTTGGGGAAGAACGTGCGGGCGGCCAAGTACCAACGGCAGCTGCAGGAGAATTTGTTAGTTTTAACCCAGCTTTGTGACAGCCAAGAGTATCACCCCAAGTCGTTCCGGGACCTGGCCATAAAGAAGCTGCCGAAGCAAAAAAGGGCGAATGCAAAGGCGGCAGCAGCAGCAGTAGCAGCAGAAGGGGGCCAA
>Ga0209491_10005024_pt1 | contig 19778 bp, 19 predicted proteins | sample BON02_FD_187213 | JGI IMG/M metagenome (GOLD analysis project Ga0209491, IMG submission 187213) | Freshwater microbial communities from Lake Bonney liftoff mats and glacier meltwater in Antarctica - BON-02 (SPAdes) (version 2) | ecosystem: Environmental > Aquatic > Freshwater > Ice > Glacier... | reverse complement strand
TCTTATGGTCGGTGAACTGAACACTGACAACCAAAATCTTGAAGTCATCGCTCAAACCTGACCTGGCAGCGGGCAACGGGGACCCGAAGGGCGCTTACGGATAGCCACCAGCCACCTTCCACCTTCAACATGTCATAGTCATCGAGGGCTTCAGTGTTCAAGGTGGCTGTGGGCAAAGAGTCAGTTATCTGCGGAACGATGTAATGGCTACACGAGTAACCAAAAAAAGTTCTTGCAGGAAGCCATTTAGGGACCACTGTCTTCTTGTTTCGAGGGTCGAACCTCACCATGTCGGTGTCAACCCTGAAGACGCCGCCTGCAGGTTTTGAGCATTTCAAATAGGTGGAGTACCGGAGTTATCAACGTCCAACACTCGCCAAACAAAGCCACCACCGCCAGCGGCCTTAGCTCGAGAAGGAAAGACTATTAATCAATTGCATCACCCAAGCAGAACAGGGGAGGTTTGTCCGTCTGGGTGTCTCCGCCGAGCATTTCGTCGCCGCACCGTAAATGCTGGTTTCTGATTCCAAGAATCGAGGTGCGCGTCAAAGCATTAGCGAGAAAATGCTAACGAAGCGAAGCGTCTCGGAAGTGCTAATGGCCGGGCACCAAGTTCACCATTAGAGCCGCAGCATTCAAATAGATCAAAAAATGTAAAACACCCTAATTTTGTTCTAGAAATGTCTTTGACCTTGTCTCCAAAAAACTCAGGTTTGCGCTTCATCTAGATTGGGGTCCATGGGAGTCACTCTCCCCTGGGCTCGGCACGTAAGAGCGACATTGTTCGAAGGCGTCTCAGCACAAGGCGACCCAAGCGCGTTTAGAGCCGTTTTCAATTGATAGCTGGAAAAATCAGACCCCATTAGCCTCGAACGGGGTCCTCCTTTGGCGTTCATCAGCAGTCAGGAGCTTTGTGTTTGAAGAAATAGAGATTCGACTATCGCTAGTAAGGAAATATTGTCCGCAAAAACGGACGGGGGTTATCGAACGTCTCTCTCAGGGTTCTGGTGATAATGCCCTTAGGATGATTATATGGGATCTAAACATCTTAACTATGAGGATTTAGTAGAGGCGAAAAGCGAATATAACAGGGGTCAAAACGTCACTGAGTTTTTGAGAGAAAGAGGCAATCTGACTCAAAACATCCCTGAAATAATTGAAGCTGCTTATGACCTGCAGGCGGGCACTTACATAAAGTCAGCGAGAGAGAATTGGGCTTTCTCTCAGTCCTACGCATCCGAACTGTCCAGAATCATGGGGGGGGGGGCAGCTCTACCTCCTTGCTCGATATTGGTTCTGGAGAACTGACCACCTTAAGTCTTTTAGTGAAGTCTCTGAAAACCAAGCCTCGAAGACTCTTTGCCTTCGATATAAGTTGGTCGCGACTGCACGAGGGCCTCGAGTTTGCGAGGGATGAGATGGGCTCCGCCTATGAAACACTCACTACGTTCGTTGCAGAAATCGCCGAGATTCCCCTGCGGGATAAGTCCGTTGATGTAACCACCTCGAACCACTCCCTCGAACCAAATGGGCGCCAGCTGCCGCAGCTCCTGAGCGAGTTATTCAGGGTAACAATCGAAAAGGTAATTCTCTTTGAACCTTGTTACGAGATAAATTCAGAAGAAGGGAAAAAGAGAATGCTGGAAATGGGGTACGCGACTAATGTCGACGGCATCGCGGAGGAGCTTGGAGGTAAAGTCGTAGAGAAAATTCCAATAAAGAATGTTAGTAATCCGCTTAACCCAACGGTTTGTTACGTGATAACCCCGCCCTCGAAAAGCAGCCTCGACGCTGGTCGGAATAATGCTGGAGAACAGAAAAACGACACTGATGTTTTCTCGGTTCCAGGAACAAACTTTCGATTGGACTTTCAGGACGGCTTCTATTTTTCTAGCGAAGTGGGGGTATGTTTCCCTGTGCTTAGGGGGATCCCTATTCTGAGGTCAAGCGCCTCCATCTTGGCTAATTCTTTGGCTAATGCTTCGGATCACTAAATTTTAGGCGTCTTGTTCCGCAAGTTTTCAGGGTAAAAGTAATTTTTAGATTTGATGCACAGGGAAGCCCTACAACCCCTTATTTGCGTCATCATGAAGATGGTGTGTACGGTCGGCTCCCCGCCCAAGAAAAATCAGCAAAAGCAGCCATCCGAATCAGCGTCAGCGCGTTGAGCGACGAATAACTAGCATGGGCAACAGCACTCGCGCTGAGTCCAAAGCTTTTGGTGATACGTTGCCTACCTACCGACTCGATTTCTAGGTTCGGGCCGGAGTGCAGCGGTTGTTGTAGAAGATCGAAAATTCAGCAGCTCGCAGAGATTTTTTGCTTCTCACGACCTTCATGGGTGGGTCTATTTAGCGATTGCTCAGCTGGTCCGTAGCAAGGTGTCGTTGTTGAGATGCAACTAAGCACCAGATCCACAAAGGACCTCGAGATGATTGAACATAGGAGCTCATTTAGGAAGCGCCATTTCCTGATTCTGATTCTGACTCTGAGGAGCGGGACACGCGTAAGGGGGGCAGGAACTCGGCTTGCTGATTTGAAGGAGTGAGTTCTCACGAATTGCGGTGATGATCTTGAAACCTATATTATTCTCCCCGTGACAACAGAGGCATAGAAATTGGTTCGGAGCAGCTTAAGTCCGAGCTGTCAGTTCCAGGGAGCTTGGCGGTGGTTAGCTGCCATGAACTATTTGATTTAGGAGCCGAGGTGTCAGCGGCATACCCCTAAAGACTTCACTTGGGAGCTTTTTCCCCAGAATTTGAGTTAGATGTTTTGGTGCAACTCCGTATCCCGGTCGAATTGAGCGGATGTGCTCGGGTGTTATTGTTTCTCCCTTTGCTAAGTCTGTTACGAAATATAGAGAACGCCTAAAGCTTAGATTGCTTTGCTCGCTAGCCTGCGTGGCGAAGTCATCGAAACCCAGGGCAACCCAAGTGGTGTCTACCGCAATCCTCAGCTGAGATAGTCCTCGCGAATCCATGGAAAAACTATCGTCGGGGCCACCTCCCAGGGTGTTTTCAGTAAAGTGTTTCTCCACTATGGTCGCCCCCAGGGCAACAGCCGCCGCGGGAACTAAGTTTCCTATGGTGTGATCAGAGAGCCCAATTTCGAAGCCAAATCTCTTCTTGAGAGCTGGAATTGTGTGGAGCTTGTAATCGCTAGGAGGGGCAGGGTATGAAGATACGCAGTGCAGAAGGGCCAATTGTTTACAACCGTTGGATTTCGCCACCTCTACGGCCTCCTCTGTTTCCGCAAGACTAGCCAACCCAGTGGAAAGAATCATCGGTTTCCCGGTACTTGCTGCGTAGGCGATTAGGTTATGGTCAACTATCTCGAACGACGCAATTTTGTAGGCTGGCGCGCCGAGGCCTTCGAGTAAATCGATGGCAGAGCAATCAAACGGCGAGCTGAAAATTGTTATTTCGGCATCTCGTGCTGTTTGGAATAGTTCCTCATGCCAGACCCATGGAGTATGGGCCTGACTGTATAGGTCATAAAGCGTCCTGCCATCCCATAGGCCACCCTCAATTAGAAAATCAGGCTTGTCCGAGTCTATTGTTAGGGTTTCAGCCGTATAGGTCTGAAGTTTTACCGCATCAGCTCCGTTTTCTTTAGCCTCATGAATAAGCCGCTTGGCTCGAGCAAGTGAACCGTTGTGGTTGGCTGAGATTTCTGCGATTATGTAGGGCTTTTGACCACTACCAATTTCTCTATTATTTATTATCAACTGTCGCCTAACTTTTCAATTTTTAGAATGTAAGTATGGCCAAGGAACCTAAAGAAGGCCGGATGTCTGATGGGGTCTGAAACTCTAAGTTGATCCCATTGGTTCGATAACGGAAGGTATGGGTCTATTTCGGAGTCCGCTGGAGTTCGTTTGTCTAAATAAGTGGGCGTTCCTTTTTGGGTAAGCCCTTCCAGCTCTTTGGCGTTCATTTTGAGGCTGGAGGCAATCAAGTCCGCCTGGACGGATCCAATTTTTAACGAGATTTCATCCAGCAGGGCATCCTGCTGAATATCAAAGCCCCGCTGCGCAACTATCGCCCCAGAATCCACTGGGTCCTCCATGCGGATTAGACTCATCGTGAATCTGGATTTACCATCTAAAATTTGCCAGACTATTGGACTCCAGCCTCGTCCCTCCGGTAGGTCGCTTCCATGCAAAACGAAAGAGTGGCCATAACTTTCCCTCACACGTTTCGGTACCATACGAGGGTAGGACAGGGCGAATAAAAATTCACCCCCTGGCAATCTTCATGGTTATCCACGATTTCAATAAATCGAGATTTGTGAGCCTGTGAAAGAGCTGATATCGTGGCCATAACGGTCGGGTTGTTTTGGTTCCCAAGAAGCGTTACTTTCATAGGCTCCGCTCGGTGATCATGTCTAACAACCTGTCCCCACCTCGACCGTCCACCAATTCCATGCCCGCATCCCTGAAAGCACCCCAAGCATCGGGTTCCGAAAGTTGCTCAATAGCTTTCTGCACCCCCTCAGGACTTATATGGTCCAGCGCAAGTGCTGCCCCCCCCTTCTCGAGAATAAGAGACACGCCTTTCTGGTTTTCAAGGATTGCGAAATTGAGACTAGGTATACCGCAAAATGCCCTCTCGAAGGCGCTAACACCTCCCCCCCCTATTCCTAGTTGAAAATTGAAGTACTCCTTGCCTAGTAGTCCCTCAATCACAAATGCAGATTTATTCAAATCCACACTTCCGGTCTCAAGGCTGCCGAAATAGTCAGGACCTAATAGAAATTGCCAGTCGATATTCTGGGAACGCGGCAGGCAGGCCCATAAGGCGGAGGCTGCATCTGTAGGGTCACTAAATCCGAAGGAAACCAAGCCACGCCAAGGACTGTTCAGGTGCTTAGGGGCATCTGAGTGTCGTAATTTCCTCAAATCCATTCTTATAATGGACGAGCTTGCACCTAGCAGGGCGGTTCCAGAGTTAAGAATGTGGTCTGCATCTGAATCGTAAGAGTCTTTGGACACGCCTGGGTTGACAAGAATTTCGTAGCTTTCCCCAGTACTTGGCAAGTCGTCGAAGTGAACAAGGTGGCCAAAATGCTCAGAGACCTCTTGGTTGAAGGCAAGATTGAGGCCATAGTTGTCCCTCACAATCCAAGTGTTTTCGGCATGAAGAGCAAGTTCGCGCGTTTTTTTCAAGGTTTCCGTGGCTGTTGGATAAATCCGGCCAGGGATGCAATGAACGCCCGCGGCGGTAAACCTCGCGAGCCAGACGTGAGAGTAAGAGCCGAACAAGAACACCTCGAAACCCCTGGCTAACGAAAGGCTCGCAAGCTCAAATTGCCTGGAAAGATGACCAGTTCCAATCTCTCTAGAGCCGCTAGCGACTATAAAAATTAAAGTCTTCACTTTTCGAGCTTACCAAAGGGCAGACTCGAAAAATTTCACACTGCTGTTATCCTTAGAACTAATTCTATTAAGGGGTAGGTCAAGTGATCAGTTACGGCAAGCAATCGATAGACGAGCCAGATGTACTTGCGATTGTCAAACAAATTAACTCGGCTTTCCTTACCCAGGGACCAACGGTTCACTTGTTCGAAACTAATTTAGCGGCCAGTTGTGATGTTGAGTTTGGGGTCGCTTTCAACAGTGCTACTTCGGCGCTACATGGAGCATGCGCGGCCCTTGGGGTAGGCCCCGGGGATATTGTCTGGACAGCTGCAATGTCATTTGTGGCCTCGGCCAACTGTGCTATCTACTGCGGGGCAACGGTTGGATTCGTAGACATTGAACCGAACACCGGGAACATTTCAATCGAGGCCCTCAAAGAGAAGCTACATGAAGCCTCGGCAGTCGGATTATTGCCTAAAGTCCTGATTCCGGTTCATTTTGCGGGACAGCCTTGTGATTTAAAGGAAGTCTTCGGCCTGGCGAGAGAATTTGGTGTTAAGATCATTGAGGATGCATCACATGCCCTGGGTGCAACCTACGCTGGGGATCCCGTTGGCAATAGCAAGTTCTCCGACATCACCGTTTTTAGCTTTCATCCCGTGAAGATAATCACCACGGGTGAGGGCGGCATGTGTGTCACCAATAGTGCCGAACTATCGGAGAAATTGACCAGATTCAGAGGTCACGGCATCACCCGAGATGCCAGTGAATCAGGTGCAGCCGTGGATGGTCCCTGGTCATATGATCAAATCGAGCTTGGTTATAATTATTGACTCACTGACATTCAAGCTGCTTTGGGAATCAGCCAGCTAAAAAGACTAGATAGCTTTGTGTCTCGTAGAAATGAAATCGCCGACCTCTACCAGGAACTTTTGGACTCTTCAGAGTGGAAGCCGCTTGAGCAAAAACCTTCCCGGACCAATTCTCGCCATCTATTTGTGGTGACCAATGATCTCGGCTATGACGCTAGAGCAGAGCTCTATGGAAAGCTTCTCAGGAACGACATTCAAGCCAACGTGCACTATCGCCCAATCTATAGAAACACTTATTACGCCAGAATGAACAAGTACAACCCGGCGGATTATCCGGGGGCCGAGAGGTACTATGCCTCCGCTCTATCGTTGCCGATGTACTTTGACCTAGAGGATTCGCAGGTCCATCTGGTAGCCGCAGTTCTTGGACGTTAGATCTGGGCTCGCACAATCCTCAATCTCAGCCAGCACGGGGGTTTAGATTTCCCCAAGACGCGCTCGGTTTGTCTCAACCCAGGCCTTGAGTTCATCGATTGTCATCCAGTCCGCATTTGAATCGCTCGAGTAGGCGAAATCGGCTGGTACTAAATTTCCGGCCTGCGCGGCACTTTCCCAGCCAGTATTGATTGTCGGCATGATTCGGTAGTGGTCCCCAAAATCGTATGTCCTAGGTGAGTCCTCGAAAGCAATCATCTGCTCGTGCAGTTTTTCGCCTGGGCGAATTCCAATAACTTCTTGCCTCGCATCTGGGCCTAAAGCCTTTGCAATGTCGGTTACTTTCATCGAAGGGATTTTACGTACAAAGATTTCACCACCGTGAGCCTCAGAAAGCGCCTTCCAGACTAAAGCCACACTTTCTTCGAGGGTAATCATGAATCGAGTCATTTCTGGGTGTGTTATCGGAAGGACTCCGGAGCTTACCTTGGACAAAAAGAAAGGGATGACAGAGCCTCGAGAGCCAAGCACGTTGCCGTAACGAACGACAGAGAACTTTGTGCCGTTTTTGCCGCTGTAGGAGTTGGCTGCAATAAACAGCTTGTCTGAGGTCATCTTGGTTGCACCATAAAGATTGATGGGGCTACTTGCCTTGTCTGTGCTTAGCGCCACAACTTTATCAACCCCTTGGTCTATGGCTGCGTCAATTACATTCATAGCCCCGAAGACATTAGTTTTCACAGCCTCGAACGGGTTGTATTCCGCCGTGGGGACAATTTTTGTGGCCGCGGCGTGAATGACAACATCCACTCCGTCAAGAGCCCTGTAGAGGCGGTCCTTGTCTCTAACGTCACCTATGAAGAATCGGACACGATCATCATTCTCGAACCTTTGAGCCATGTTCCATTGCTTCATTTCGTCGCGGGAAAAAACTATGATTTTTTTTGGATTCTGATCTCTGAGGGTCATCGGAACAAAAGTATGACCGAAACTGCCAGTTCCACCCGTTATTAGTATGGTTTTATTTTCCAACAAGTCGGCCTCCTCTTCGAAACGTTTGGAATTAGCGGACCTAGATTCTTCCTCTAAGCATTAGTTCAGCAATCTCCCAATCTACAGGCTCATCAAGATCTTGGGCCTCCCAGTAGGGCAATTCGTGTGTGCGGAAGGGGTTTGAAAGAACGCTTTTAGCGGCAAGCCAGGCAGAAGTCTTTGCCGCATAGGCCTTTCCCGCATCGTAGAAATGCTCTTCGAGGTCCTGAGTTCTAATCCCTGAGTTTTCTGGCTGAGCCATTTCCATGAAGCCATGGGACGTTGCTCGTCGAATCGACCTCTGTGGGCTGTTCCGCATCCGTCCCACAGTGACAAGAAATTCCTCAGCGAGAAATTCACCTTGCCCGATGAAAGAGCGCCAAGAGTCGAGAGAAAGAACGGCCCCCGGATAAGCGCAAAAAATGAGGTCGTTATCTGCGGTAGATGGCCCGATTCGTATCAGGGCATCTTGGATTACTTCAACCGTTGTGGTGAAATCGTCGGCAAGCTCAGGCTGTCTGATGAAAGGAACCTCCGCACCTAATGACTGAGAAAACTCTGCAATTTCTTGGGAATCCGTTGAAACTATGACTTTAGAGAAAAGTGCAGTTGCTAGGAGGTTTCTAATCGGGTGTGCGATTAGCGGCTGCCCAAGAAAATCCTTGAAGTTCTTTCCACTAATTCTTTTACTGCCGGACCTTGCCGGAATGATAGCTATTTTTTGCAAATACACCCCTAAGGGAAGATTTCACCATAGTATGGCAATTAGTTTGAAAACGAAGAGGGTTAAGGATGGCAAGTCTTAAAGTTGGAGTGAGTTGGTGACTGAACAGGCGAATTTTTGGAAAGGGGAATTCGGAGATGATTACATCGGGCGAAACAATTCTCCATCCCTGATGGCATCGAACCTCTTTTTATTCGGCCAAATACTGAGCAAGTGCCCCAAGATGCCGGCCAGTTTTTTGGAGCTAGGGCCAAACATCGGAATGAACTTTCGAGCGTTGCAACTGCTTAGCCCGGACTGCGATTTTTATGGAGTTGAGGTCAATCAATCGGCCTTTGACCAGCTCATACAGGCTGGAGCGCGCGGTGAAAACTGTTCTATTGAGTCATTCGCCACTGACGAAAGATTTGACTTCGTCTTCACAAAAGGGGCCCTAATTCATCTGAACCCAGAATCCCTCGACGAGACCTATAAGAAGATGGCCGAGGCCTCTTCTCAGTACGTGCTAATTTGTGAGTACTTCAGTCCTTCTCCGGTGGCGATTGAATACAGAGGTCACAGAGAGAAGCTCTTCAAGCGTGATTTTGGTGGAGAGTTTTTGGCAAGTAGTGAAGATTTTCGTCAAATTTCAGATGGATTTGTTTCCTCCCGTTCGACTTTCCCCCAAGACAATGTGACTTGGTCACTCTTTGAGAGAGTCTGAACTGGAATGGTGGATGAGGGAACATGGTTCACGTTTTCCAACTTCTTTCAACCAGTGAGCGGCTTGCCTTTCATTTCTTTGTTCTCTGACCGCCAACGTTTCTAGGGCTATTGACCAAGTAGTTAGGACCCAAGCAATCAGAACAGACCGAGTACAGTTTCTGGCAGTGTCCCCCGCGTTTATCGCAGCGCCAGAATCGACGGCTGGGTAGTCTGACCCATTGGAGGATTCATCAGGGGATGGCGCGAGCAAATACTCAGCCTCTTACGCTCGCCCCTTTCAACTGCCGAAAGTGCCGTGGAGTTTCAATAGACATGGGTTTCTGGCAACTGCACCGGATAATTTCTAGTTAATCGAGTTTCAATTGCGTCGAGACTAAAGGGTAAGTCTTTGAAGATATCCCCCCTCGCCTGGTAACAGCCCAGAGATTGCTCGGGTTAATTGATTGACAAAGTATTAAGCGCATTGGACTCTTGGGGCCAAGTACTCGGGGATCAAATCGATGTTCTATCGATTCACGCCGAGTCCCAATAAATAGAGAATGGACAGTGGGCTCTGAGTTAATATCCCAAGACGCCTTTAGTTAGTGAGACCGCTTATTCCTGACTCTACCAGGTCAGCCCTGGCGCAACGATTAATCTAAGCCCTCCAACTCAAGAGCCCGAGATGAATGCCCAGAGGTCACTCAGTTCCACCGACTGAACCATGCCAGATGATTCATTGGAATTGGAATTGGATAAAAGAGTGGGGTACCCCTAGCACCTTTGAGCTACCTAGCCCCACAGAATTATGCTGGCCTTTGTTCCGACGATATTGCTCCACGAATCTCATAGCAATTAGTCCGAATTTAGGGGGGCAGTTGTACTTCTGGTACTCCAAAGGGTTTCTTGTATTGTCCCAATAAATCTCGGTAAGCTCAACAGCGCACGCCTTGAACTGTCGCCAGCGCAGTTTTTAACCTAATTGCTATTCAGATGCCAGAAACGTTTGGATGGGTCCGTAACCGTAAAGGCGACTGATTTCTATGTCCAAGCCCAAAGCGTCCCTCACTATGTCGTCCTTTATTGCGGAATACAGATTCAACTTGTCTCTACTAAAGGCCTCTTCTATTCGAGCCACTAAAGTCTTCAGCCAAGCTGCGTCTCCAGCGTCCACCAGTTCCTCTCCCCTAGCCTTCACTTGATAATCGTGAATGAAGTACTTCACTCCTAGCTCGTGAGCATAGAAGAGCTGGCTCCCTATTGTGGGGGATGTCGCATATTCAAAATCTCTCAAGATGGAATAAAATCTATTTGCAAACCGAGGATGCAGAGTATTGCCGGCGGTGGTGACACGAAAGCCCCTCTTCTTTATGTCCTTGTCAAGCCCCCGTCTCATGTCGTGAAAGTGTAGACAGAATGTCAATGGGTGAAATTCTTTTGGCAAGGAGTTGATGAACGTAATGTATGCATTCAGATTGAGAGCGGGGCTTGGAATGCCCGGGACGGAATGTGGCACAAAAACTAGAGTCCCCGCAGGCTCCTTTGAAAGTATGATGTTGTTTGCTTTTCTGAAGGGGACCCATGGGTGCTGAACCTGTAACACTGTTCTCCCATCGGAAAACTTCATGTTCTCTGCCCGCCATTTTGACCAAGTAATGAAGATGCTCGACTCCATGGCCTTCTCCGCTCGAGAAGGAGATGTGCTTAGACTCACTCCGTGATCTGAACCTAATTTCAAGCGCTGGCGCTGGGGGAGACCAAGGTTTGATTTCAAGGCGAAACCAAGGCCGTATAGACCCCAAGTCCAAAACTTTCTAGACGGTACGAACATGTTGCTAATATTCGCGATTTGACCCAGTAATCTCGAGCATCGAAGCCAGTTTTGCAGGGAATCTTTTCGAGCATTCATCACTCAAATTATAGGGACTCTAGTTGCGGTTCATCAAGGAACCTATCCTCCCTTATCCTCTAACTCGCATAAATCCCGATTTGCGTGATTGGCACCACATCCAAAAGTCAGGCCAATCGCCATCAGATTTATTGGGTATGACGGTCAGTGCAATCCCGCGGAGCCAGACAGTTCAAAGATGAGTGGGGCAAGGTTCAAGTTGAGCTGTCAAAAAACTACAGCCATGCTTTTGCCTTTCTAAAAGGACTTGGTTCGCTACTTGGCCCTTGCCAAGGATTTTTAGGGCTAGCGCCTTGGCTTTTCTTTTTTAGCTGCGATCTTCGCAGCCTTTTAGCTAAGCAGAATTGTTTATGGTCTGTCCGCGGTAATTTTCGGTCACAAAAAACGAAGTCTTTGCGATGTGAGGAAACTGTTCGGGGCTAAAAAGATAAGCCCCAACAATGACATTTGTTGTCGCCACTACGAACACCTCACCGAGCGGAGAAATTCAGCCGTGCGGGCCTGGGGGGTTAATTCACAGAATCTACCCTCATTCTCTCTGATTAGACAGGAGAGCTCCTACCTACAGAATCTTAACTACAGACGGATGGGCCGCCACTAGTCCAAAGACGGCACTTCTAACCTCATCGGGCGCTGCGCCTATGGTCCTCACGTGAGACATGTGAACTCCACCAAAAATTGCAGGAAAGTGGGTAATTCCTAAAACGCGAGCAATAGCTAGTCGATGGTTTCCATGCCGCCCAACGCAAATCTCACCATTACGACCTAAATAAAAATGTGCCTCATCCCAATAATTTGAACCCAACTCTTGTGACATCCTGTAGCCCTTAGAGGCCATGCTCTGATATGTTGCATTCAATTGGTCTCCACGCCTTTTCAGATCGGAATAGTCCCTTAGACCGTATGGAACCAATCCAGCTTCGATTTGACATTTGAGTAGATGGTATTCAGGTGTTTGGCTCCACTCGGCTCCCTCGATAAACATCATTCGAATGGATTCGTGGGTTACGAACCCATAATCAGTTGGCAAAGCATCCTAGGCGGGATGTAGAAATCTATGGTTGTAATTCTCGGACCAATCATCTCCAATGATTAGATTACCTCGATTCAGGGAACGCGTATCCGAACTGACTTTCACTCGATCGACCCTAAGGCCGGTAATGTCAGTTCTCCACTGGACGCCCTCAATGTCAAGGAGGTACTTGGGCTCAAGTTCACTGATTCTGTCAATCGGAATCAAGGACCAGGAATATTTGCAGAAACCTCTCGAGGGTAAACTTGCTAGGGCGAACTCAGCCGCAGATCGAATGCGTGCTGACCCGGCATGGACGGTTCTCTCTTCAGAAATGCCAACAACCTTAATAAAATGACGTGCTGCGGACTTAAGTTGGTAAACGAGATGCAGTCTCAAGACTTTCACAAGTGCAACCCCAATAAATCTGTGGTTTCGCCGCCTAGCTTCCTTAGACACAAGGCTGTTGTAACGCCGAATCTTGTTTCTCAAGTTCTGTAACATCTTTCTCATCCCCTGAAACCTCTGAAGTTTTTCCAGAAGTCTAGTCGATGCAAGCGCGCTTTCAGTAGAGCCTCATCTCGAGCTAAAAGGCCTTCGGTCGAATTTATATGGCGAACGAAAAAAAGTCGAGGCGACTTCGGTCAAGAACTCCTTGGTACCTCAGTTTTTGGGAAAGCCAACCTGAGATACAGGCTTGGCCTGGAAAGGGTTTTCTACATAGACCTTGCTCTGGGGAAAGAACTTGCTGTCTAACTCTGGTTTTCACCTGTCATTTCGAGACGAAGGAGAGAGAGGACATGCCATTGCTCTCAACTTTCACAACGACACTGCATCAAGTCATCGAGACCCCTAAATGTTAGACCCTGCTGATAACAGTTTCTTCATGAGTATGTAAAAATACTCCTTGATATGAGGCTCCAGCCTATGCCGCTCTGTTCGGTCTGGATTGCCAATTACGGTTTGTGCCAATCCGATGTGCACTGCTCTCTCACCATTGTGCTGCTAGTCGAATAGAGCCTTGGGAACCCATGAAATTAATCTTCGATCTTAGGTCTCCAAAAAAGACATGTTGCGTGCAAACTTCCAAATCCCAGTCTGCGTTACGCGTCGAACCATAGTCGACAAACGAACCGCGACGGGTGATTTTATAAGCCCGACTTCGAGCTGGGCTTTCTGGTTTTAGTCAGAAACTTCTCGCGATGGAGCCTATTGCCGCCTACAGGCCTCAGAGCTTGTTAGGTAAGTAAGGGTCACTTTCTGAGCATAAATTATCAGAAAGACCTGCATGGTTCGATGAGGCCCTACAGCTCCAGTGTGATACATTTGGACTCCTTGGCGAAGAGTAACCTTGCCAGCATTATCAACCCGATTCGTCCTGATGCTAATGGCGCCAAGGACCAGGTCTTTATTTGGCGGGCCTCGCATCGAATGCTTGCTTTGGGGTATGGCTACTATCGGCTGGAGGGAATCGCTGGGTGCCACGATCCTCTCGAAATTGATCCAGCAGCGCGTGCAGCTCCTGTGGCTTTTTGGGCTCGAGCCATCGGTTAGCTATTTTTGGCTGTCTGGTTAAAGCCCTCTATCGTACCCGGGTTTTCTGGTGGTGGGAGCGGCTGTTTTGCTTTCCAACTCCAAGAGTTCCCAACAGCGCCTCATTGCAGTCTTTGCCTCGCTCTATCATGGCCGTGCAGACAAAGACCTTTTTTGTGACGCTGGATTGTGTGATGCCAAAGCCCGTAATAGCCGATGTGAAGCAAGCAGGAATAACTTGTGAGGTGATGCGATAGTTCGCGGTGCGGGCAATGAAAATCCTGGGGGATCTTGCTAAAAGTTCCGTACCAGAATTTCCTAGTTATTACTGAGTTGAACATGTGTGAAATCTGACTGCCGCGTACAATTGCGGATGGTTCCTTCAAAACGCTGTGGGTACTTTTTGTTTTTTTGTGGCGTATATTTAATTCGTCGGTGATTGCGCAGTGATGGCGAAATGGCTGAGATTGCGGACGAGTGACCGTTAGCAACAATCAATCGACGGCGAGCCGAACTGGCCCCAGCCCCCAGCCCGCTTGTTAGCCTTCTTGTTGCCGCTGGGCTATTTGATTGCTAGACGTCATCGTAGACTGTATTAGGGTCGCCACTGTATGGCCAGGAGTAGCGACTGAAGGATTTATCGCTAATTTGTCTTGAGCAGCTTATAAAGCCCAGTTCCAGAAAATCCGTATTCTTTGGCGCTTTGTAAAACATGTATTTTCAGGTCTCAAATCGACAGGACAATCAAGGTGTTTTCATGATGAAACAAAGTGTTAACTATGACGCGACACATCAAAAGATTCTCAAACATCGAACCCACAGCAGAGCATCGGGTTAACCGGAAAATGACCAGGGACCCGTGAACTTTGACCCAGCACATATGTCACCAATGAGGAGAAACTAAGAATAATCCCAACAGGGCTGACCAGGGACGCAAAACAGCCAAATCAGGCAAGTTACGTTAGTGGCCTCCTAAATAATTTCACCCTTATCGATTAATTTTAGACAACGGTTCACAGAAAGGCCCCATTCCTTTAACCCACCTACGCCAACTTCGAACGATTTAGAGGTCATGAGGCTTGAGTTTTTTGGCCTGCTGACATTCGAGCTTTTCAAAGCGGCAAATTGACTGCTGTCAATCGGCAAAACTAGATTAGGGTCAGCCCCCAAATTCTTAAAGATCGCAACCGCCATCTCATGCCAAGTTGTTTCTTTGCCAGAGTCGGTAATGTTGTAAGTCCCAAATGGAGTGTCGAGACTTAAATGCTGAGCTACAGCAAAAGCAAGGGATCGAGAGAAGGTAGGGCGACCTCGCTGGTCAGAAACGACTTTGACTGACTCTCCAGAGTGTGCTTTTTTGGCTATCATTTTCACAAAGTTCTCTCCATCACCATAAACCCAACTAGTCCGAAAAATGTAATGTCGCTTCGCGGTCTGAGCTGCCAAGTCTCCTAGAAGCTTCGAAATACCGTACTTGTTGATTGGACTTGGCAGGTCGGTCTCAGTGTAAGGGGATTGCTTTTCCCCGTCGAACACATAGTCTGTGGAAAAATGCACAAGAGTGGCAAGCTTCGCATTCGCGGCCTCTGCAAGCCTTTGAACCAGATGATAATTCACCTTGATTGCCCGCTTATAGCCCTCATTGGTTTCGGATTCTTCCACGTTAGTAAAGGCGGCAGCGTTTAGTATGACGCCGCCATAAGGGACCAACTGTTCGAGCGTGCAATTATCGAATGCCGCCATTAGCTCTTGCCTCGATGCCCTGTATGCCCCCGGAAATTGCCTAAATAGTTCCTTCCCCACCTGGCCGTTTGACCCGAGTAGAAGGATTGGCCTGGGCTTAACAGCCGTCACATTCGTCAAGGAATCCAGCAATGCGTCTTTCGTTGACATGGTTGCGTTCGATAAAGAAATTGGCCACGGAATGGAAAGCTGCGAGTCAAAAGCGTTTAGCATTTTGTAGCAGGCATTTTCCGACCAGTGGCCATCAATAAGATAGCTATAAGTTGTGGAGGGGGAAGTAGCTTGAAACCCGTTCGCAATTCCCGCTGGGATGAAGATCGACATCCCGGGCGTCAAATCTAGGAAAAACGTCTTTCCAAATTCAGTACCTTTTCGGAGGTCAACCCAAGCTCCAAATGCTGATCCTGAGGTGATGGTTACTAATTTTCCCCAAGGTTCGGCGTGCAGTCCCCGCGTAGTGCCCAGCTCTTCGCTTGAAGAGACATTGGCTTGTATTGGGAAGAAGTTTAAAATTCCCAATTTGGCAAACTTAACGCTTTGCCAAGTTTCAGTAAACCATCCCCGTTGGTCGGACCTTAGATCTAACTGGATGAGCTTCAATCCGGAGATCGGAAGGTCCTCCACTGAGGGAAGGGCCGTCATGTTCCTTCCTTGCGATACGCACCTTCCAAAGTTCCCATAGCTTCGCCCCACCAAGAGCGGTTCAGAGAGTACCAATTGACAAGCTCCATTAGCTCGTTCGAAAAATCACGCTTCGGAGGATTCCAGCCCAGCTCAGACTTAAGCTTTTGGCTATTTATTGAGTATCTGAGGTCATGACTTGGGCGATCGGGGGTAGTGTCATAACAATTGGCTTGCCTCCCTGTTGCCTCAAGCAGAATTTTCAGAACTTCCAAGTTTGACATTTCGCCATTGGTGCCAATCAAATACGTTTCTCCGATGTTGCCTTTTTCGAGGATCAGCTTCAGTGCATCCTCGTGATCGTCAACGTGAATCCAATCTCTGACGTTTTGACCCGATCCGTAAATATTTGGCCTTATGCCAGAAAGGATGTTGGTTATTTGTCTCGGGATAAACTTTTCGATGTGTTGAAATTTGCCATAGTTATTTGAGCAGTTGGAAATAGTTGCGGCGATACCGAATGAACGCACCCAAGCCCGCATCAGGTGGTCACTGGCCGTTTTCGTCGCAGAATGTGGGCTTGACGGAGCACATGGACTAGATCCAGAGAAAGATAAATTTGACTCTAAAGGTAAATCTCCAAATACCTCGTCCGTGGATACGTGGTGAAGACGAATGTCAAATTGCCTCGCAGATTCCAGAAGATGGAACGTGCCCAAAACATTTGAATCAACAAATTTCTTGGGGTGAATAAGACACTGGTCGTTGTGAGCCTCGGCCGCTAGGTGGATGATCACATCTTGCCCCTCGGCTACTTCCATAATTTCTTTTTGCCCAGACAGCTCAAGTTCAAATAGGGAAAATATTTCGGGATCAAGTCCCGTAATTGATTCACGGTTTGCAGGGTCCCGAATTGCGTCCAGACCGATGATTGACCAGTTAGTGGTTTCCAGAATGTTGCGAACGAGATTCGATCCAATGAAGCCAGCCACCCCAGTCACCAAAACGCTAGTCATTCGAATGCCCTACCAGCTCGAACAGATACTGCCCGTATGCGGAACGATCCTGTTTTTTGGCGAGGGATAAGAGTTGAGCGTTGTCAATTAACCCAAGCCTCCACGAAGCCTCTTCTGGAGATCCGATAAGTTTCCCTTGCCTTTTTTGGACAACTCGAACGTAATCAGACGCCTCAGACAGAGAATCAATAGTTCCGGTATCTAGCCAGACCGTGCCGCGAGGAAGTAAATTAAGGGCGAGAGAGCTGTCTTGAAGATATGAAGTTAGTAAATCAGCTATCTCAAGCTCGCCCCTAGACGAAGGAGACAGCCTCTTTGCGCGATCGCTGGCGGTGGCATCCAAAAAGTACAGTCCCGGAATGGCTACATCGCTCACGTAGGTGCTTGGCTTTTCGACGATTTCTCTAACCGTTCCATCTTTTGCCAGGACAGCAACCCCATAGTCACTTGGATTCGAGACACGAGAACCTAAAATCTTGGCCCCGAGGGTATGAGGTGTCGTGGAAAGCGACGTTCCTAAGCCTGCACCATGGAACAGGTTATCTCCAAGCGCAAGCCCGCTTGCGCTCCCCTCTAGAAAGTCTTCTCCAATTAGGTAGGCTTCTGCAATTCCATTGGGCTCATGTTGTTCCAGGTACTTAATATCTAACCCCCATTGCGAGCCATCACCCAGAAGATTTTCAAATCCGGACTTTTGCTCAGGGTTAGTTATTATTCCTATCTCCCGAGCTCCAGAGAGTATCAATGTGGTTAGTGGGTAGTAAATCATGGGCTTATCGTAAATGGGCATCAACTGTTTAGACATGCCAATTGTTAGGGGCGTGAGCCGCGTACCCAAACCTCCCGCAAGGAGTAAACCCTTCAAATTGACACCTACTTCTCACCCTGCCTTTTTGCGCGGTTTTTCTTTAGGAGCCTAAATCGACAAGATACCACATTTCTTCGGGGACCCGTTCAGTTAGAAGGTAAGGCGATCCGGAGCAACTTTGCCTTACGAAAGCAGTCTGACCGGATCAGTCCTAATCTTTCTAGCGGCTTCGAACAACAGACCCGCATCATCGCACGATTTTATTTGATGAAATGAGTATCGCGACCTCAGCCGTGAGGCAAAGAACTTGGAAGTGACGTCTAAGAATTGACCCAGTACGAATGCCCTTAAGTATTTCGTATAGCCCATTAGAGTTGTCAGCCACAGGTAATGGCGCAAGGTCACCAACTCCCTTCGGGTCACTAAGTTCTTATGCCTGCGCGAGTAACGTGCCATGAATTCCGAGTCCATCTTGAATTTGAATTTTTTAGTTGAGAATTTCTTCAACTCCAACACCTCGGGCCAAGCGGCAAGAAGAGCATCCAGAAAGTAACGGGCAGTCACGCCATGCCTAAAATCAACCGCCGAGGAATACACTATTTTTTTATCCGAGTGGACGCTGCTGGCGTAGTTCTTTGCAAGATTCCCGAGAACCGAATTGTCAGCCCCTTTTGAAATTGCCAGCCCAGCGCTCTTTTCCGAAGTTCCCACCCACGCAATTGGAGCGCCACTCCAAAGGAAGCTAGGGCTTTCTTTGAGAATTGCAGCCGCGAGGAAAGCATCTTGAGGGTGTCCGATAATCAGTTGCCCTTTTTGAGACATTCTTATTTTCGTCAAAAGGTCACGGCGGACAATCGTGGACGTGTACATTTGCGGCCCCGCGTGATAAGAAATCCCAGTGGTCAATGCCTTCTCGACAAAGTCAAGAGATTGTCGTATTTCGACCTGGTCTGTCCTCCAGTGCTGCAATGCCTTGAGTTTTTTTTCTCGCAATGGCGGCCAGCACAAATAGGCCCTTCTTGTCACTACTACCGAGGTTCCCTCAATATCTGCAGCCTCCACAAGGGAATCTAAGCCCTCTGCGAAGTTCGTCATCATAAGGTCGTCCTGACCAAGAAACATCTGCCACTCACCTGTGGCATGGGACTGAGCGAAATCCCAATGATCTGAAAGGCTAAGGGCTTTGGCGGGTCGCACCAAGGTGACACGAGTGTCATCCAGGTTGCTGAGATATTCGTCCGAGCTATCGGCTGATTGATCTGCACTCACCACCAACTGTATGTCGGCCCTTGAGGAGGCTAGTACCGAAGCCACTGCGTAGCGCAAATAGGGCATTCCTTCTTTGGTGGGAATAACGATCGAATACTTTGGACTCGTTGACATGCCAAGAAGCCTAACTCCCTAACGAGGCATCTCGTTTTCGGATTAAAACATTTCAGGGGCGACTTTATAAGGATCCGCCATCGCGGGCTTGCGGGCGATTCCAAATTTTCAGGTCAGCGTTGCTCGGGTACTGAGGGTCAATTGGGATCTAGGCCCCGCCCTCAGCAAGGGCGAGTATCGTTCCAGAGATCCCATTTGTAACAGGGCTGTTTGTTTGCTCCAAAGACCCTCTTCAAAGTTTTTGTCACTAGCCTCGGTTCACGCGACACCGCCCTGACAAGACGGATAAACATGCCCTTAGAAATCTGTCTTTCTATTCGCTTTTTGCATTCGATTGATAAGGGCACCATGGGTAGACCACGCAGCAGCTTGGCCTTCGCCGATGCAAAAATCCCATCGAGGCCGGCTTGTTTTTAGCGTGGCCTTCAGATTCCGGAATTTGCCTATTTGTGCAGCGTTTCCTGCAGATTCATGTTGGCAAACTAGTCCACAGTCGAATCAAGGCCATCAGCTAAGTCAAGCGAGGGGGCCCAATTCAGCGAGTTCGATGCCTTTGAGATGTCGGGCTGCCTCTGCCTGGGATCGTCCTCAGAAAGGGGCCTAAAATCGAGCGGCGACGACGATTTGGTTTTTTGCAAAACTATTTCTGCGAGTTCAAGCATGTTCACGTCGATATGGTTCCATAGGTTAATTGGCCCAACCAAATC